>ERZ773108.1770-NODE-1770-length-20418-cov-6.000393_pt1 | contig 20418 bp, 16 predicted proteins | sample MGYA00580570_ERZ773108 | MGnify/ENA primary metagenome ERZ773108 (study PRJEB29015, sample SAMEA2737840) | human gut metagenome | biome: human gut; feature: human-associated habitat; material: faeces | place: China | collected 2012 ...
GATGAGTGCGCCGTCGAGCCGGACGGCAAAGTTCACGGCGCGGGAGCGGGCGTAGTCCTCCCGCGCGACGGCGAGAAAGTAGTCCTCGTAGGGCGTGCCGTCGTAGTCCTTGCGGAAGTCGTAGCCCCACCAGCGGTTGCGGTCGTCGTCGAGACAGAGGGCGGCGTAGGCGGTTTTGTCCGCGTCGGTGAGCGCGTCGAGCGTCAGGCGGGCGGTGGTAAGCGTGGGGATCTCGGTGATGTTGACCAGCTCGTTGAGCACGTCGAAGCGCAGCTTCGCGCCGAGGTGGTCGGGCAGGTACTGGAGCTTCGAGGTGCGCAGGCCCTTGTCGCCGGCGTCGTCCTCGCGGTTGAGCCAGCGCACGCCGTCCACGGCAAATTCCTGCGCGAACGCCTGCACGGTGGCGGGATAGACGCCCTCATAGCCGTAGAGGGCTTTTTCGATATGAATTTGCAGCGTGTCGCCGCAGCGCTCCGCCATGGCGACGGAGAGGAGCCTGCCGTCCAGCTCCATGCCGCCGACGAGGAAGTGCGGGCTGCCGGTCATGCGGAGCATTTTCTCGGCGCAGCGCAGCTCGTTTTTCGCCGAGTCGGACGCCTTGGTGAAGACGGCCTCGTAGTCGCGGAAGAACTGCGTGATGAGCGGCAGGTCGCTCTTCCCGAGCGGGCGGAAGGCGGCGTCGGGATAGAGCTTGCGGAACTTGTTGATGTGGTTGCGCTGTCCGGAGTAGCGGCGTCCGGCAAAGTCGCGCAGATCCTCGGCGGCGTAGATATAGTCGCGCCAGACGCGCGGGGAGGAAAAGCGGAAGTAGGGGTAGCGCGCGGCAAGGCGCTCCGCCTTGTCCTGCGGGACGACGGAGAGGACGAGGGGAATATCCCGCTCGCGGCAGTCGTCCTCGATGAGCGTGAGCGCCGCGTCCTCATCGCCGTTGGGGCCGGGAACGGGGTAGTCGAAGCAATACTGACCGTCGATGAAATTGCGGACGATCAGGCAGCCCGCGCCCTCCGCCCACGAGGGGTGCAGGTGGCTGCGCCACATGAGCTTGACGAGGGCAGAGTATTCGCAGAGCTGGTATTCGCAGCTTTTATAGTAGCGGCGCAGGCGGGCAATGTCCCGCTGCGTGACAGGAGTAAAGGTGAGCATAGGGTGTTCCTTTTCTTTCGCGTTGTTTTCTCTGCGCCCGCGGGTCGGCGGGCTTCCTTATTATAACCGCTTCGGCGGTGATTACAAGTGGCTTTTGCAACGGCTCAGGGCTGCATTTCCGCGACGACGCGCTTCGTGCAGTCGATGAAGTGGCGCAGGCCGTCGCTCGCGGCGTCGAGCGAGCGGACGGCAAGGCCAAGCTCGCGCGAGGACGCCGGCTCGACCGGCAGGAGTTTTACGCCGTCGGTGCGGCCGCGGACGGTCAGCTCGGTCATCATGCTCACGCCGAGGCCGTGGCTGACCATGCTGATGACGGTGGGATCGTCCACCCAGGTCGGCAGGATGTGCGGCTTGACGCCGATGCGGTTGAAGATGCGCATGATGTCCTTATCGAAGCCCTGCGAGGGCATGATGAAGTCGCGCGCCTCGAAGGCGGCGAGCGGGAAGGCGGTCATGCCCTGCGTGTCGAAATCACGGGGCAGAACGGCGAACATGGGATCGTCGGCAAGATGCACCCACTCGTACTGGCCCTCGTCCTGCGGGGAGACGAGGATGGCGTCCATCTTGCCCTGCGCGAGCAGCTCGTAGGGGACGTCGACGTGGTCAGCCATGCGGATGTCCACGTCCACGTCGGGGCACTCCTCGCGGAAGCGCTGGATGATGCCCGGCAGCCAATGCATGGCGATGCTGGCGTAGGCGCTGACGCGGATGATCTCCGTGCGCGAGGAGGCGACCTGCTCGATCACGCTGTCGAGCCGGGCGTTGGCTTGCAGAAATTCGCGCACGGCGGGCGCGATGCGCTCGCCCTCCTCCGTGAGGCGCACGCCGCTGCGTCCGCGCTCGAGCAGCGTGAAGCCGACCTCCTTTTCCAGCGAGTTCATCATGTGTGTCAGGCCCGACTGCGTGTAGCCGAGGACCTCTGCCGCCTTGGTAAAGCTGCCGAGATCGACTGCCATGAGCAGGGCCTCTAATTTCTTGCTTTCCATAGAAGTATTTCCTTTCTATTAGGATCGCTCATATTTTTATTATAATACGTCGCTTTACTTTTGGCAAGAAAGACGGTATCATTTGACTAATTTCTGTTTAATTTATACATCTCATTAAAATATATGAGGACGAATTTGACGGAAAACGGAGAGAGAAACGTAGTTAAAGGAGAAAATCACATGGAAAACAATCGTGCCCAATGGGGAAGCAAGATCGGCTTCATCCTGGCGGCGGCGGGCAGCGCCGTCGGCCTCGGCAACATCTGGAAGTTCCCCGGCAAGGCTTTTGAGGGAGGCGGAGGCGCCTACATCCTCATTTATCTGGCCATCGTCGTTCTCATCGGCTTCCCCGTCATGCTCTCGGAGCTGACCATCGGCCGCGCCGCGCAGGCGAACGCCATCGACAGCTTCCACAAGCTCGGCTACCGCGGCTTCAAGTGGGTCGGCGTCACGGGTGTTGCGGTGGCGTTCATCGTCACCTCCTATTACTGCCACGTCGGCGGCTGGGTGCTGCGCTACGTTGTGTCCTATATTACGGAGGCGCAGACGGTCTATGCCGATCCGCTCGGCTATTTCTACGGCCTGCTCGGCTACAACGCCGCGACGGGTGAGACATGGTTCCCGCTGACCGCCATTCTCTTTGCCGCGGTCTTTATGGCAGTCAACGCCGTCATCATCATCAAGGGCGTTGAGGGCGGCATCGAGAAGTTCAACAAGGTCGGTATGCCCGCGCTGTTCATCATTCTCATTGTACTGCTCGCGCGCACCATCACGCTCGACGGCGCGCAGGTCGGCTTCGCCTATATGCTCAGCTGCGACTGGAGCAAGGTCGGCTTCAACACCTTCCTCTCCGCGCTGGGGCAGGCGTTCTTCTCCCTGTCGCTGGGCATGGCCATCATGATCACCTACGGCTCGTATCTGCCCAAGCATGAGAACCTCGGCAAGAACACGGCGCTCATCTGCACGATGGATACGCTCGTGGCGCTCATCGCCGGCTTCATCATCGTGCCCGCGGTGTTTGCGACGCTCGGCTCCGAGAACGTCGGCAAGGGCGGCGGCTTCGCCTTCGCGTCCCTCGCGGGCGTGTTCGAGCACATGGCGGGCGGCGCGTTTTTCGGCGTGCTGTTCTATATGCTGCTCCTGTTCGCCGCGCTGACGAGCAGCATATCCCTCATCGAGGGCGTGGTGGCGTTCCTGACCGAGCGCTTCGGCTGGAAGCGCAAGCCCACCACCATCATCGTCTGCACGCTGATGTTCCTCATCGGCTGCCTGTACACCATGTCGCAGGCCGCGTTCAACATCAAGGGCATCTGGTTTGACTTCGCCAACGGCGTGAGCTTCCCCATCTTCGGCGACTTCATGGAGTTCCTCACCGACCGTCTGATGATCCCTCTGTGCGCGCTCGGCGTGTGCATTTTCACCGGCTGGATCTGGAAGCCCGCGAATGCCGTGCATGAGATCGAGCTGGACGGCAAGCCGTTCAAGCTGGCAAAGGTCTACAGCGTGCTGGTCAAGTACGTTGCGCCCATCTCCATCCTGCTCATCATCGTGGCGAGCTTCGTCACCGGCACGACGCTGAGCTGAGAAAACGAAAAAGCGACGAAAAGCCCTCCGCTCACCGAGCGGAGGGCTTCCTTGTGCGTTATTCCACCGTGTACAGGCGGCCGTTTTTCCGATAGACAATGCGGACCTCGGGCGTGTTGGTGAGGTAGACGAGCGAGCCGTAGCTCACGCCGAAGTCCAGCACGTCGCCGAGCCGGACGGGGACGGCGGCGTCCTCCACGTCAAGAATGGTGTGGTCCGAGGATGCGCCGAGGACCTCCACGCCCGCGAGGCGCGGCGTGAGGTCGAAGGGATTGCCATAATCGACGCGGCCCGCGGCGCAGAGCGCGCGGCGGCGGATGCCGCGGTCGGTGTATTCGCGCGTTTTGCCGAAGGCGTCCACGGTCAGCTCGCCGACGGGATAGCTGGGCTTCGGCTTGCACTCCACGACCTCCATGCGGAGGGTGAACACGTCACGGCGCAGAAAGTCAGGATAGCAGCCGTAGATGCCGCCGAGGAGGGCGAACTCGCCGATGCGCAGATGGTTGACGCGCGCGGGCAGCGTGCCGTCAAGCACCATGTGGACGGAGGTGGACGCGCCGCCGGAGATATATTGCAGCTCGCGGCCAATGGCGCGCTCCACCGCCTCGGCGGCGGAGACCAGCTCGCGCAGCTTCTCCGGCGTGGCGGCGACCGAGCCGTAGCAGCCGAGATTCGTGCCGACGCCCGCCAGCTCCAGATGGTCGAGCTTATACTCGACCTCAAGCGCGGCGTCGACCAGTTCCTCGCGGCTCCAGAAGCCCTCGCGCAGATCGCCGAGGTCAGCCATCAGGATCACCCTGTGGCGCGTTCCGCGCTTCGCGCAGACCGCGTTGAGGGCGCGGAGCGTTTCAAGCTCGCTTTGGAGACTCATGTCCGCGACCTCCGCGACCTCCGGAAGCTCGGAGAGCATGGGAATGCGGATGAGAACGCGCTCGCAGGCAACGCCCGCGCCGCGCAGGGCGCGCAGCTGACTGAGACGGGACGAGGCAAGGCTCCGCACGCCGCATTCCGTATAGACCCCGGCGGCCTCCGGCAGCGCCGAAAAGCCCTTGACCACGCCCGCGACCTCGACAGAAAGGCTCTGGCAGCGCTCGATGAGCGCTGCCAGATTTGCTTTCAGCTTGTCAAGGTCGATCTCTAAAAGAGGGTATCGTGCCGTTCCTCTGTTCATAGACCGTTCCTTTGCCGTTTTGATTTATTCCGCCTTAGCCGCAGCCTTGGACTTCTTATAGGGCTTGCCGGCAAGATCCTTGACCGTCCAGCCGATGAGGGCGCACAGCCAGTTGATGAGCGGCATCAGCCAGTTGAACAGAGCCCACGGGCCGTAGCCGCCCGCGCCCCACGCGTTGATGTCAAGGGTGCTGGAGATAAACACGCCGCAGGTGTTCCACGGAATGAGGGCGGAGGTGACGGTACCGGCGCTTTCCAGCGTACCGGAGAGGAGAGCCGGGTGCAGACCCTTCTCTCTGTATTCCTCGGCATACATACGGCCGGGAACGACGATGGAGATGTACTGCTCGGGCATGACGGCGTTGGAGAGAACGCAGGTGCACTCAGTGAGAAGCACAAGGCCTGCCGGTCCCTTCGCCAGCTTCTTGAGGGAGTTGACGATGACCTCGAGCTGGTGGGTGTCCTCCATAATGCCGCCGAACATCATGGCGATGATCGTCATGGCGACGGAGGACATCATGCCGAGGATACCGCCGCTTTCAAGCAGACGGGTCATGGTGTAGCTGGTCTCGGGAGAGAGGGTCTCCTCGAACATGGCGAGCACTTCGTCGCTGAAGTAGTAGCCGTTCATGCCGAAATCAAACACGGTACCCATGTTGCACTCGGGCTGGAAGATCATGCCCATGATCGCGCCGGAAATGATGCCGAGCGTGATACCAGGGATGGCGGGCATCTTCATGGCAACCGCCACGATAACGATGACCGGGGGCAAGAGCAGCGCAGGGTTGATATTGAACACGGCCTCGAGCGCGCCGGAGAACTCCGTCACGCGGCTCATGTCGGCATCGCCGCCGTGATACTGCATGGCGCCGAGAATACCGAAGCCGATGAGGGTGATGACATAGGTGATGCCGGTGGGCAGGATCATGGCCTTCACGTGGGTCATAACGTCCGTGCCTGCCATAGCGGGCGCAAGGTTCGTGGTATCGGACAGCGGGGACATCTTGTCGCCGAAGTAGGCGCCGGAGAGGACCGCACCGGCGGTCATGCCGGGGCTCATGCCGAGACCGAAGCCAATGCCCATCAAGGCGACGCCCATCGTACCCATCGTGCCCCAGGAGGTACCGGTGGCAAGAGAGGTGATGGAGCAGATGAGAACAGACGCAATGAAGAAGATCGCGGGCTTGAGGACCTTCAGACCGTAGAAGATCATTGTGGGAACGACACCGGCGTTGATCCAAACGCCGATGAGGATACCGACGATGACGAGGATACAGACAGACTGGAGGGCTTTATAAATACCGTCCATCATGGACTTTTCGATGGCCTCCCACTTGTAGCCGAGGTAGAGCGCCATCAGCGCGGCGCCCATAACGCCGATGAACATGGGGACATGCGGGTCTGTTTCATACTTGACGATGCCGAGCGCCAATGCGCCGACCAAGATCAGCATGGTGACCAGAGCTTCCCACAGCTTTGGCATACGCGGGGTCCTGGCTTTCTTTTCTTCACTCACTTGATTGTACCAACCTTTCTCTAAATACATGGTGCGCATAGGGCGGGAACGCTCCCGTCCGCGCAGCTTCGTAGATGGTGAACACTGTTTTACGGTATTTGCGAGGGTCTGTGCGCCCGCAGACCGGCAGATGAGACCGGCGGCGGGAAGACGTGATCTTGACGGTATTCCCCCTTTATTCGGTGATTTTTCCCTCCTTGAATGATCAGGAAACGATTTGCTGCGGTCTCCCCGTCCTCCCTCGCCCCCCTGCGAAGGGGAGGACGGGGAAATTGCATGTAAGGCTGATACGGGAAGCGCGCGGCGTACCGATTAAATATGCGGATATTTTAGCATATTTTATGCACGGTGGCAAGTGCCGCGCGCTTGCCGGATATCACAAAATTTACCCCTTGGGCTTGGCGATAACGCCGTTGCGTTTTACCAACCGAGCTTGGTCATGGCGTCGTCGACCGCCTTGATGCACAGGTCGATCTCTTCCTTGCCGGTGATCAGCGGCGGAACGAAGCGCAGGACGTTGCCGTTGGTGTTGTTGATGAGGACGTTGGCATCCTTGAAGCACAGGTCGACGACGGGCTGGCCGCTGGGATGGTTGAGCTGGATGCCGTTGATCATGCCGAGGCCGCGGATCTCGTTGACCGCCTTGGGATGGTTCTTCTCGATGACCTTGTGCATCTGATCGCGGAAATACTCGCCCATGACGCGGGCGTTCTCGATGACGCCCTCGTTGATCATGACGTCGAGCGTGGTGGCAGCCAGAGCGCAGGCGAGAGGACCGCCGGCGAAGGTGGAGCCGTGGGTGCCGGGGGTGAGGGTCTTGGCCGCGTCGCCGCGGGCGCAGACCGCGCCGATGGGCACGCCGGAGCCGAGCGCCTTCGCCATGGAGCAGGTATCGGGCTCCACGCCGTAGTTCTGATGCGCGAAGAGCTTGCCGGTGCGGCCGGAGCCGACCTGAACCTCGTCGAACATGAGGAGGATGCCCTTCTCGTCGCACAGGTCACGCAGGCCCTGCAGGAACTCCTGGGAAGCGGGACGCACGCCGCCCTCGCCCTGGACGGGCTCGGTCAGGATGGCGCAGACGTATTCATCCATGATGTCCTTGACGGACTGGAGGTTGTTGAACTCGGCATAGCGGAAGCCGGAGGGCAGGGGCTCGAAGTAGCGGTGGACGGCATACTGACCGGTGGCGGTGCAGGTGGCGAGGGTGCGGCCGTGGAAGGAGTTCTTCATCGTGATGACGACGAAGCGCTCGGGATGGCCGTGATCCTTGGCGTACTTGCGGGCGAGCTTGATCTGGCCTTCGTTGGCCTCGGCGCCGGAGTTGGCAAAGAGGACCTTATCAAAGCAGCTGTTCTCGACGATGAGCTTCGCGGTCTGGACGGCGGGCTCATTGTAGAAGTAGTTGGAGCAGTGGAGAATGGTCTCCGCACGCTCCTGCAGGCACTTGACGATGGCGGGATGGCAGTGGCCGAGACCGTTGACGGCGATGCCGCCGACGAAATCGAGGTACTTGTTGCCGTCCTTGTCGAAGACGTAGACGCCCTCGCCGCGCTCCATGGAGATGGGCATACGGACATGGTTGCCGTAGAGGTACTTGTCACCGTTTTCGATGACTTCCGCATTGGTCTTGAACTTTTCGATCATGGTAGAGTCCTCCTGTTAAAATTTTATGTATGTTTTACCATTTGATGCCAACGCTCGGCTGTGCGGTGCCGATCGTGGTGCCGGTGCCTTCGGTGGTGAAGGCCTCGTAGAGTACGGAGTGGGGCTTGCGGCCGTCGATGATGTGGACGCTGGTGACGCCCTCCTCGATGGCCTCGACGCAGCAGTCGACCTTGGGGATCATGCCGCCGGCGATGGTGCCCTTGTCCTTGAGGGGCTTCACGTCCTGAATGTTCAGGTAGCTGATGACGTCGCGCACCTTGATGTCGTTGCACAGACCCTCGATGTCGGTGAGGATGACGAGCTTTTCCGCGCCGAGAGCGGAGGCGAGCTTGCCTGCGGCGGTGTCGCCGTTGATGTTGTAGGTGTTGCCCTGCCCGTCGGTGCCGACGGGGGCGATGACGGGGATGAAGCCCGCGTCGAGCATGGCGTTGATGGCGTCGGCGTTGACGTAGTCGATGTCGCCGACGAAGCCGAGCTCCTCGCTGCGCTTGTGGCAGTGATAGATGTCGCCGCTCACGCCGGAGAGGCCGACGGCCTTGCCGCCGATCTGGTTGATCCTGCCGACCAGCTCGGTGTTGACCTGACCGACGAGGACCATCTCGACCACGCGCATGATGTCCTCGGACGTGTAGCGCAGGCCGTTGATGAACTGCACGGGAATGTTGAGCTTCTCGAGCATCTTGTTGATGCCGGGGCCGCCGCCGTGGCTGAGCACGGGCTTGAGGCCGAGGAGCTTGAGCATCACGACGTCGTGGAGCACGGCGTCCTTGAGCTCGTCGTTGATCATGGCGTTGCCGCCGTACTTGATGACGATGACCTTGCCCTGATATTTTTCAAGGTAGGGCATGGCCTCCATCAGGGTCTCTACCTTCTTCGCAACGTCGCTCATGGGTAGCCCTCCTTAGGTGCGGTAGTCGCCGTTGATCTTGACGTACTCGTAGGTGAGGTCGCAGCCGTAGGCGACCGCCTTGCCGTCGCCGCTGTGGAAGTCGACGATGACGGTGATGTCATGCTCGGTGAGCACGGCCTTGGCCAGCTCCTCGCTGAAGTCGGTGCCGAAGCCGTCCTTCATGACCTGGACCTCGCCGGCGCTGCTCTTGATGATGCAGTCGGCCTTGGTGGGATCGACGTCCGCGCCGGAGTAGCCGGCGGCGGCCATGATGCGGCCCCAGTTCGCGTCGCGGCCGAACACGGCGGCCTTGAACAGGGTGGAGCCGGCGATGGCCTTGGCGACCAGACGGGCGTCATGCTCGGTGGGCAGGCCGTAGGACTCGACGACGATCAGATGGGTCGCGCCCTCGCCGTCGGAGGCGATGCGGCGGGCCATGTCGATGCAGATGTGCTCGATGAGACCGGCGAGAGCCGCCTTGTCCTCCTCGGTCTTGACCTCGACGCCGGAGGCGCCGTTGGCGAGCAGGATCATGGTGTCGTTGGTGGAGGTGTCGCCGTCGACGGTGCACATATTGAAGCTCTTGTCAATGGCGTTGTGCAGCATCTTCTGCAGGTCGGCGGAATCGCACTTGGCGTCGGTGGTGACGTAGGCGAGGGTGGTGGCCATGTTGGGGTGGATCATGCCGGAGCCCTTGGCCATCGCGCCGATGCGGATGGTGCCGGAGGAGAGCTCAAGCTCGTAGGCGGATTCCTTGCGGACGGTGTCGGTGGTCATGATGGCATAGGCCGCGTCGGAGCCGTTGGCCTTGTCGAGCTTGGCGGGGATGATCTGACGGACGCCATCGAGCACCTTCTCGACGGGCAGCTTCTGGCCGATAACGCCGGTGGAGCAGACGAAGACCTCGTTCTCGCCCACGCCGAGGAGCTTCTCGGCCTCGCGCTCGACGGTCCGGGCGTCCTCGATGCCCTGCGTGCCGGTGGCGGCGTTGGCGTTGCCGGAGTTGATAACGATGGCGCGGGCCTTGCCGTTCTTGAGGATCTCACGGTCGAGAATGACGGGAGCGGCGCAGAACTTGTTGGTAGTGAACACTGCGGCGCAGGACGCCTCGGTCTCGGAGTAGAGGACGGCCACATCGGGCTTCTGGGACTTGCGGCTCTTCACGCCGACGTACACAGCGCCCGCGGTAAAGCCCTTCGGGGAGGTGATGCCGCCGCCTTCGATCACTTTGTATTCCATAGTGTTGTTCTCCTTTTCTTATTCTTACTTTATATAAAATCAGTTCCTTACGGATACATCGGGGGCATCATGAGGCCGGTGGTCTCGGGCAGGCCCATGATAAGGTTCATGTTCTGAATGGCCTGGCCGGCGGCGCCCTTGCCGATGTTGTCGATGACGGAGGAGACGATCAGGCGGTGGGTGCGGGAATCGAAGGTCGGGGTCATCTCGACGAAGTTGGTGCCGTAGGCCCACTTGGTCTGCACGGGGAGATTGGCCGGGAAGACCTTGACGAAGGGTTCGTCCTTGTAGAAGTCCTTGTACAGCTCGTAGACCTCCTCGTTGGTGAAGTCCTTATCGCAGGTGGCGTAGATGGTGACCTCGATGCCGCGGACCTGCGGGAGGAGGTGCGGCTGGAAGTTGATGTACTGCCAGGTCTCGGGCTTCATCAGATCCTTGCCGGTGATGTAGGCGATGTTCTGCTCGATCTCGGGGGTGTGGCGGTGACCGCCGCCGAGGGCGTAGGCGCAGAAGTTGTTCTCCGCCTCGGTGAGGAGCTTGTTGAGGGCGGGACGGCGGCCCGCGCCGGTGTAGCCGCTCTTGGCGTCGATCACGATGGTGTTCTCAACGATGTGGCCGGTCTTGAGCATGGGCTGGAGGCCGAGGGTGGAGGCGGTGGGATAGCAGCCGGGGTTGGCGATGAGCTTCTTGCCCTTGGCCAGCTCGCGGTTCATCTCGGGCATGCTGTAGACGGCGTCATGGGTCATCTGGGGATTGGTGTGCTTGTCGCCGTACCACTTCTCCCAGACCTTCACGTCGCGGAAGCGGATGTCCGCGCCGATGTCGATGATGCGGGAGCCTTCGGCGAGAACGATCTCCGCCCACTTGGCGACCGCGCCGGAGGGGACCTGGATCATCACGACGTCGCTCTTGCGGGCGGTCTCGCGCACGTTCTCCTCGGTCAGATCCAGGATGGTCTGATCATAGAAGCCGCGCAGGGCGGGATGATGGGTGGAGATGGCGTCGCCCACGCCGTAGGTATCGAGAACGTTGACGAGCTCGCCGTCGGGATGGTTGACCATCATGCGCAGCACTTCGCCGCAGACATAGCCGGTCGCACCGATGCAGGAATAATGGATCATGGTGATAGCCTCCTCAAAAATTTTCTGCGATTTGCAACAACGCCGTCGTGGGCTTGCAAACCGCTTCGCGATAGTGTTTAATTATCTACGCATACAGTATATAGTTTTAATGCGGAATGCACAAGAAAAACCTTGTTCTGCTGAACATTCCGAAATGGAATGCTTGACAGATGATTCACATTCGGCTATCATGGCTTTAATGCCGATGCAAGCAAGGAGATGAGCGCATGATCCACAAATATCTGGCCTACCTCAAGACCATCGAGACCGGCAGCATCACGCAGGCCGCCGCGGAGCTGGGCTACACGCAGTCTGCCGTGAGCCGCATGATCGCGGACCTGGAGGAGCATTGGGACGTCCCGCTGCTCACGCGCAATCGCTCGGGCATCGAGATCAGCTCGGAGGGGACGCAGCTGCTGCCCATCCTTCAATCCATCGTCAAGGGGCAGGAGGAGCTCAGCTTTGCCGTCGGCGAGCTGCACGGACTGCAGAGCGGCCTCATTCGCGTGGGCGCGTTCACCAGCATGGCGACCGGCTGGATGCCGCTGATGATCAAGTCCTTCCACGAAAAATACCCCAATATCCGCTTTCAGATCTTCAACGGCGAGTACAACCAGATCGCGACCTGGCTGCGCCGCGGGCAGATCGACTGCGGCTTTCTCGCCCTCCCCTGCGCCAAGGAGTTCGACACGACCTTCCTGCTGCGCGACTCGCTGACGGTCATCCTGCCGCCGAACCACCCGCTGCGCGACGCGGAATGCTTCCCCGTCAGCCGGCTGTCGGACGAGGATTTCATCAGCCTCAAGGAGGAGCAGGACTACGAGATCAATTTGTTCCTCGAGCATCTCAGGCAGTCCCCGCGCATCAAGTTTGAGGTGAGCAGCGACTTCGCCATCCTCGCGATGGTCGAGTGCGGGCTGGGCATCAGCGTGGTGCACGATCTGATCCTGCACCCCAACCGCCACGGCATCATCAAAAAGCCGCTCGACGAGCCGTACTACCGCGATATTGCCATCGCCACGAGCGCGGCGGCGCAGCCGTCCACCATCACGCGGATGTTCTGCGAGCACGCGCTCGAGTGGGCGAGGGATACCAGCTCCGCCATCGCCCCCGCCACGGCGGAGGCCCCGGAGTACGCGGAGCTGGCAAAGTAAATATACAAAAGCGGAAAGGCTGAGAGCCTTTCCGCTTTTGCGTAATATTTCACTATGTCCGTTAAAAGTCCTTTTTTTCAACCGAACTGTCATCATAGCCTAAAGCCAAGCATAATTCAGCCCTTTCGATCGTTTCATACCCCGATACTGCAGCAAAGTATTCTTCTTTTAGGGCTGTATCCATGGGAGATGGTTCTTCTATACACTTTTCTCCGTCTATGAAATAACAAAATTTAATAATCATATCATCGGCAGAAATAGACATTACAGAGTATTCCATTGTCCCGTCTGCTTTACATAAAGGATATAAGCATTCTACGCCAACATAATATATCCAATCTTCATAAAACGAGTTTTGCGTAGGCGTCATTCCAGCTCTGTCATACCTAACGGATGCGTTCACCTTGTAGAGCACTACTAATGTTCCGCCATTATTTTGTGGCAAACTATAATAGCATTTTTCCCTTGAGATATGATTGATTGTCAGTGCACCCTGTCTATCATTAGACTCTTTTTGCAGATACGCGGAACAATAATTATCCATGTCATCGAAAATGGACTCATTTATGCTGTTAATTGTTTCCGGATAATATGGTAAGCCGTTGATCTTGACCTCAATATCCGAATATGAATAGTTTAATGAAAAGTACTTCTCAATCTTTTCATCGTCAATCCTCCATTTGATTGTAGCAATATCTCCGTTCCTCAACTCATGCTTTTCAGTAGGTATTCCACTACTTATAAAATGAAAAAAAGCATCTGTTGCATTGGGGTTCTTGTATTGAGTATATAGCGAACAAAAGGTATTTTCCGCAGATGTGCTTTTGAACTTTATTTTATCTATATAGTCCAAATAGAAATTTTCCTTGTCCAAATATGTATACACACTGCCCTGCCCATCTATACCGGAAACGGAAACCTTTAAGTAGTCATTGAGGTTAATAGTTACAGATGGTTCTGGTATTATGGAGGCAGGCGGGCTTTCTTTTTCTACACACTCACTTTTAGACGGCTTGTTGTCACTCTTTGGCAGCAGCGATATACCCGTGTTTTCTATCTCTGAAACATTGGCTGTAGATGCATGCTCGCCTTTTTGAGCATCATTATTGACCGCTTGCTGTTTATCTTCGCTTGAAATCCGTTCTGTTTTACTGCATCCGACAAGAAGTAAAGCTGCGAGTATGCAAAGGACAATGAAATTTCTTTTCATTTTCAAATGTACCTCCCGCTCATTCAAAATTCTGCATATATTTTAAATCTTACAGTCAATAAAGTCAATATTTGCCCTCTACACGGAAAAAAGGGACTGTCCTCTTCCACAGAAAACGGTCCCTTTTGCTGTAAAGGCGGCGTTATGCAGCTTCTCCGGGCAGCGCCCGCGTTTTTTCGCCTGCCTGCCGCCCGGACGTAAAATCTCCTGTTGACAACAGCGCCGCGGCGTGTACTATGGAGATAACAGATCAAACGGAAGCGAGGAAACGTATGGAATACAGGATAGAGCGGGACTCGATGGGAGAGGTCCGCGTCCCGGCGGACCGCTACTGGGGCGCGCAGACGCAGCGCTCGCATGAGAATTTCCTCATCGGCGTCGGGATCGAAACGATGCCCATGGAGATCATCCAGGCGTTTGCCGTTCTGAAAAAGGCGGCGGCCATCGCCAACCGCGAGCTGCTGCCCGCACGGATGAGCGCGGAAAAATGCGCCCTGATCGGCCGCGTCTGCGACGAGATCCTCGCCGGTGAGCTGGACGGACATTTCCCGCTCGTTGTGTGGCAGACGGGCTCGGGCACGCAGTCGAACATGAACGTCAACGAGGTCATCGCCAACCGCGGCAACGAGCTGGCGGGAAAAAAGCTCCTGCACCCGAACGACGACGTCAATATGTCGCAGTCCTCGAACGACACCTTTCCCACGGCGATGCATATTGCCGCCTGTCTTGCGGTGGAGGACCGCCTTCTCCCCGCTGTTTCCGCGTTGGAGCAGACCCTCCTGCGTCTGGAGGCGGAGAACGCCGACGTGCTGAAATCCGGGCGGACGCATTTGCAGGACGCGACGCCCATCACCTTCGCGCAGGAGATCTCCGGCTGGCGGACGAGCCTCGCACGGGACCGTGAGCTGCTCACCGCCGCGCTGCCCCCCTTGCGGGAGCTGGCGCTCGGCGGCACGGCGGTCGGCACGGGACTCAACGCCCCCGATGGCTTTGACCGGGCGGTCGCCGCGGCCGTCGCGGAGCTGACCGGAAAGCCCTTTGTCACCGCGTCCAACAAGTTTCACGCGCTCACGTCGAAGGATGAGCTGGTGTTCGCGCACGGCGCGGTCAAGGCGCTCGCGTGCGACATGATGAAGCTCGCGAACGATGTGCGCTGGCTCGCCTCGGGTCCGCGCACGGGGCTGGGGGAGATCGCCATTCCAGCCAACGAGCCCGGCTCATCCATCATGCCCGGCAAGGTCAACCCCACGCAGTGCGAGGCGGTGACGATGGTGGCGGTGCAGGTCATGGGCAACGACGCTGCCGTCGGCATAGCGGCGTCGCAGGGGAACTTTGAGCTGAACGTCTTTATGCCCGTGTGCGCCTATAACTTTCTGCAGTCCGTCCGTCTGCTGAGCGAGGCCATCGCTTCGTTTGACAAAAACTGCGCGTCCGGCATCCGCGCAAATCGGGAGAGGATGGACGAGAACGTGCGCCGCTCGCTGATGCTCGTCACGGCGCTCAACCCGCACATCGGCTATGAAAACGCCGCGAGGATCGCAAAGAAGGCATACGCGGAAAACCTGACGCTGCGCGAGGCCTGCGCCGCGCTGGAGCTTCTGCCGCCGGAGGAATTTGACCGCATCGTCCGCCCCGAGCGGATGGTTTGAAAGCCTGCCAATAAAAAGGAGAACGCTATGGATTACGCAAAAGAATCGCTCCGCCTGCACGGGGAGTGGAAGGGTAAGATCGAAATGGTGACCCGCGTGCCGGTCAAGACGAAGGACGATCTGTCCCTTGCCTACACCCCCGGCGTCGCGCAGCCCTGTCTGGAAATTCAAAAAGACATCAACAAGAGCTACGAACTCACGCGCCGCTGGAACATGGCGGCGGTCATCACCGACGGCAGCGCCGTCTTGGGCCTCGGCGACATCGGCCCCGAGGCCGGTATGCCCGTCATGGAGGGCAAGTGCGTGCTCTTCAAGGCCTTCGGCGATGTGGACGCGTTCCCACTGTGCGTCAGGACGCATGATGTGGACGAATTCGTCAATACCGTCGCACTCATCTCCGGCTCGTTCGGCGGCGTGAATCTGGAGGATATTTCCGCTCCCCGCTGCTTTGAGATCGAGCGCAAGCTCAAGGAGCGCTGTGACATCCCCATCTTCCACGACGACCAGCACGGCACGGCGGTCATCACGCTTGCGGGCCTGACCAATGCGCTGAAGGTCGTCGGCAAAAAGAAGAAGGACGTGAGGATCGTCACGTCCGGTGCAGGCGCGGCAGCGATTGCAATCGTGAAGCTGCTCCTGTCCGCAGGCTTCAAAAATGTGACCATGTGCGACCGCAAGGGCGCAATTTACAAGGGCCGTGAAGGGTTGAACTGGATCAAGGCGGAAATGGCAGAGGTTACGAACCTTGACCATAAGGCAGGTTCTCTTGCGGATATGCTGGTAGGTGCGGATGTATTTATCGGCGTCAGCGCACCGAACACCGTCACCACTGAAATGGTCAAGACCATGAACAATGACGCCATCGTCTTCGCATGCGCGAATCCGACGCCCGAGATCTTCCCAGAAGACGCGAAGGCGGGCGGCGCAGCCGTCGTCTCGACGGGCCGCAGCGACTATCCGAACCAGATCAACAATGTGCTCGCCTTCCCCGGCATCTTCCGCGGCGCATTCGATGTGCGCGCGAGCGACATCAACGAGGAGATGAAGGTCGCCGCCGCGCACGCGCTGGCAGAGCTCATCTCCGACGAGGAGCTTTCGGAGGACTATATCATCCCCAAAGCCTTCGACCACCGCGTCGGCCCAGCCGTCGCAAAGGCCGTTGCAGAAGCCGCCAGAAGAACCGGCGTGGCATATGCCGCTGCCGCACACCGGACAATTCTCTGACAGCACCGCAGGGCAGGCGGTGCCGCCGCACAGCCTGTTTTTTATAATTCCATCCGGGCGTCTCCTGCTCATGCAGACAGCACAGCCCCGCTGGGATGCAAACCCATCATCTTCTGTTTTTGGAAAAAAGATAGGAAACGCATCTTGAAAAGCATGCCCGGTTTGGCTTATAATAACGAAAAAGGCGGGTTCATACAAATCGGTGGATCCGCTTATTTGCGCAGCGGCTTTTGTGCAATATGCGCTTCCCGCTCAGTCGGAAGAAGCAGAAATTTGGGAAATCTTTATGAAACAGGAGGAAGGAAAGATGGAGCTGTTTGAAGAGGTCGGCCAGACCCTGTCCAGGACCGGTCAGGGCCTGGCGCAGAAGGCGCGCGACACCGCGCAGGTCACGAAGCTGAAGCTCGCCGTCAGCGAGGACGAGCGGGCGATCGAAGGCATTTACCTGTCCATCGGAAAAGCGTATTGCCGGATGTGCGAAGCGTGTTCCCCGGAACAGCTGCCGTCCGAGGCCACATCCGAGCCGATCGCGTCTCTGCTGACAAGCCTTCGGGAGCGGAAGCAGCAGCTGCTCGACAAGCAGCAGACCATCCGCGTCATTCAGCAGGTCATGATCTGCCCCAAGTGCGGCGCTTCGTGCAGCGCGGAAGGCAGCTTCTGCACCAACTGCGGCGCAAGTCTGCAGGAGGCAAAGGCCGGTGTGTTCAGCTGCCCGGCCTGCGGCAGCAAGCTCAAGCCCGGCGCGGCCTTCTGTACGCAGTGCGGCAAGCCCGTCCGGTAATATCAGAAAAAGAGAAAGATAAGGGGTATTGAAGTATGAAAACAAAGTCCTACACAAAGTATCTTGGCATTCTGCTTGTCATCGTGTCCGTTTTCACGCTGTTTTTCAACTGGATCAGCGCCGCGCGCTATATCAAAAACCTCCAAAAGGCGGCTTCAGACAGCCTTGGCTTCTTTTCAGACTACTCCTACACCGACGCGCTGATCGAGGATGCCATCGATAGTCTGGATGACACGCTGGATGACCTTAGGGATTCCGCCGAAGATCTGGAATACTATTATGACATTCCGGCCAACAAAGCGCGCACTGTTGCGAAAAAGGCTACCCGCATTTTAAAAACGATCAAAGATTTTGCGTTGTCGCCCTGCGATGCCGCGCTGATCTGCGCGGATGCCAGCAGCATTCTCCGCACTGCGGTAAAATACGAGATGATTAGTGAGAGCACGACCGATTCAGATGAGTACAAGCGTGGAAAGACGATCATGTTCGTTATCTCGCTGATGTTCTGGGCAGCGCTCCTGCTCGGCATTGCCGCACTGGCCATGCGCGTTCTTGGGCGGTCGCAGAATCTGGACATCGCGTATTTCGCTGTGATGATCCTGCTGGCTCTTGCGGCGATCATCACAGCGATCTGGGCAAACGGCAAGTTGGAAGACAGCGTGCTCCGACTGACGCTGTGGCCGTTCCTCGGTGTGCTGTGCGCGTTCCCCATGAAGCTCCTGCCGAATATCAAGGCTTCCGCCTACACTCCCGCGCGTGCGAATACGCGTGCTTATGCGCGTCCTTCCGCACCGGCTCTGACCTGCGCATCCTGCGGCAGCAGACTGGATCCGTCCGAGCGCTTCTGCTCCCACTGCGGCGCACCCGCTGCACAGGCAAGACCGGCTGCAGCCGCCACGATCTGCCAGACCTGCAGCGCGGCCGTTGACAACGGATATGCGTTCTGCCCGAACTGCGGTTCGCCGGTTACGCGGTACGCGCCGACCAGCTGGGTCTGCCCGACCTGCGGCGTAACTCTGGACGCGAACACGCGCTTCTGCCCGACGTGCGGCCACCCGAAGATCTGAACTGCATAAAACGCCGGAGCCGCGAACTGCGGCTCCGGGTTTTTCAGCTTCGGGAAACAAGCGGGTCATTTCAGCTTGAATCGGATGTCGTCGCCGTAGAATTGGAAGAGACAATACGTACCCAACAGGCGTGAGGTAATCTGTGGCGTATAACGGGCGGCCAGCTCGCTCGGTGCAAGATTCGTAGACAGGATCACAGGCTTTTTCTCCATCAGACGGGTATTCAGAAGCTGATAAAGCACTGAAATAGTAAACTGCGTGGTCATCTCTGTACCGAGATCATCGAGGACCAGCAGATCGCTGATGAAAAACGCCTCTGTCCGAGATATATCCGGCCGCGGGCGGAATTTATCGTCTTCAAATGCGGAGAACAGCTGCCCAACGGGCGCATAGCAGACGGAAAAGCCACGGTCCGCAACGACGCGCGCGATGCAGGCAGATAAATAGGTCTTTCCTAGCCCGGTCGCACCAGAAAACAGTAGAGACTGTCCTTCTGCCGGAAAGCACTGTGCATAGCTCTGCGCCCGCCGGTACGTTGCACGCATCAGCTCGCGCGGGCTGCTGTGGCATTTTGCGTCATATTGGTCAGAATAGAGTTCCAATCGAAATTTTTCAAAGCTGTCCGTGCCGAACAGTGCAGACAGCTCCTTCTTCTGCTCCTGCCGGCAAAGCTCCCGGAGGCATTCGCACATCTGCGTGCCCACATAGCCCGTTCCGCCGCACTTCGGGCAGAGCGGCTGGACGGTCAGATCGTCCGGCTCCAGTCCCTCGGCCTGTAAGATCCAATCCCGCTCCTGCTGAAGGGCCAGATTGTCCTTTTTCAGCTGCTGCATGGCGGCCACGGGGTCGCCCTGCCGGCGGAACGTCGCGGCAAGCACGTGCGCGGCGGTCCTGCGCAGCTCCCGCTCGATCTCGCCCAGACGCGGCTGCTTTTCATAGATCGCCGCGATGCGGGCGCGGGAGGACTGCTCGTTCTGCTCGTTTTCGCTTTGCAGGCGCTGCATGGCGCGCTGCACAATGGCCTGAGAATATGCCACGGTCAATCCTCCTTGTTATTCAACATCCGGTCAATAGCAGCAAGCTGGAAGTCGCTGAGCGTGTCGTTGTGCTGCTGGACGCCCTGCGAGAGTTTTGCACCCGCGTAGCTGCGCTGCGGGGCACGGTCGCCGGATTCGATCTGGCTGAGGGTGGTGAAGCCCTGCTCGTGCCAGCTGCGCAGGATGGAGTTGCAGTAGGGCCATTTCAGCCCGCCGGTCGCCATGCAGGTCTTTTCATAGGCAAGGCCGATTTCCTGTTCGCCGAAGCCCCACGAGAGCCACGTCAGGATATAATTCTCCTCGCCCGTCGTCAGCCTGCGGCCCGTAATGCCGAACAGCTCCCGGATCTTGCCCATCTGCGACTGCCGCAGAAGCTGGTTCTGCATATAGACCGCCGCCTGCTCCATCGTGTCGATGCCGTGGTCGGCCCAGTAATACGCTTCCTTTTCGATTGACCGCAGCGACGGCATCCGCGAAATGCCGCGCGAACGCTGCCGCTGGATGCAGTAGTTGACGAGGATCGAAATGACCTCGCCGGGAAGCCCCAGATAGCGGTAGATCGACAGCAGGATTTTTAATTCTTCATTGGACAGGACCCGTCCCAGCCGCCGCTGCGTCTCGCCGGTGATGGCTTCAAACTCGCGGCTGGTGCGCGTCTCGCGAATGACGTCCTGCTCGGTATAGACCGGGGCCTGCGACGCGTCGAGGTGTGTTCTTGCCTCCTGCGGCCAGAGCCCCAGCTGCTGGAGCGTCGCGCAGGCCAGATCGTACCGGGCCTGCGTCATGCGCAGCGCCGTCTGCGCGCCCGAAAGCGGGCGGTTCTCAAAAAGATAGAGATACAGCAGCGCAGCGTCGCCGTTGGCGGCGGCCAGCAGCCGCTGCGCGGCGTCGGCGGGGATGAGAAGCGGTTCCGCCAAGGCGAGCGCCCCCTTTCATAAAACCGGAATCATCCGAAATCAAACGCCAGATAGACATCCGGCATA
>ERZ773108.1784-NODE-1784-length-20241-cov-5.836520_pt1 | contig 20241 bp, 18 predicted proteins | sample MGYA00580570_ERZ773108 | MGnify/ENA primary metagenome ERZ773108 (study PRJEB29015, sample SAMEA2737840) | human gut metagenome | biome: human gut; feature: human-associated habitat; material: faeces | place: China | collected 2012 ...
TTTGTCGCAATCAGCGCAGTTGCCGCAGCGGCGGCAGCGACCGCGCCGCCTATTGTCTTTGTCCTTTTCTTCATAAAACATTTTCCTTTCTATTTTTAATTCGCTCCCTTGCCTAAATGGCTTTTACTTTGCCCCATTGCCTAAAGGGGGGTGGGTTGCCGGTGGCAATGCCTCCCTTGCCTAAAGGGGCGCTGCTTGCCGGTGGCAAGCGCTTAGCGCCGACCGAAGCGGACAGCGGAGATAGGGTTTTGCGACAGTAAAACTCGGGGGGATTCAATTCTGCACTCTGCACTCTGCATTCTGTTTATTCGATTGCCTCTACAATCATTGTACAATAGGGTACGCAGGCGGTGGGCATCGTGGTAAACTTTTCGTTTATCTTATCCGGGTCGTACGAAAGCAGATTATCTGCTTTTACGTCGCTGCTGTGCAGAACCAAAACATCTCCGCTTGTGACCGAAACAATCTGAGCGTTGAGCGAGTTTCCCAGAACCCCGTATTGGTAACGCCCCTGATAGTCTCCGCCGAAGCCAATCATTGTTCCGTTTTTTCGAAGCGCAACCATATTATAGTTCCACGTTCCGTTGCCGTCGCCGGGGACGTGGCTTCCGTAGGTGACCTTTACAAGGCTCACGCCTGCGGGAATTGTGACCGAATATGCTGTGGCTGAGCTTATGCCCTCGAACTTTCCGAGGCCCAAAAACTCTCCGTTATGCCATTGGCAAAGCGAAACGGTGTTTGATGATGAGGTTTTGGGGTTTATGCAAGTCCATTTTGAATAACCCGATACGGTACGGCTATTCACATCTGCAAAACTACTGTTAGTAGATATTTCAAGACTTCTTGCAAATACCTCGCCTCCAACAAAATCAGCGTTTAATTCAACCCGTTTGTCGTACCCGGAAACGTACTGTACAAACGCATAAGACACTTCCCCATTTGCACCTTGCACCTCACCCATATACATTGACATTATCCAATACCCGGTTGATGTTGAACTAAAACCGGGAAGATCACTTTCAAACGAACCGCCGCTGTTCCATAGCACCTTTGTCTTTATCAATACATCTTGTAACTCTACCCAATCCGTTGAGTTTATAACAACCGTATCTATACTCCTTGTTTCAACTGTATTTGTATCAAGGTTATCAAGCTTTGTCTTGTAGCTGTCCGTAAAGTCGTTTGTTGACAGTCCTTTCCCGCTGACTTTGTCGACCTTATCCTTGACCTTTGCGACTTCCGCCTTTTCCTCATCGGTGTAATCGTTCGCAGACAATCCTTTGCCCGCAACTTTATCAACCTTACCGCTTAAATTTGTGTCCAGATTATCAAGCTTTGCTTTATATGCAACGGTGAAATCATTTGTTGACAGTCCTTTTCCACTTGCCTTGTCGACCTTGGTATCCTTTAAGATTTTACCTTGATTTGCCGACAGCGCACTCGTTGTCGATGTACTCGTAAGATTATCGACAACAGATACCCCCGTACCTCCGGTTGCCAAATCGTCAACATACTTTTTTGTTGCGGGCTGATAGTCCGCCGTCGGCGTAAAGGCGGTTGTGTTGGTCTTTGTTAAAACCTCTGTTTTATCCGCCTTGCCCGCAAGTGTCTCGGATATATTTGTATCGAGATTATCAAGCTTCGCCTTGTAGTCATCGGTAAAATCGTTTTTTGATAATCCTTTACCTGTGACCTTGTCGACTTTGTTATTCAAGTTTGCGTCAAGATTATCAAGCTTCGTCTTATATGCCGAAGTAAAGTCGTTGGTGGATAAGCCTTTTCCGCTGACCTTGTCGACTTTATCCTTGACCTTTGCGACTTCCGCCTTTTCCACATCAGTGTAATCGTTTGCGGACAATCCTTTGCCCGCAACTTTATCTACTTTATCCTTGATTTTTGCAACCTCGGCTTTTTCTGCATTGGTATAATCGTTGGTGGATAACCCTTTACCGCTGATTTTATCAACTTTGGTATCAATTTTTGTTTTAACAGTTACATTGTCCGAATAGTCAATTTCATCCGCCTTATGTCTGTCCGCGCTTCCGTTTATATGTTTGCTAAACGCAGAAAATATTGTGGTAAAATTAGCTTCCGTGACGGCGTTCCACCAATCTCTTAAATACGTTTTACCGCTTGCCGCCTTTTTGGGAATATATTTATCCGACATATTTTATATCATTCCTTTCCGTTTTTTGTTAATTGGTATATCCGACATCCGTTATAAGACCGTTTACTATATGTATCTTCATATTGTTTACCGACAAAACACCCGTATAGCCCGTCAACCCCGAAGAGCTTGCGCCAACAACGATTCCGTTTGCGAGTGTCATTGACATTCCGCCGCCGCTCACTTCTCCTGTAACGCCATATTTATTCGCCGCTTTTATGCCCGCGTCCGAAAAATCCCAGTCACCCCAACACTTTGTTGTGGCGCGTTCCGCTCCTTCGGTAACCTCAAACGCACGCCAAGACATTTTTTCATCAGTTGTATTGTTTACAGCGTATGCCGTCTTTCTTACTCCGTCTTCTTCAAACGAATGTATATGAAGTGCCTTTTTACCCTCTACATACAATTGCAAATGCGAGCCGTATTCATCGGAATTTGTCGATAACCCGTGAAAAACATATTTATTGCCTTTAAACTTATATCCTGTGATTCTTTCTCCGTTGATTATGTATCCGCATACTCCTTCTTCGGGTCGGGTTGTGTCAAGCGCACCTTTCATTTCAAGGTCGCCGTCATCGTTAAGCGACAAGGCAGAACGCCCCGAACTGTCGAATAGCGTAAAGACATACCTCCCGTAATCAAGACCAAGTTTTAAACGGACCGTACCGTCCGAATCCTTCATCTTCAGCAAATTGCCCGACAGCTGTGTATTACCGTCATCGGATTTTATAACAACCTTTGATGTGTTTAAGATTCCCGCGTTAATTACGCTTGCCGTGAACCCTGTCCAATCGCCGAAAGCCGTCCAATCCCAATCATTGTTTGAATCTTTTCCGTTTGCCATTGCCATTACTCCGCCGATTAACGCAAGCGCCTGATTTTTATTATTCGGATTAACCCAAATATCGCCGTAATCGTGTATTACGGTTTTCCGCGTTTCTTTTGCCGAGGTTGCAATAGACTTGTTGACCTCTGTCTTATAGCCGCCTTGCAAATTTTCAAGCCAAGAGGGTTTAACTTCGCCTTTTGCGTTTATCGTATTTTCATACTTGGCTGACGTTTTTGCCATTCCCGTAAATACGCTTGCGGGCGTTGTCGGAGGACTGCCGACCGTCACCTCATTTCGGTTTGGTTCAAACGGATATATCTTAACCTCAATCACGCGCTGTTTGGTTCGGATATTATAATCCCTGTCGATAACCGTCACAATATCGCCAAGCCGTATTTCTTTATCTTTTCTTTGTGCATAGCTTGTGTTTATACTGTACTTCGGAACATCTATTCTATCGGGATTATTCTCATCAAAAAGCCATTTTGCCGCCTCCAAAAGTTCATCAGCCTCTTCTATTTCGTCAAAATCCTGATAGCCCTCCTTTTTATAAATGTCAAAATTCTCACTTGTAATATATTGAGTGCCGTTATTCACACTTCCTATATGCAAGTCTTCTTTTCCGTACGGGAAAAGCTTAGTAATCATTTCTGTTGTATCACGGGTTATTTTTATTTCTTTTGCATTATAGGCGGTGTCAATGCGTGCACCTCTGTCTGTTCCTATCTGCTTGACAAGTGCAATTTTATGGTTATCGATATATACTTCGCAATGATGTCGATACTTTTCAAGCGTTTCAATTAATGTATCTATCGCCCCCAAAGGCGTAATTTTTGATACGCTGAAGAAGTCGGTTAAGTCCGTTACCCACTCCATTCCAAGGACGCGGACAGCCGATTCCGACATTACCTCAATCGGTGTCCCCTCAAATATTTTGCACATAATTTCGCGCGGGGATTTGCCTATCATATCGTCTATGTGCTGTATATGATGAAAAGCCGCGTCCTGATAAATTCCGACAGCCGAGACCTTGTCGTCATCTACTTTTTTGATTCTGAACCTCTGCCCGTCCGCGACGCAAATATTTTCGGGATTGACTATCTTCATTTTTTCGTCCGCAGGGTTCAGAGTAAACTCTAAATCATACTCTCCCGAAGTATTTTGAGTTATACATACATCGCGTGCATTCTGAATTATTCCAAGTCCTCCGTTTTCAAACTCCGTTTCGCTGTGCGGATATACTCTTATGTAATTACGCATCGTCATCACCTCTTAAATCATTGCTTCCGTAAAGATATGGCATATTATAGTCAAGCTGAAGCTGTCCCGTTATCTGTGTATCAACCGTTATTGTGTTTTCTCCCGGCTGAAGCTCGGGAAAATCGGGAAAGTCGGTATCACTTGCCGCCAAATACGCCGTTATATCGCGTTCTCCGCACGTTACTACACATTCCTCACAGTCAATGACCGCCGTCTTTCCTCCGTTCAGCGGAAACGCTGACGGAAATTTTAAAGTAAATCCCGTACCGTTTATTTTAACTGTGATTGTATGGCTTCCCGTATCCGTATCCCCTACGATAATTATTTTGGGGCGCGCCGCAACATCCCCCAAATTTGTGTGTTTAAACGTATATGTCCCCACACTGTCCATATCAAATACATTGTCAGCGCCCCAGTCGAGAGGGATTCGCGTATCAAGCGGTATAAAGCTGTCAAGCTCTGCCCCGAGACTGCCGAAAAGAAGATTGTTAAAAGGTCTGCATCTGAACTGAACCGTAAATCGTCCTACCCGATACAATTCTGTCGAAACCTCCGACAGGCTAATCGGTTTTGCTCGCCATTTAACAAGCGGCATATCGTCAAAAATCAAATCCCCCCACGAACCGCACAGCCACCGAACCACCTTTGAAATCAATAAGTTTGTGTCTCTAAGCTCGTTTTCTATCGCAACAAATTCAACCTCAACTATTTTATCGTCATAAAACAAACGTCCGCCTTGCTCGCTATAGTCAAGATTACCGTCACGATATAATATTGTTTCTTCTGTCGTACGCACGGGCGGCGCGGCGGGGCGTGTTTTTGTTTTTGAAACAAGCCCCAAGTCCCTGCTGTGCACACCGCGGAAGCGTATTCCGTACATTGCCATTATTTTACCACCCCCTGCGTCCGTATCGGTTCATCGGCAGATTGGAAGCCGCTTTAAGCCACGTTGCCGCCGCGTCCGCCGAATCTCTTATATTATTGCTTATATTCTGCGATGTATTATAAGTATGGTATGTAACATTGCCCGTATTTTGAGCCTCCATATGCTCAAAAAGCTCATTCTTAAAGCTGCTGAATGTCTCTCCGAAGCTTTCTATCGAATCTATTATTCCGCCGATATTTTCATTTGCCGCGGCGGCTATCTCGCGGCTGTCACTCATAATTTTGGATATTCCGCCGTAGTTTAACACTTCATCTTTAAGCCCCGCAAGCTCGTCAATTTTTGCCCTTTCCATTCTTTCATACTGCATCTGAAGTTCAACAAGCCGCTCGTTGTTATCGGCTTCTATATCGGCTATCTGTTCTTCTCTTTGAAGCTGCAAAAGCTCATCTTGCAGACTTTTGTATTTGTCCATACCCTCTTTGGTCTGAGCGTTTCTGAAAAGTGCAAGCTGACGTTCGGTCTCGGTGATGTCTTTTGTTCTGTCTTCCTTCGTCCAGCTGTCGCGGATTTTTTGGACTTCATCGTCCATCTCTGTGCGTATGTTTTCAATCGAATCTCTGAACTTTTCAAGCTCTTCATCAAGGGCATTCTGTCGTGCCTTATATATTTCCATTCTTGCTTCATCGGCATAACGTAAAGCCGACTGTCGCTCATTTTCCGAAAGATTTGTGTCGGCGGCGTTTTCAAGCTCTTTATCAAGCCGCGCCTGCCAAAATTCTTCAGCCGATTTGTGACCTGTCCCGTTAAAGCCCCAGCCGAAAACCTCTGCTTGCCTTTGGTAAAAATCCGCGTCGTTTCTCCAGTTGGTGATACCTTCGGCGTATGCGCTCATAATCCGTTCGTCAAGCTTTTGAATGTCCTCTACATACTGTGTATACTCGCCGATACCGTTGCTTAAAAACTCGCTTAGTTTATTTTTCTTTCGTGTAAGCGCCGCGGCGTAGTCTTCAACCGACATCGCGTTATAGTCGCGCTCGTGCTGCATCCAGTTGTCCGCGTCCTCGGCATATGTGCTGTATAAGTCAGAGCCAAGCTGTTTTAAATATTCGTTTGCTTCCTCTTCGGTATACAGGTGGTCTTCAACGTTTATTCGCATTCGCTCGCGCACGCGCTCAAATGCGGCAAGAGGGCCGTCACCCACACTCGCCCAGTCGTTAATCGCGGAATGAAGCTTTATATACTCTTCCGATGCGGTATTAAGCATTTCAGCCTGTTCCTTTTTCCATTTATGAAGCTCAAGCGTAGCCTTGCGCCATTGCTCTTCATCACCCTCAAAATGCTCATCTCTGTAATCCTCAAGCCAACGGTAATAATGCTCTTGGGTGTCCATACCCATATCAAGAAACCATTGCATCGTGGTTATATCCTCATTCCACATATCCTTTGTCGAGGCAACGATTTCCTCCTGAATCTCTTTTATGACCTCCGCGTCATTTTTAAACTTAATCATCATATTATCCCAATGTTCAAGCTGCTCAATCGCTGAAACATTGTTGATTTTTGTATAATGCGCCCAATTGGCTTTTGCATTCTCCCACGCCTTATTATTTTTGCCGTTTGCATACCGCGGAATCCCCGCGTTGTTCATCATCTGCTTTGTTTGGCTTGCCGTATAGACCTTTGCGTGCTTTGGCAGCGGAAGCACAACGTCTTTGCCCTCAAAAATATAGCCCTTACCGCCGACCTCTATCATTTCGCGCGGGTCGGAGGTTCCTTTTTGGTCGTTGACCATCGCCAAACCGCCCTCAAAGTTCCGCGTGCCTTTGGCTTTAGGTTCACCCTCAACAACGGCTTTATACAATACAATTGCGTTTTTATTTGGCGGAGACCAATTATCAACCGATGAGCTATCAACCCCGTATTTGGCTGTACCCGTTTTCTCGTCAGGCTGATAATTATCAACCTCCGCACTATCTACTGCCATCTTAACCGTTGTTGTAGTATCTACTTCCTTTGGTATTTCTGCAACCTTCTCGCCCGCTTCATTAAGAACATCTATATTACCATTAGCATTTACTTGTAGAGATACCGCACCGATACCTTCAAGATACTGCACTTGATTTCCTGCATTATCAAGTACAGACACATCGCCCTCAGCTGTAATTTTTACGGTTGTTCCGTTTGAGGTTTGTATTTCCTGTATCTTGCCCGATATATCGTCCAATACTTGTATATCACCGCTTGCTGTTATCTTTATGCTGTGGTTGCCGTCTATTGCGCCTAAGTTTCGGGCAAAGTCCGTCATATCCTTTGATACAGCTTCAAAGGCTTTTTTGTTGTCTTTCGGAATATCATTTATGCTCTTAAATCCGTTTTTCAAAAGAGCCGCACCTTTGGCAACTTCGCTGTTCGCCGCCCCGAATTTTTGCATTGACCTTATATAGTCATTCACCATATTGTTAAGGTCATCGCCGCCCTTTTTAAAAGCTTCGTCCCACGTTATGCCATTGAATGATTCTGCGGCTATCTGTGCGTAATCGTGCATATTTAGTTTTGCGCGATTAACCGCGTCCGCAAGCGCGTCAAACCATTCACTTACCTCTTTTGTATCGCCCGCTTGTACAGCCATACTTATTCCCTCTGATGCCCAGTTTGCCATCTCGGTCGATATAGCTATGTATTCCTTATTAGCAGCATTAAGAGAATCTACCTTGTTTTTATATTCGGTTACATTTTTACTTGACAACCTGAATTTTTCATCAAGTTGACGTTCAAGAGCCAACAGATTGTTTGCTGTTGTACCTTTTGCATCAAACCCTGCATCTGAAAGAATCCCCCGCAGTTTTTCAAGATACTCGCTCGTCTCAAGTCCGCTTTGTTTCAATTCCGAAATTTCGCGCCGCGCATCACTGTATCTTTTTTTATCCGTCAGAGCCGTTTCGTATTTTTTATAAGCCTCGGCATAGTTCTTCTGGTAATCATTGAACTTACCCTGTAATTCCGTCAATCTTTCCTGTTGGTTTGTCCAGTTCTCAATAAGTTCGTTTTTCGACAGCTTTTTTACATCCTCAACCGCTGTATCAAGATTCGAGTTATCAGACTTTATAACCAAATTGTATTCTTCCGACAGAATTTTTTTAATTTCTTCAATCTTTGCCTTTGCATTATCGACCTGTTCTTGACTTGATTCGGGATTTTCAATTATAAGCCGATAATTTTTTAATTGCCCTTGTATATCGGATAATTGCTTATAGCTGTTCATCGACTTACGGATTTTCTCTTGTTGTTCCGCCAGCCCCTCTGTCCAGCTATACTGTGATTTATACCACGCGTCATACGCCTTTTTCCCGACCACAACGGCGGTTGTTACAGCCGCAATACCAAGTGCCGCCTGCGGGGCAACACTTCCGACAGAGGCAAGCGCGGGCGCAAACTGCTTAATCTTAGCCACACCCTCTGCCATACTTCCGACAAATTTAATGCCCGAAGCCGTCACCTTTGAAGCCGCGCCGAGACCTATAACCCACTTACCCGTGGTTACAAGCGCTTGCTTCTGTGTATCATTCATCTTTGCTATTCCCTGTGCAAACTCTTTTACATTAACCGCTCCGCTGTTAACGGCGGGTAACAGCACCTCGCCGACAGAACGCCCTGCCTCAATCAAATTATTTTTGGTCACCTCTAACTGGCTTGCGGTCGTCCCTGCCTTTTTTTCAAACTCATTTAGCAGTGCTGTGTTTTCGCCCCACGCCCTGTTTGAGCGGTCAAGCGCATCATTTAAAAGCTGTATGCCCTGAGGCCCCGCAAGTTTTTGTAATGCTTGAAGGTCGCGGATATTTTCAAATCCTAACTTCTGCAAATCTCCTACAAGGTCTTTTGACTTTGAAAGCCCTGTCAACATATCCTTAAACGCACCCGACGCATTACTCTTCCAGTCATCGGCGAACTGCGTTGCAGACTTACCCGATATCTTCGCAAATGCGTCAAGCGCTTTACCGCCCGATGACACCGCCGACTGGATATCCATCCATATACGCGATACCGAGCTTCCGCCTGCCGCCGCCTCAACGCCGAGCGATGACAAAGCGGTTGAATATGCAAGAATATCTTGCGCGGATATTCCGACTGCCGAGCCGGTAGCACCCATATTCATCGCCATATCCGCAATCTCGGCTTCGGTTGTAGCAAAGTGATTGCCCAAATCAACTATTGCCGAGCCTAAATTCTGCACCTTATCCTGTGATGTTGCGGTTACATTCATAAACCTCGCAAGGGTTTTTGCGCCCTCTTCGCCCGCAAGGTTTGTCGCGCTTCCCATCATCGCCATAGTTTCGGTAAAACTGCTGATGTTCTCGGTCTGGATACCAAGCTGACCGCCTGCCGCCGCAAGCTCGGTAAGTTCAGCCGTTGTCTGAGGTATCGCGCTGTGACCGTTTATCCCGACGGTCGTCATATCGATTATATCCTGTTTTATCTTTTTTAACTGACTGTCCGTACCGTCAACCGTTTTTTCAACATTCGCAAAATTATTTTCAAAGTCAATTGCAAACTTTGCCGAAGCAACAGCCCCCGCGGCAGTAACGGTCGAAAGCCGCTGAATGGGCTTTGTTACCGTATCTATCCCCTCTCCGACATTCTTTAATTTCTCACCCGTTTGTTTCCACGCATTTGCAGTCTTTTCTGTCTCTTTATTTACTTTATTGGTTGCATTAGCCGTTGTTTTTTCCAAACCTTTCAGGCTTTTTTCAACGCCGCTTATTGCGCTTTCCAAATCGCTCGCGTCGCCCGATATTCTGACGCTTAATTCCGCATCTGCCATTTTTCCACCTTCATTTCATTGATTTTGTGTATAAAAAAGCGCCTGCCTATGCAGACGTATAATATCCAATTCCGTTCTTGACAATTTGCTTTTACTATGATATAATTTATATTAAGGATAATTTGTAAGGAATGCCGTACCGCTATAGGTGCGGCTGTTTCTTTATATCGTTTTTATTTGCCGTAAAACCATCCCCATTCTTCGGGGATTTCGCTTTCCTCATCATTCGTGCTGTCAAGCCCGTCAAGCATATTAAAAAGCAGTCGGGGCTTTTGTTCGGAAACCTCGCCCGGCAGCAGATGAAAATATTTAAACATCGCTGAATAAATATTTCTTAATCCTCCGCCGGACTTTGCACGTTTTTTGATTTCTTTTTCGATATACCCACAATCACATCGTTATACATCTGCCACAAATCATCGCAAAGCTTTGTCATCTCTTCGACACTTGCGTTTTTAAGCACCTCGTTTGTTACTTTTGTCCCCTCAAACATATACGGAACAGCGTTCATACAAATTGAATATTTCCCCCTGTTCGGCTGTGTATGTATATCGTTCATAAGACACATCGCTTCAAAGTCAAAGGGGCGCGATACAATGACCTCGCCCCTGACCTCAAAGGAAAGCGTCTGCTGTTTTGCAGCCGCCATATATTATTCCTCCTCATCCGCCGCAGCCTTTTTAACTTTCGCGCGGCTTGTCTTTGCCGCAGTCAAAACCGCCTTATTTTCTGTGCCTTCCCCGTCATTTAACGAATTTCCGCTGACGGGGTTTATCAGTTTTTTGACGGATACCAATTCATATCTGTAAACCACTTTTCAATCGCCGTGGCTTCATCCACACCCTCGGGGAGATTATCCGTATCGATATAGTAATAATAATTATCGTCAAAATCTCTCGCCGCAACAGAATAGGTCGCCTTTGCGGTCTGCTTTTCCGCCGCGCCCTCGCTCGGCTTGGTCTTTCCGCCCACGGGTGAAGCAAATCCGTACTTACCCTTGTAATATCTTACAAGGCGATAGCTGCCGTTTGCCAGTTCAATTCTCCACGCAACGCCAAAGTACGGTGCTTTTGTCTTCTTTCCCACTTCTACGCCGCCGTTTTTCAGTTCAACGCCGCGCATCATCGCGTCAACTTCGGGCGGGATATCCGCATTTGTGATTTCGTGACCCAGCTTTTCAAGATAATCCTCTACCAAATACGCGCCGTTGTCAGCGTCAAACGTATCTGTCGCGCCGTTATCGGTCGGTGCAATTTCTACCGTACCGGGGATTGTAACCGCATCGCCGTAGGTTGTTCCCTCTGCCGTATCGGTCTTAACCTCAAAAATAGTGTATTTGTCTACGCCCACTCTCGGCATAGGCTTTTTTATTGTTCTGTCTGCCATAATAAATTCATCCTTTCTTTTTTAGCTTGTTAATTTTCTTTACGCCTTTGACACAATTGTCGCATTACCCGACTTACGTGCCTTACCGTCAGCCGTCACTTCGGCAACGGTTATCTTCTGACCGTTTGTCAGCTCAAGTTCATCACCGCTGTTAAACTCTGTCCAAGCCGACAAATCCGCGTCATATGTAACGGACTGAGCGGAAGCCGCCGCCTTATATACAAGTCTGTGGCCGCCGATAACCTTAGGTTCTGCCGTAATCTTTGACTTGCCTGTCGCACTTCCCTCAACCGATGTAACGATAAGAGTACCAAGCGTCGGTACGGCGTATTTAAATGCCGCAAATGCGTCCTCTTTAACAACAAGGAATCCAAGCCTCATAGTTGCCTTAATCGCAACCATATCCTGTTCAGCAAGAGACAGCGGCTTGCCGTCCTCGTCGAGAGTTCCCTGGAGCGTTGCTTCTTTTAAAATTTCGTAACCGATACCGTCACGCACGCCGACAATGGCATATTTCCACGCACCTGTTATAAGGTCGCATTTTGCGTTATCCCACGCGCCGTTTCTTACAAACTCAATCGGCTGTGCATACAGTTCAGAGCCGCTTGTACCGTTCACATATGCGGGCGCGCCGTTTGAATCGCGCAGTTTGCGCAGCTGATTCTTTACGCCGATTCTTCCGATATATCCGTTCGGGTCGTAGCCGTTTTCTTCAACAAGAGCCATTGCGTCAGACACGGCAATGTCTATGTTCTTGTTATCGGTGACAATCATTTCATTGTCGCTGATTGCCTTATACACATTGGTTGCAAAAGGCGAATTTGTACCAAAGAGGCACGCGCTGTCAATCGCGGTATAAAACGCCTCGGCAATCTGTGATTTAAGCTCCGAAAATACATTGATAGTCGTATCTTCAAGCTTTTCCTTTGTCACGGGAATTATAACCGCAAGCTTCTTAGCCTCAATAACGGGGTGAATCCACTTGCTTCCGCTTGTCTTGATTCTCTCTCCCTCACCTACCCAGTAAGCGCCCGCGCCGTCTGTCAGCACATTGAACTTTTTCTTATCCGATGTCATTCTTTCGGTTTTTGCCATACGCAAAACCGATGAACCGCGCACGGTATCCTTGATTATGTCCGCCGCCTGCGGAGTGGGAACAAATCCCGTTAACTCATTTTTCAAATAACTCATTAATAAATCATCCTTCCTTGTATTTTTACTTTCTATCTGTGCAGCTCATTGATTACATCAACAAACCCCGATGAAACATTGATTTTTTCACCGTTTCCCGCTTTCGGCGTTGTGCCGCGCATACGGTCGTTGACCGCACTCTGCAATGCTTCGCCCCAAGCGGTTTTAAATGCCTCTATGTTCGCTTTGGTTTCCTCTGCGCTCTTTCCCGTACACATTTTTGCAAAGCTGACAGGCAGCTTATTCTCCGAAAGCTGTTTAACCGCTTCAAATTCAAGGCGCTCTGCCTCATACTTTGCGCGTTCGCTTTCAAATTCTTTCTTGTCGGTTTCAAACTTTGCCTTTGCACGCTCGTCAGCGCTCATTTTCGCAAGTTTTTCACCCTCTGAACGTGCCGTGTTGAGCTTTTTATCAAGCTCCGCCGCCCATTTTGCCTGTGCCTGACTTACACGGCGGTCTACTTCGGAAATAAACTCCGCTTCGGTATAGGTTTTCGCCGTATTCGCTCCGTCTGTCTGTACGTTGTTCTGCCCCGATTGATTGTTCGCGTCCGTTACCTGTGTCGGCTGTATGCCGCCTGTCCCGTTTAAACCCTCAAAAGTTGCATTGTTATTCTCTGCCATTGATTTTACCTCCTGTTTTTGGCATAATAAAAACACCTTAAATTTAAGGTGCCTAATCTTTTTCAAGTTTTAATCTTTGCGCTGTCTGAGCAAGGCAACCTCGCCAAGCTCCCACGCCGCGACGTATATCACGTCATATTTTGTATCGTGTATCGCCGCAATCATACCCGATTTGAGCTTTCCGCCCGTCGGTTCGGTGTATATTCTCGCCGTGACTTCTTCTTCAACGCCGTATTCCTTTTGTGCCAAGCCGCCGTTATACGGTTGAAAATCCGCTTCAAATACCGCGTCCTCTATAAACTCGTTATCATCGTCCACATATCCGTCATTTGCATTGATATACCCGACTTTAACCGTGCAATTGTTAAACACACTAAATGCACTCACTCGGCAATCGCCCCTTTCTGCGGCGGTACGGTTCAATACGGCTGATAAAATCGTTCAGCCAATCACCGTTTGAGCTTGCTATACCCTCATAGCTCACGCTTCTGTCGCCTTGCTTTACGGAAGTGACCGCTCCTGTCGGCTCGGCTCTGCCATAGCCGCCGCTTATGTATGCTCTGTGCGCCATTATCGGCAAAAGCGACACAAGACCAACGGGAAAATCATCACGTCTGCAATAATTTGTTACCCTGTCGACACATTCATCAATAACAATTATTAAAATTGCGTCCTTGCTTGTATCTTCAATTCCCAAAAGCGTTTTTAACTGTCTTAAAACGTTATCTTTATTCACCTTCAAAAACCTCCTTTGCATACCGCATTGTATAATGGTAAACGTGATTTTCGGCACCCTTTGGCAAGTCCCGCCCGAGTTCGCGAATCCACCCGTTACCCTGCATTATTTTATTTATCTTTTCCGCAATCTCTCCCGGCTGTGTCTTATCGGCTGACCAAATATCTATTTGCAGTCTTGATAATTGAGCCTGTTCGGCATTATCCGCCCTAAAGCTTTCTTTTGTTATCAAATCATAATATGATACCGTGGGAAGCTTTCCAAAGCTTTCGGGATACTGATAGCAGACCCTGATTTTTTCGTTTCTCAGCGGAGCAAGCAGCTTTTCCGCTATTTTATTTACATTAATCATTTGTCTTCACCTCTCTACAGTTCGGCAAGCAGCCCCTGCCTTATCGCCTCTATAACCGCTTCTTTTTGGTCATAAAGCGCAGGAACAAGAAACGGCTGCGGCGCTTGTCCTGTTGTATACACAAATCCGCCTGTGCTTTCGTTGAAGTAAACCCAGCCTTTTTTGGAAGTGTGAGGTTTTGACGGGTCGCCCTTTGAGCCTGTTCCGAACTCAACATATATTCCGTATTCGGCAGTAGGTCCGATAACAACGCTGTTTCCTCCCTCGCTTTGAACAACAATACTGTTTGCCAGTCTTCCCGTGTCTTTCGGGCAATTTGCCTGCGCTTCTGCCCGCACAATTTCACCGCCGCGCAGAAGTGCGTTTTCTATATTACAAGCATTATTCAGCCTTGATATAACATTATCAATTCCGTCAATCTTTATGGATATATTCACACTTTTCCTCCTTTCGGGCAAAAGAAAAGCGTCCTATCATTGATGATAAAACGCTTTATGCTATTCTATTTTATTTGTAAAGATTTTCGATTAATGCATTTTTCAGTATTTCCGAAAAGTTCACATTATTTTTTATAGCCTTATCATTGAGCCACGCAGGTATTGTGAGGGTCTTTTTTACCGACCTTGACTCTTTTGTGCAATCTTTAAAATCACAATATATCGGAACAACAAAACCGTCTGTTTGCTCTTCTTCAATCTTGCGTATATCTGACGGCGGCGGCAGTTTCAAGTCTCTTTCAATTACCGATTCGGCATATCCCGTCAAAGCCTCTTGCGCGTACATAATACATTCTTCAACGCTGTCACCGAAAGTCTGGCATCCTTCTAAGTCGGGAAATTCCGCCCATACCGAACCGCCTTCTTCGTGGAATACCGCAGGATAAATCAACATCATAATATCAAACCTCCCGAATATTTTATTTAAGACCTGTGCGCTTTAATATCGCATTCAAAAGACCGATAGGAACATCTCTGCCGTGAACGGGAACAATTTCCGTTTTGTCACCCTTTATTAATATGTGGTGACTTCCGTGTATTCGTTCTATCTTCCAACCGTTCTTTTGTAATAGTTTAAGCAAGTCCTTATCTTTCATTCCCTCACCTCACTATTTATTATAGCACGTATTGTACGTATTGTCAAGAAATTTTTCACCTCTCGATATAATCGGGTGTGGGGCATTCTTGCTTAGGACAACGCCTGCATATATTCCACATTTGTTCCGTGATTTCTTTTTCGTCTGCCGTCTTTTTAATTTCATTGCTTGACATCATTTGCAATTCCACACAATACGCCAAATCTATTTTTTTATTCATCATCGGGCAATTCATTAACTCAACCATTTGTTCATTACCTCCAAGATTTTTTCAGTATCTTCTCCAAATCTGACCTTACCTATAACGGTATTAACAACACCATCTCTTTTACGTATTCCCGTTATTCCGTTATTGTGATAATAATTATACTGTGTTTCGGGATTCGGATATTTTTTCATAATAGCGATAGCTTCATTGTAAAAAGATACGGCATCATCTTTTGAAACACCGTCTTGCGCCATTCTCTTTTGACTGTGCGCAGACCACTCTGTGATTTTCAACTGCTCCGTTGGGTACGCTTTACCTTTATTCGTGATACCGAGTTTTGTCAATTCTCTGTCTATTTTAACGTATTCAATCGGTCTGCCGTCTATGTTGCGATAATAATACTTATAATCGCCCCACTTTTCACTATCATTATACTTCATCTTTTGGAATAATTCAAGCGTTTTCGGCATATTCTCTTTGCCCAAACGCTCTGTATATCGGCTATACTGTGCCATATCGGCGGAACGGTTTCTGTATGCCTTGATTGCCGTTTTCTTTTCCTGTGGCAGTCCCTCATACCATTCTTTATATGTCATATCGCCCCGAACCTTATAATTCTTTCCCGTCTCGGGGTCACGGGCGAGCCGAGATGTAAGCTTTACATCACCGATAACGGTATAACACATACAATGCGGATGAATGGGCGGTTTATTTTTGCCCTCAACGCCCTCATCGATATTAAACGTCTTGCCGTCAAGTGCCGCGCACACGTCACACGTTTTGGAACCGAGAGTTGCATAATATGTATACTTATCTATCCCCATATCCTTATACGCGTCAAACCGTCCCACTTCGGTAAAGTGGGTTGTCTCGGTCTGTATCAGGCGATATGCGTTATAATATGTGTTTTGCGTTACTTTTTGAAGCTCACGTGCCATATGCGGATAGCTTTCGCCTCTCGCAAGCCCCTTTGTAATTATTTTCTGTGCCTTCCCTGCGGCTTCCGCTGTGTTATCCCATATTCTTTGTGAATAATTCTTACCGTGAAACGGTGCCGAAAGAACTTTTTCAAGTGTCCGCTCCGGCACAAGCGAAAATTCAATACCGCAATTTAATCCTTTTGCAGCATCGTCGATTGTTCCGTATTTTGAGGCAAGATAGGCATTTTTCAAATATGGCTTTATAATATTTGCCGCACGCCCGACAAGCTTCATAAGATGCGTGTACGCCCTCATTTTGACCTGTTCCGCGCGGTCTATGCGAAAGTTATACGCCTCCATTGTTTTTAAAGCATTGTTCTGCCTTACCGCGTCGGGGGCGCTTAATGCTATATTTGCCAAATCCCCTTTTTCTGTCTCACTTTTAATCACGGTATCGCGCGCCGTCTCGATTTTTCTTATGTCCTCGTCAATTGCTTCAAATGCTTGCTTGTACAGGCGAATAATGCGGCTTATAGGCACATTATCCCCTTGATGAAGCTGCCTGTTTAACAGTTCGGCACGTCTGCGCCAATACAAAATATCTGACCGCATTATTATTCACCGTACCGCATCAGCTCGCGCTGGGTTAAAATAGTATTCTTTTCGCTCTTCGCCTTTTCTTCGGCGGCAAGCTTCGCCTCTTCCTTTGCGTCGCACACGAACGGAAGGATTCCCAGAAGCGTCTCTGTTGATACCGTGCCGCAAAGATTTCCCACTATCTGCGAGAGTTCAAGCTCATTTGCGGGAAGATTTCGCTTGAAGTGAATATCCACTTCGTAGACGGGTACCCTCTGCATATTCGCCTTAACTTCAAAGAAATGCATATACATTTTAAATCTCTCGCGTAAGCCTTGCTCAAACAACCGTTCTTTTCCGAGGGTCAGCTGTTCAAAAACAAGCAATTTGTATTTAATCGCCACGCCCGAAGTATTGTTGCCGAAGTTCTCATCCGACAAATCGGGAACCATTGACGTTTGGTGTATATCGTCCTTAATAGACTTTCTTAAGACCTCCACGTCAGATTCACTTAAAACCTTGCTTAAATACTCCGCCTTTGCGTCCGTATCTCCGCAAAGTATCTTTTCCCGCAGCAGTTTTTTTGCCTGCTCGCTGTCTATTTCTATTCCCAATAACAACAAAAACGCGTCTACAAACTGAACCTTGTCGTTGATTCTGTCCGACATCAGCGTATTGTATGCGTCAATCAAAGAAATCTGCTGTTCAAAATCGCCTTGCCTTTCATCATTGTTGAGATATTCTATAAAAGGAACATCGCCAAAATAATGTTCTCTCACATCCGTAAGCGCAAGAGCCGATACATCATAGCCGAAATATGTGTAAACGCGCTCTTTATCCGCCGCAATAACATTCATTCCGCTTGCCTGACCGTTTATGTCAAACTGCGGATAGAAATGCACTCCCAGAAGCTTACTGTGCGCAACCGTATCATCGTATACAACAAATGCGTTATCGTGCGTTGCCGCAAACGAACGCGGATTTCCGTCTTCGTCAGCATATACCATCTCGATACCCACACCGCAGATACTCGCTTCTTTTTCAAGCTGAGTATCTACGCTTGAAATATGCTGCTCGCGATAACAGTCAAGCACCCTCGTTATATCGTATTTGTCGTTTGTGTCATATGTCACAGGATTGCCCAAAAGATATGAAGCGGCAACCGTTGTAATATATTTGCACCAGTTTGCGGTAACCTTCACATTTGCCGCACCGCCACCATCTTTCGTGCGCCTTGAAATATTATGAACACCATAATAATAGTCTTTAAGGCGGCTGTATCTGTCAAGCCCCTGCGAATGCTGCTCAATCAATCGTTTTAATATTTCGGGCGTTATGCCGTCTTTTATTATGTCTGCATCTATGTACATTATATCACCTCTTATAATCCGCCAAGTCTCCGCCTGTCGGGAATAATTATCTGCTTATGCTTGCGCCAGCCCTCAACGCCGTATCGGAGCGCCGCAATCGCGTCATCGAACACGGGTACAGGTTCGTCTGTGTATTCATCAAGCTTTTCATCTCTCTGCCATCGCCATTGTTGCATTTCCTTAAGTAGGTTCTTACAGCTCGGGTGTATGTGTATTCGTCTGCCTTTGAGCCAGTCTATCTGTGCCTTGACGGATAAATTGCCCTTTATAACGGCGCGTGCCTTATAACCTGCCCGACACCATTCTTTTATTCGGTCGGGTTCGGCGCTGTCACACCACATACGCACGCCTTTATCAAATTCACCCTCTGCAAGCCCGATAATCTCGGTTGTGTCCTTTTCGTGTACATAAAGTTCCTTGCACACCCATACATCACCGTCTTTAAACCCAAGGGCAAGAATAGCATTTGCGTGATTGAATCCAAAGTCCTGTCCCAATGCAACCGCGTCGAATCTGTCGGGCGATGTGTCAAATTCCTCTGCGCCGAAATTCGTAAAAATAAGTCCGCCCGTTTCGCCCCAATCGCCCAAACCGTATATCCTATAGCCTTCGGGGTCAACCTCTCTACGTCTTTCCATACGTTGCTTATATGCCTCGTCACAAAATCGGTTACTTAAATATGTGCTGTGATGCGTAAGCACATTATCGTCCTTATAATCAAAGAAATCACGCTTTATCCAATGTGAAGCGCTGACAGGGTTAAACGTCATCTTTATCTGATAAAACAGCCCCGTCGGAAGCTCGCCCCTTAAACGGTCATCTATAATTTCAAGGTCTTGTTTGGTGAGTTCCGTTGCTTCCTCAATCCATACGTCTGTCATCTTTCCTGTTGCAAACGTGATTGATTTAAGCTTTTCACGCTGTCGGTCATCGTTCACACCGCGAAATATTACCTTGTTGCCGTTTAAGCAATGCAAAGCAAGCGGACTGTTTGTTATCCGCCACGCGGACGATACACCCATTCTATAAATCGCTGCCGTAAGCTCTGCAAATGTGCTGTCGCGGTTCGTTACGTCCGATTTGCGGACACAGACAAGATTGCGGCCCTTGTCGTGCATAAGCCGCAGTATATACATTTGCGCCGTATCTACTGATTTCCCGGAACCGGCAGACCCCTTCATAACGATATAACGCTTTTTACATTCGTGAACGGGCTTAAATATCGGATTAAACTGTGCATTTATAATCATTCGGCATCATCACCGTAATCAAAATGCACCTCAAAATTAAGGTCAGCATCAACCTTTGATTTATCGGTAAACAGCGTATGATACTTGCCAAGCATTTCCGCCGCGCGATTTACATCAGATATTTTTGTGGGTATTTCAACGCATATAGGTCTTTCTTTTTCTTCTGAAACCTTCCTCTGATTATCGTCATAGTATGACCTTCTTTCCTTGCAAACGACCACAACCGTTTCCGCTTTCTCTCGCCGCATTATCGCGGTCAAAGTTTTTAAAACTTCATCTTGTTTGGCAACAAGAGAATCCTCTTTTTCTGTCAGTCGTTTTTGCACATATTCTTGAATATCAGGTTTTGACAAGTTTTCTGCGCCTATTCGATTTGCCGTTTTTTTAGAATACCCCGCTCTGATTGCGGCTTGCGTCGCATTCAAATCTATCAGGTATTCATCACAAAATCTCTTTTGCTTATCTGTCACCGCAATCACCTCACTTTTATGTTTCCGCGCCCCGCCCCATCGCAAATTACGAAACATTCTTTCCCGTAAATCCAAAATAAAAAGACGCTCGGAATCGAACGCCTT
>ERZ773108.1800-NODE-1800-length-20060-cov-8.720670_pt1 | contig 20060 bp, 23 predicted proteins | sample MGYA00580570_ERZ773108 | MGnify/ENA primary metagenome ERZ773108 (study PRJEB29015, sample SAMEA2737840) | human gut metagenome | biome: human gut; feature: human-associated habitat; material: faeces | place: China | collected 2012 ...
CCCCTCACTCATTTTTTGCAGGAGGACAACAGGATGGCATACAGGGTTAAGGCATGGGAAGAACCTATGAGTCTATGATGGAGGAACTGGAAGTAATAGAAATTCTTTCTACTGCTTATGATGGTGACGAATTTCCGGGTTATGAGAACATAAGATTGAGTTTTTCACAACTGGAAACGATTATTCGGAATAAACGCAGCGGTTGGCTTGATGCTTTGAGAAATCAAAAAGCAGTTTATCTTATAACTGATACCAGCAACGGAAAAATGTATGTTGGCTCGGCAACTGCTCAGTATGGAATGTTGCTTCAAAGGTGGACTAACTATATAGACAATGGACACGGTGGGAATGTTGAACTTAAACATATTGTTGACACCAAAGGGTTTGATTATATAAAAGCAAATTTTCAGTATTCAGTATTAGAAAACTATAACGCACGAATGGATGATAATTACATACTGAGTCGTGAAAAATGGTGGAAAGATACCCTTTGCACAAGACAATTCGGATATAATAAAAACTGATAAAAATTAGACCGTCAGATCTCATTCGAGACTTGACGGTCTTATATTTTTTTACTGTATTTAAGAAAATCGTTTTGGTGTTCCTGTTTGCGAAGTTGATAGCCTTGTGCAATCAGCGTATCTACTTTCAGAGCAATTAGGTTTATGTCGGAACACATTGCCCGTGCAATCTGCTGAATGTCATAGCCGTTTTCAATGTATTCCAAAATGGTGTCGTCCGGGAGCGAAGCCTGAGAAGCGAAGATATTTGCTTCATACTCCATACGGTTCTCTCTCATATCAAAGATGTTGAACTCTTTGAACCCGCCGACAGCAACCGCTTCTTGCCTGTGGAGAACATCGTGTCCGATTTCGTGCCATAGCACTATCTGTTCCACGACCGGGTGCATACCGTTTTTAAGGAAAACAAAGCGGTTCTTCAGAATGACCTTGTATGCTCCACGCTGCTTTTCAAAATCTCGGTAGATAATATTGATACCAAGCTCTTTTGCGACCTTGTACGGGTCACGAGTACCGCAACGGTCAATGAGCTTGTTGACGATTTTCACAATTTCAGCCGTAGTGTAATACCCCAATCCGGCTCACCTCCCATATTATAGTATATCGGATATTTACCCTATAATAAATTATAAACTATTGTGTGTCCCATATATTGGACTTAGTTCACTGTGAGGATTACTCGTCTTTGCGGTATTTCTTCGGGGTGTATTTTTTATTGTTCTTCTTTGCAATAAGATATGCTTCCTGAATAGCGTCAACCATTTCACGCATATCTTCGTCAGCCATTTCGCCGCCGGCAAACAGACCGGTAACTTCTGCAAGCAACTCCTGAGCCTGTCTTGCCCCTCTGCGTCCGTATTTATCCTCTACATCGGCGATGAAAGCGTCATCCTCAGACAGCAGATAATTCACATTTACATTTAATGCTTCTGCCAGCTTCTTGTATCTTTCCGTTCCTCTCGGACGGGATTTATCATTTTCATAAGAACAAATTACACGTCGGGTTACGCCTATTTTTTCAGCCAATTCATCCTGATTAAGACCGAGTTTAGTCCTCTCTGCTTTGACTTTTTCACCGAATGTCATCTTTGATTTCACTCCTTAAAAGAATATTTACAGTTTAACTTCTCATTTACTCTTGACAAGTACACTTAAACTGCGTATAATAAGAAACAGGAAGTTGAACTACTCATAGTTTACACTAAACTTCCCAAAATGTCAAGGGGGGTTCAAAAAATGTTACGAAGCATACTTCATTGTGATATGAACAACTTCTATGCCAGCGTCGAATGTATGCTCGACCCCGCATTGAAGAAATATCCGATTGCTGTCTGCGGCTCTGTGGAGGAACGACACGGTATCGTGCTTGCAAAGAACTACAAAGCAAAGGCTTTTGATGTGAAAACCGGGGACGCAGTATGGCAGGCTAAACAGAAGTGCAAGGACTTGGTTGTAGTGCCGCCCCATTATGAGGAGTATATCAAATACTCAAAGCTTGCGAGAAGCGTTTATGAGCGATATACCGACCAAGTTGAACCGTATGGTATGGACGAGTGTTGGCTGGATATTAGCGGGACAGAAAGCCTTTTCGGTTCGCCGGAAAAGGTGGCAAATGAAATTCGTGAAACGATGAAGTTTGAACTCGGCTTGACGATTTCTGTGGGTGTTTCCTTTAATAAGATATTTGCGAAGCTCGGCTCGGATATGAAGAAACCGGACGCAGTAACCGTTATACCAAAGGATACATTCAAAGAAAAGATTTGGGGACTTCCTGCCGCTGACCTGCTCGGTGTAGGACGGGCAACCCAGCGAGTGCTTGACAGCTATTGTATTCGTACCATCGGGGATTTAGCGAATAACGACCCTGAGTTCTTACGCAGAAGATTAGGAAAGAACGGAGTAGTTTTATGGAACTATGCCAACGGCAACGACCTTTCCCTTGTTGCCAAGAAAGACTTCGTTTCTCCTATAAAAAGTGTAGGACACGGTATAACAACAGTAGCAGATTTAGAGAAACCGGAGCAGGTGTGGCCCGTGTTTCTCGAATTAACCCAAGACATCGGACACAAGCTCCGTGTTCACGGACTGAGTGCAGAAGGTGTCGCAATACATATTAGAGACAACACGCTCAATACAAGGCAATGGCAGACGAAGATTGCACTTCCTACACAGTCTCCGATGATTATTGCAAAGACCGCTTTTCAGTTGTTTGAAAAAAGATATGGGTGGAATAACCCTATCCGTTCTGTGACAGTACAAGCCATAAATCTTATTCCACAAGACACGCCCCGTCAAATAGATATGTTTATGGACGCCGCAAAGCAGGACAAATTGGAGCGAATGGAAAAGTGTGTTGAAGAAATCAGACGGCGTTTCGGAAAGGACAGCATAAGGAATGGGGTTCTGTGTCAGAACTTGCGGCTACCACCGGAAAAAGCCGAAATCACTATGCCGACAGGTATGGTTGGTTAAGGAGGTCTAAATGTGATTGACGAAAAAGAGGTTACGGCTTATGTTACGATGCCCGACTGCTTTTTGCAGGGGTGCAGCGAAGATATTGTTATCTTTCGTGCGGACGGCGGAAACCATTTTACCGACTACGGTATATATGAGGGAATGTTTCTTTTCTTTGACCGGAAAAAACGCTTTAAGAAAGGAAGGCTTTCCTGTTACATCAATACTGCCGGAGATGACCGACCCAAGTACAGGGTGTCGGATAAGAACATCGACGGATACAAGCACTTGGGAAGATTAGTTTTGACTTTGAGAAATTACGAGGAATAAAAATGGAATCCGAAAGAAGAAAAGTTTATGTTGAAGTAAATGTAACACATAGACCTGATGGAACGGCTCGTCCGAACTTCATCAAGTTTGAGAATGATGAAAAATATGAGATAGACCGTGTAATTCAGAAATGCCGTGCGGCTTCCACCAAAGTCGGAGGAACCGGTATCCGCTACACGGTACAGATTTGCGGCAAGCCCACATTTCTGTTCGACGAAGAAAACGGAAAGTGGTTTGTAGAAGCAAAATCCTAATGGTAGGAGGTTTTGTAACTTGAAACATTTATCGAGATTTGACATCGAAGCGATTGCCGACAAGTATGTTCAGGCATATATGGCACTTCCCGATGTCCGTAACACACAAATATACAGAATTGACCCGGAGCTTCTCTTGGAGAAGGTTCTCGGATTGAATGTCGAATACCAGCACCTATCTTATGACGGTAGTATTCTCGGAATGACCTCATTTACGGAAATGGGTGTTCAGGTATTTGAAGATGATGATAACGAAGCCTTTTTCTTTTTGGATGGAAAAACCGTTCTCGTGGAAAAGGACTTGAACTTTGACAGCAAGCTGAAAGGCAGAAAGAATTTCACCTTAATGCACGAGGGCAGCCATCAGATATTTAAGATGTTGTTCCCGAATGATTACGGTGTGACACAGAAATCTGCCGGAGTACATTATTACAAGGCAAATTCCGAGAGAAATAAGCCTATATCCGATTGGGAGGAATGGCAGGCAAATACGCTTGGAGCTGCTATCCTTCTTCCCGAAAACCTTATAAAGCAGGGAATGTATCTGTTCAGTCTTGGAGAAAAGATTGAGTGTCTGAACAAAATATACTATCCGAGCGTATATAAGAGATTTGATGCACTTGCGGATTTTTTAGGGTGTTCCAAAAAAGCACTTGCTATACGAATGAAACAGCTCGGACTTTTGAAAAAGGAGTATCTTGATAATCCTTTTGATTTGGTTACGGTTTATCCGGAGGTGAGCGAGCTATGAAATCGTTGGAACAAAAGATAATCGTAAGGTGCAAAAACTGTGGCTGGCGTATTTTTGACAAGGTAACAATGACAACAGGCGTGATTGAACTGAAATGTCCGAACTGCCACAGAGTAGTAGAGGTTGACCTATCCCTACGCAAGGGAACAGTCAAGTACAGATTAACAAGAAGTAGTAACAGAGCGAACAATTAAATATCGGACAGATGTACCGAGCCACGAGTCCTTGAGCGAAAGCTCTTGAGTCATCAAATTGCCGGACGCTGAGAATTAAGGGATAGAAATATCCTAATGTTCTTGGTGTCCGGCTTTTTTGTCGCTCCCGAAAGGAGCAAGACCGTGACATATAAGTGGCTGGCGTATATCGCCAAGTATCCGTAATCTCCGAATTTTTGATTTCAACCAAATTCAAAAATTCAAATTTAAGGAGATTACGACAATGACAAAACTTACATTAGAACAACAGGAATTATTATTTGCGAACGACTGCAAGCTCATTAACCTGCGGTATGAATATCACGGCTACACCGGCACGGAGAAATGGGCGATTGTAACAGAACTGGCGGAAGAAGAATTGTGGGTTAAATACCCTGATGTTATCCGTCGGTACACTCCGTTCATTCTGCTTTCTATGGCTCAGGGCGAAGTGATAACGGAGTATCAGAACTACGAAGCAAGAGAGAGAATGAGAAGGCTTCTTTTCGGACACGCATTTGACATCAATGACGGAGAATTTGAAGTGCATCATCCGGAATTGGCAGTCGATACAGACCCAATCGAAGAAATAATGCTGAAAGACAATATTAAGCGACTTCGGGAGGTTTTGTGTTACTTAAGCGAAACACAGAAACGCAGAGTTTTTAAGTATTTCTTCTACAACAAAACACTTGAAAAAATCGCAGATGAAGAAGGAGTCGATTTTACTTCTGTAAGGGAATCGGTAAACAGTGCAATAAAAAAGTTGAGGAAATTTTTCTAAAACACCCCCCAAAAACGCTCTCCCATTTCAAACAAGTGAAGGGGTTAATTCTAATCCGGATATGAATTACCTCAGAATAATCGAAAGCGAGGATTTACATATGAAAGAAAAAGAATTTAAGAATGTCAGATGGGGCGATATTTATTACTGCGACTTGGGGGTTACAAACGGTAGTGTGCAATCGGGAATGAGACCGGTTCTTGTGGTTCAGACAAATCGCTTAAATGAAAGCAGTCCTACGGTCGTTGTAGCCGCTATAACGGCTGTTAAAAAGAAAACGGCAATGAATACTCATATTGAGCTAAACACGGATTGTGGCTTAAAAGAGCCGTCGATGGTAATGCTTGAGCAGCTACGCACCGTGGATAAAGCCACAGAGCTTGATAATTTTGTCGGAAGAATTACCGACGCAGATAAAATCAGCGAAATCAAGCGAGGATTGAAATTTGCAGTCGGTATTCCCGTTAAACCCAAGACAGAGCGTAAAGGCATTGTACTAAGTCTTTGCCCTCGTTGCAGAAGCGAGTTTCAGTCTATCCCTGAAAACATTGTAAAAAGACTTGACCCCTTTCAGGCAGATAAAGAGATGTGCGATAAATGTCAGGTAGGATACGGCTATGACTATATGATTTTCAAAAAGAACCATCATCACGCTAAGGGAGGTGTTGACAATGTTTGAAGATAAGATTGAAGCAATGAACAAACTACCCAACGCTGTTGATGATAGTTCCGGCTTTGAGAAAAGAGTTTATACGGTAGAAGAAATAATGGATATTCTCAGCATTGGAAAGAACACTGCTTATGCTCTCGTCAACTCAGGCGTTTTCCATTTTGTAAAGGTCGGCGGACATTACAGAATTTCCAAGAAGAGCTTTGACCGATGGCTTGATAATATGGACAGCGAAAGCTCCGGTTGTCAATTATGCGATTAAACCAATCGCATAATTAACAAAAACTCCGATTTTCAGTACCATATAGCCAAGTCACTTGGCTATATGGTAGTCAGAGTGGCAAATAAGAAATCGGGGGTAAACGGTAATGCGAAAGAAAATTGAAAAGAGCGATACTCGACTTCCTAATACATTCAGGCAGACTGAACCTGATATACGAGCATACACGGTAGATGATATACAGCACATCTTGAAAGTGAGCAGAACTACCGTCTATGAGCTGCTTAAAAGCAAGAAATTCCATAGCGTTCGTGTCGGAGGTCAATATCGAATATCTAAAAAGAGCTTTGAAAATTGGCTCAATGGCGAGAAAGGAGGTTCTGAAGATGGCATTTGTTAATATGTTCAATGACCGAGTGGAGCAGTTTAATCTCAGAGAGGAAAATGAACGCTTGGCAGAATTGTTCAGCGATGAAAAGCTTCAGGAGGAAGCACAGTGGCAAGCCTATTCTGTCAAGGAAATATCTCGGTTGTTTTCCATTTCCGAAGAAGAAGCACTGAAACTGATGAATTGCGGCTTATTCAAAACATACCGAGTCGGCAACGAATACAGAGCTTCAAAGAAAAGCGTTGAAGAAAATAAGAAAATCGTCAAGGCAGTTCTTACATATCAGGACAAAAAGACAATGTCTGTACCCGACGTAATGAGAATACTCGGTCTTGGAAAGACGGCTACATACCGACTCATCAATCAGTGCCGATTTAAGACCTATTTGGTACTGGGCAAAATGAGAGTTGATGTGGATAGCTTTGAAGATTGGTATGCAGGACAATTCCATTATGAGAAAGTAAACGGCGAAAGACCCGGTAAGAAATACGGCAAAACGCTCTCTCCTCTTACTGTTGCAAAGGTACTCGGCATTCCGAGAAGCACCGCAAATGACCTTATGAACGATGGCATTGTTGAGTTTATATGGGTTGACGGTAAACGCCGAATAAAAAGAGAAAGCTTTGATAAGTGGTACGCTTCGCAAAGTAAATACACTAAAGTTAAGGAAATCGAGGAGGTGGAGGGATATGTCGATTGAGGATAGAGTTCGTGAATTAAACGGCGGTACATATACAAAAAAGAGCTATTCCGTAGAGGAAGTTCAGTCAATCTTGGGTATTACCCGACAGACCGTATATAAGCTCATCAAACAGGGGTGTTTTCAGGCAGTAATGCTCGAAACCGGATACCGCATAATAAAGACCAGCTTTGATAAATGGCTGGATAATGAATAAGGAGGAACGACTATGGCTTCTATTGTAAAGAGAAAGAATCGATATTCCGTCGTTTATACCTACAAAGACGATGACGGAAACCAACATCAAAAATGGGAAACCTTTGATACAAACGCAGACGCTAAAAAGAGAAAAACTCAAATTGAGTTTGAACAGCAAAGCGGTACATTCATCATTCCTAATGCTACGACAGTTGCGGATTTGCTTGAAGAATACTGCTCCGTGTACGGAGTAAATAACTGGGCAATGTCAACCTACCGTTCAAAGAAAGGGCTTATGTATAATTACATCATTCCGCTTATCGGCGATGTGAAACTTGATGAACTGACTCCGAGACTTATGGATAAATTCTATCAAAGCCTTCTGAAAGTTAAGACCAAAGTGGTACAGAATAAAAAGCCTAAAAATGAGTATCTGACCGTACATACCGTAAGAGAAATCCATAAGTTTTTAAGGAGTGCCTTTAATCAGGCGGTAAAATGGGAGTTGATGACAAGAAACCCGGTTCTCAATGCAACGCTCCCGAAAGAGGAACATCAGAAACGAGAAATATGGACAGCAGAAACTCTTATGCACGCTCTTGAAGTGTGCGATGATGATATTCTCGCATTAGCCATCAATTTATCCTTTGCCTGTTCACTCCGTATGGGTGAAATGCTCGGTCTTACTTGGGATTGCATTGATATTTCGGAGGAAAGCCTGAAAGAAAACAACGCTTCCATTTTTGTAGATAAAGAGCTTCAGCGAGTAAACAGAGATGTAATGGAGGTGCTTGATAATAAGGACATTATCCGTGTCTTTCCGAGAACTCTGTCAAATACAAATACCTCCCTTGTTTTGAAAACGCCAAAAACTAAAACAAGTGTGAGAAAAATCTTCTTGCCGTCAACCGTAGCTCAAATGCTGTTAGAGAGAAAAAAGCAGATTGACGAAATGAAAGAGCTTTTCGGTGATGAGTATTTGGATTATGACTTGGTATTCTGCCATTCGTCAGGCAGACCGATGGAAGGTCAGGTAATCAACCGTGCTTTGAAAAAGCTGATACAGGACAACGACTTACCCGATGTGGTATTTCACAGCTTCCGTCACGCAAGTATAACCTACAAGCTGAAATGGAACGGCGGCGATATGAAATCGGTTCAAGGCGACTCAGGACACGCCCGAATGGATATGGTTGCCGATGTTTACAGCCATATAATCGACGAGGACAGGCGATATAACGCACAGAAGTTTGAGGAACAGTTCTACAACGCTAAAGGTCTCAAAAATGCGGAAGAAGGTAAAACTGCTCCAATGCCCAAGTTTGAAACTTCGGTTGAACTCCTTGACCCAATGGCAGAGGTTCAAAAAGAGAGCGAAGTTGAAAAAGAAAAGCCTGCTGAGAACAGTACAGATGAAAACGCCGCCTTGCTCACAAAACTGTTATCAAATCCGGAAACAGCAGCATTATTAAAGGCTTTAGCGAAAACAATTTAGTCATACAAAAAAGGCAATCCGTCAGGGTTGCCTTTTGTAATTCCTGAAAAATCTTGAAATCAAGAAGAAAAACCATTATAATATTTGAACACAGATTATTGATTTGCATAAGAGAATGCGTAAACTTCAAATGCGTTTCCTGTGATTTATGGGCTACAGATTAACTCAATGATGTTTCCCATATTTCTTTGCATTTGCTAATACCCTGCTAAAAGGAAGGCAAAAAACCACGAAAAATTAGCAGGTTTTGGACGAGAATTTACTAACAGTGAAATCCCAGAAAAGCCAGTAAAATCAAGGATTTTCGGGGATTTGTAGGGAGTCAAAAATGCCCCTCGGGGGCTTCTCCTAAGCGGAACGCCGGCAGTTCGAACCTGCCCGGGGACGCCATTTGCACCGCTTTTGCGGTGCTTTTTCTTTGTACTAAAATTTTCGATTTCTGTCTATCAGCTCCGTTTTTTTGCTAATAGGAAACGAACTCGTTTTTGAGATTTGCTAATAATTTTTGTTTTTTGCTAATAGCTTAATTAGCATTGTTTTTGAACAGCACTTCGTTTCTTAATTCCTAGCAGCAATTAACTGTGATAGCGTCTGCAACAGTTCGGGAGATTTTTGCAGTTGCTCTATCAATGCAGATACATCTAATGTAGCTTGTTCCACTTGCGGTTTGGAGCGTGTTTCAAAATATTCGAAAAGCACACGCTACGGCAGCAAAAACGGTTCTTACATCGGGCTGACAAAAAATATTTCTTTATACTATGAGGACGCCGATTATGCCATAACCGTAAGGGCCTTGAACGCATTAAAAAGTCGCAGACAAATATAGCAAGCAACATAGCGGAAATCGACGACCTTTTCGAGTTTCTTTCACAAAAAGACAGCGAATACGAAAAATCACTTGCCGAGCTTTCAAAGCAAAATGAAAGGGCAAAAAGCGAAATCAGCCGTGTTCAAACCGAAAACGAAAGGCTTGCAAGCATCCGGAAAAAGTTTGTTTTGCAAGATGATTACGACTTTTTCCTCACCGGCTTAAAACAGCTTACGCCAACCGAAAAGGCAATATTTAATCTATATATGGACGGTAAATCCGCCGCTGAAATACTTGAGATTATGACGATTAAGCAAACAACACTTAAATATCATAACAGAAATATTTACAGTAAGCTGGGCGTGTCGAGCAAGAAACAGCTTCTTAATTATGCCGCCCTGTACGCACGCGAAAAACAATAAAAACAGCAACGCCGCATAGCGAAAGAGAATACCTCTGCCATTGTGCGGCGTTTAAAATAACTTTGTATTTGTTTAAATTGTACCTTTATTTTTTGTCAACTGAACAACCGTCTCCACATGAGCGGTGCGCGGAAACATATCAACGGGTATTATTTCCCGCGGGAAATACCCCGCAGACGCAAGCTGTTTTAAATCGCGCGCAAGCGTTGACGGCTTGCAGGAAATATAAACTATTCTTTTGGGATTTGTATTGACAACTGCGTCAAGAAGCTTTAAATCACACCCCTTGCGCGGCGGGTCAAGTATAACAACATCGGGCTTTAAGCCTGACTTGACAAGCTTCGGCGCAAGCCGCTCCGCCTCTCCGCAACAGTACCGCGCGTTTTTTATATTGTTAAGCTCGGCATTTCTTTCCGCATTTTTTATCGCCTCGGGAACAACCTCTATCCCTGTAAGAGTGCTGCACTTGTCAGCCATAAACTGTCCTATCGTTCCTATGCCGCAATATATGTCCCACAAATTTTCTTTTCCGCTCAGGCTTGCCATTCTTTTTGCCTCTGTATACATTCTCAGCATTTGTGCCTTATTGACCTGATAAAACGAATGCGGTGAAATCTCGAATTTTAATCCGCCTAAATTGTCGCATGCCTTATCGCTTCCCCAAAGCACAATATTCTTGCCGCCAAGCACGACATTTGTTTCTCTTGGATTAATATTTAAAATAATTCCCGAAATGTTAAGCTTTGTTTCAAGCAGCATCGAAACAAGCTCGTCCTTGTTTTTAAGCTCTTCGCGCCTTGAAACTATAACAACCGTAATTCCGCTGTCACAGTTTCTTGTATATATATGTCTGATATCTCCGCTTTTTTTGACCTCGTCATAGGCATCCGCATCATACGTTTTTATCCATTTTCGTATTGTATCGGCAACAAGCTTTATCTCCGCCGGCTGAAGCAAACAATCATCAATATCGATTACATCGTGGCTGTTTCTTCTGTAAAATCCTATTCCTTTATCCGAAACAGGAAGCTGAACTTTATTTCTGTATCTCGATGTTTCTTTTGCTCCTATAATTTTTGAAACAGGTGTATCAAGCCCCGCTATACGTTTTATACAGTCTTCTACCTTGCCTTGCTTATACTCAAGCTCTGCCGCATAATCCATATGCCAAAGCTGACAGCCTCCGCATTTATAAAAATACGGACATTCGGCTTTAACCCTCATCTCTGACGGAGTTATGACTTCGATAAGCCTTCCTACCGCATAATTCTTGTTAACTTTTATAATATGCGTCTTAACAACCTCTCCCACAATCGTATACGGAACAAACACGGCTATTCCCTCTGCCCTTCCTACTCCGCTGCCGTCATCGGTCATTCCCGTAATCTCTATATCAAAAATATCGTTTTTATTCATATTAAAATCCTCTTAAATCTAAAGCTCAACACGCCATTTAAGCGCTTTTGAAAGAGTAACCTCGTCCGCAAACTCAAGCTCGCCGCCCACAGGGACGCCGTGCGCTATTCTTGTCACGCTTACACCAAACGGCTTAATCAGCTTTGAGATATACATCGCTGTTGTCTCGCCTTCAAGATTCGGATTGGTTGCCATTATTACTTCTTTAACCTCTCCCCCTGCTATACGTGCCATAAGCTCTTTGATTTTTATCTCATCGGGACCCACGTTGTCCATCGGCGATATTGCGCCGTGAAGAACGTGATAAACGCCCTTAAATTCGTTGGTGCGCTCTATCTGAATCACATCGCGTGGGCTTTCCACAACGCAGATAACGCTGTGGTCTCTTGTCGGGTTGTCGCACACGGCGCATATCTCGCTGTCGGAGATATTTTGACAAACCTTGCAATAACAAAGGTTCTCCTTTGCCGAAATTATCGCATTTGCAAACTTCTCGGCTTTTTCCTTCGGCTGATTCAAAACAAAAAAAGCCAGCCTTTGCGCAGTCTTGCTGCCGATGCCCGGCAGTTTTTCAAACTCTTCTATTAAATTCTGAAGCGGTAAAGCAAAATATTCCATTACAGACTCTTTAGCCTCCTAATAAATTCGCATTTTCTCTTTAAGTCCCGAGAATCTCTTTTGTATATTGTCGTTATCGACATAGCATTTTATAACTTCTTCGTTTCCGACAAGTACGACAAGCTTTTTGGCGCGTGTTATAGCGGTATAGAAAAGGTTCCGCGTCATAAGAAGCCTGTGCGTCTCGCACATCGGCATTATAACCGCGTCAAATTCGCTGCCCTGGCTTTTATGCACGGTTGTTGCATATGCAGGCTCAAGCTCGTCAAGAAGCATAAAGTCGTAAACAACCGCCTTGTCGTCAAATATAACGGTAAGCTTTTGTGCATTCTTTGAAATATCCGAGATAAATCCCACATCACCGTTAAATATGCCAAGCCCTTTTTCAGAGCCGTCGAGTCTCGTCCATTCCATCTGATAATTGTTCTTTATCTGCATCACCTTATCGCCGAGCCGATAAACGCATCTGTTTGTAACATACTCGGGCTTATCGGGCGACGGAGGATTAAGCTTGTCCTGTAAAATTGCATTCAGATTTGAAACGCCTATGATCGACTTTCTTGTCGGCGTAAGCACCTGAATCTGACTTATTCCGTTAAATCCGTATCTGTGCGGAAGTCTTCGCGCACACAGGTCTGCAATCGTCTCGGGGATAGTCATCGGGTCGTCTCTTGTCACAAGAAAGAAGTCATTGTCCGCATCATTTAAAAGCGGCATTTCTCCGCGGTTGATTCTATGCGCGTTTACGACAATCATACTCTCTCTTGCCTGACGGAATATCTCTGTCAGCTTTATACACGATATTGTTTCGCTTTCTATTATATCCTTTAAAACGTTTCCCGCCCCCACAGACGGAAGCTGGTCGCTGTCGCCGACCATAATAATTCTTGCCCCGCGTGAAAGCGCTGCAAGCAGACTGTCCATAAGCATAATATCAACCATCGACATTTCATCAACAATCAGCACATCACAGTCAAGCGTATTGTTCTCGTTACGTGCAAAGCGGTTTCCCACCTCGTTTTCGCCCGGGGTAATTTCAAGAAGCCTGTGTATCGTCTTTGCGTCTATGCCGCAAACCTCGGTCATACGCTTTGCGGCTCTGCCTGTCGGCGCGGCAAGCATAACCCGCTTACCCGACGCCTCCATCAGCTCGATTATTGTTTTGATTATAGTTGTTTTTCCGGTACCCGGTCCGCCCGTAATAACCATAGCCGAATTTTCAAATGCGCACCTTACCGCCTCAAGCTGAGCCTCGGCAAGAAGAATCCCGTTTTTACGCTCGACCTCTTCCACCATTTTGTCAATAACGCTTCCGTCGGTGTCAAAAACAATTCCCGACATCTCAATCAACCGCTGCGCAACACGCTTTTCCGCAAGGTAAAATTCCGCCATATAAATCGCGTCGTACTCTCCGTAATTTATCTGAACTATCTCATCGCGCATAATCATTTCGGCAACGGTGTTCTCAGCTGTTTCAAGCTCTATATTAAGGCTTGATGCTGCATTTCCCGTTACCGACTGCCGCGGCAGATACGTATGTCCGTTTAAATAGCCTATCTGCCTTAAAAGTGACTTTATTCCGCACGAAACACGGTTATACGAAGTTTTCTCAAACCCAAGCTTTTCAGCCATAGCGTCCACGGACGAAAAGTTTACTCCGTCAACCACTCCGACCATAATATAAGGGTTTGCCTTGATTGTATCGACCGTAAGCTCGCCGAATATTCTGTACGCTCTGACCGCTGCCGAAGAAGTAAGCCCAAACTGCTGAAAAAACATAATTGTTTCTCTTACACCTATAAGCTCAACATATTTTTTATATATGTCATCAACCTTTTTCTTTGTAAGCCCCGGAATAATCAAAAGCTTATCGGGCGTCTTTTCGATAACCTCAAGCGCGTCCGCACCGAATTCCTTTACAATCTTTTTTGCCGTTACCTTCCCTATCCCGGGCAGAAGCCCCGAGGCAAGATATTTTTCAATCTCGGTCTCGGTTGACGGCATATGCCTTTCATAATATTCAACTTTAAACTGGTCGCCGTATTCCATATGTGTAACCCAATCGCCGTGCGCTTCGATTCTCTCGCCCTCGGTCAGGTTCGGCATATACCCCGTCATCGTTATCAGCTGTCCCGCGCTTGCAACGTCACAAACCGTATATCCATTTTCTTTATTTTCATAAATTATGGTTTCGACCGTGCCGTCAATCATTATCATTTTACGTATCTCCTTAATTATCTGCCGTAGGTATCGGTTATCTTTTTAATCCATTTTGAGGTATCGTCAAAAAATACCCAGTTAAGGGTCAGTCTCCACTGCCAGTTTTTGCCGAACTGTGACGGAACATTCATACGCGCATTGTCGCCAAGGGCAAGAATATCCTGCATTGTAACAATGGCAACATTAGCAGGGGATGACATCAGAGTTTTAATAACCCCCATTCTTTCGCCCTCGCTTTGATTCAGGCGCATATAACTGCGTGCGTACTCAAGCTCGCCCTCATCTGCGGAATGCAACCACCCCTCAAGAGTGCTGTTGTCGTGCGTTCCTATATATGCGACACAGTTTTTGTCATAGTTATGCGGAAGGTACTCGTTGCTTGCATCGGATGAAAAAGCAAACTGCAAGACCTTCATTCCGGGCAGCTCGGTCGTCTTTAAAAGCTCTCTTACCGAATCGTCAATCAGCCCCAAATCCTCGGCTATTATCGGAAGCTTATCCTCATCACTCTCTATTATTTTATCTTTGATAAGCTCTGATTTTAAGACCTTAAAGAAGTCTGCTCCGGGGCCGTTTTGCCACTCGCCCTTTGTTGCATCTTCATCGCCGAAAGGAATGGCAAAATAATTTGCAAAAGCGCGGAAGTGGTCTATTCTCACTATGTCACAAAGCTTATACATTGATTTTATGCGCAGTATCCACCATTCGTAATTTGTCTCTTTAAGATACTTCCAGTTGTACAGCGGATTTCCCCAAAGCTGACCCTTCGGCGAAAAATAGTCGGGCGGGCAGCCTGCCACACATATCGGACGTCTTTTTGAATCAAGCTGCAAAATCTCGTTATGCGCCCACGCGTCTGCGCTGTCCTCAGCCACATAAATCGGAATATCTCCGATTATCATAATTCCTTTTTTACCCGCATATTCTTTAAGCTTTGCCCACTGCTCAAAAAATCTGTACTGAACATATACCCAAAACTCGATTTCATCGCAGAGGCGATTGTATGTTTCGGTCATTGCCTCGGGCTGTCTCAGCTTCAACTCTTCGGGCCACTCCCAATACGGCTTAAAGTTTAAGTCGAATTTGACCGCCATAAACATAGCGTAATTTTCAACCCAATAAGCCTCTCTGCTGCGGAAGCTTAAAAGCTCGTCTTTGATTTGCTCTCTGTCGGCAAGGTAAGCCGCCTTAAGCACCTTGAACCGATTTTCAAACAGCTTGCCGTAGTCAACATACTCTGCATTATCACCCCAGTTTATGCTTTGATAGACCTCGGGCTTTAAATTTCCCGACTCCGAAAGCATTTCAAAATCAATAAAATACGGATTCCCCGCAAAGGTGGAATACGACTGATACGGCGAATCACCGTAACCCGTGGGCGAGACGGGCAATACCTGCCAATACTTCTGCCCCGCGTTAACCAAAAAATCAATAAACTCGTAAGCGGACCTGCCGATTGTTCCGATTCCGTACGGAGATGGAAGCGAAGATATGTGTAAAAGTATACCGCTACCTCTTTTCACAATGCTCAACCTTTCTTAATTTGTTGTATTTTGATAATTATGCATACCCTATCCTTATTATACTGCACAAGGCGCATAATTTGTGTATATACAAACTATGCGCCTTTATATAAATCGATAAGGTTAACCTAATAACCGATATCAGGTTAGTCAACGGTTATAACCCAACCGTCTTCGTCTTCAAGCTTTCCTGTCTGAATACCGGTGATTGTATCAAAAATACGCTGTGTAATTTCACCGATTTTATTATCGTTTACGTTCATAACGTAATCCTCCCAGCGAAGCTCGCCGACAGGAGAAATAATGGCAGCCGTACCCGTTCCGAAAACTTCTTCAAGCTTTCCGTCGCAATATGCGTCATATACTTCCTGAATGGATATTCTGCGTTCGCTTACGGGAACTCCCCACTTTTTAAGAAGCTCTATTGTAGACATACGCGTTATTCCGCCCAGGATACTTCCGTTAAGCATAGGCGTAACAACCTCGCCGTCTATCTTAAAGAAGATGTTCATAGAGCCGACTTCTTCAATATACTTCTGCTCAACACCGTCAAGCCAAAGAACCTGAGAATATCCTCTCTCGTGTGCAATAACCTGTGCCTTAATGCTGCTTGCATAGTTGCCGCCGGTCTTTGTAAAGCCCGTTGCTCCTCTAACAGTGCGGACATATGTATCCTCAACATAAATCTTAACGGGGTCAAGACCCTCGGGATAGTAAAGTCCGCTGGGCGAGCATATTATAAAGAACTTATATGTCTGAGAAGGGCTTACACCCAAAAACTCGTCCGTTGCTATAATAAAAGGTCTGATATAAAGCGAAGCACCCTCCTGCTCGGGAATCCAGTCTCTGTCAAGCTCAACCAGCTGTTTAAGCGCCTCAACGCAAAAATCAACGTCAACCTTAGGAATGGCAAGTCTGTCAGCCGAAAGATTCATACGCTCAAAATTCTTGTACGGGCGGAAAAGGCGAACGGAACCGTCCTTGCCTTTATACGCCTTAAGACCCTCAAAAATTTCCTGTGCATAATGGAAAACCATCGCCGCCGGAGCAAGAGAAATCGGCGCGTATGGAACTATTCTTGCATCGTGCCAGCCCTGACCCTCCGTATAATCCATAACAAACATATGGTCAGAGAATATCTTACCGAAAGGAAGATTGTCCATATGCGGCTTTTCCTTAGGGGTTGTTGTCTTATTTACTGTGATTTTCACTTGTTTTACCCTCTTTCATAAAACTCTAAAGTATAAATTTAATTATTGTATATAGTATATCACAACGTATTTTATATTTCAATAAAAATATTCAAAATTTTTAAAAAATACAAGGAACCGAAAAACGGTTCCCTGTATCATAGTATATTAGCCTTTCATTGCTTCTTCTACCGCAACGGCAACAGCAACAGTCATACCAACCATCGGGTTGTTGCCTGCGCCGATTAAGCCCATCATCTCAACGTGAGCCGGAACGGATGAAGAACCCGCAAACTGTGCGTCGGAGTGCATACGTCCCATAGTATCAGTCATTCCGTACGAAGCAGGACCTGCCGCCATATTATCGGGGTGCAGGGTTCTGCCCGTGCCGCCGCCCGAAGCAACAGAGAAATACTTCTTGCCTTGCTCGATGCATTCTTTCTTATAAGTACCCGCAACAGGATGCTGGAAGCGAGTCGGGTTTGTTGAGTTACCCGTAATAGATACATCAACGCCCTCGTGGTGCATAATAGCAACACCCTCACGTACATCGTCGGCACCGTAGCAGCGAACCTTTGAACGCTCGCCGTCAGAGTACTTGATTTCCTTAACTATGTTAAGCTTACCGGTAAAGTAATCAAACTTTGTCTGAACATAGGTAAAGCCGTTGATTCTTGAAATAATCTGAGCCGCATCCTTGCCGAGGCCGTTAAGAATAACGCGAAGGTCTTCTTTTCTTGCTTTGTTAGCGCTCTTTGCAAGACCTATAGCACCCTCTGCAGCCGCAAATGATTCGTGACCCGCAAGAAATGCAAAGCATTTTGTTTCCTCGCGCAGAAGTCTTGCGCCGAGGTTACCGTGACCGATACCAACCTTTCTGTCATCCGCAACAGAACCGGGGATACAGAAGGACTGGAGGCCGAGACCAATCTTTTCAGCCGCGTCAGCCGCATTTGTGCAGCCGTCCTTGATTGCGATTGCCGCACCGACAATGTATGCCCAACAAGCGTTTTCAAAGCAGATAGGCTGAATATCCTTTACCATTTTATATACATCAATGCCCTTGTCGTCACAGATTTTCTTTGCTTCTTCAATAGAAGAGATTCCGTGCTTTGCAAGCTCTGCATTGATTTGGTCAATTCTTCTTTCATAGCTTTCAAATAATGCCATCTTCAAAACCCTCCTTATTCGTGTCTGGGGTCGATGAGCTTGTCCGCGTCATCAACTCTGCCGTACTGACCGCTTGCTTTTTCGAGAGCCTCGCCTGCGTCCATACCGGCGTTAATCATTTCCATCATTTTGCCGAGGTGTACAAACTTGTAACCGATAATCTGACCCTCTTTATCAACAGCAACTTTAGTGATATAGCCTTCTGCGAGTTCGAGGTATCTCGGACCTTTTGCAAGTGTTGCATAGGTTGTTCCGACCTGACTGCGCAAGCCTTTACCCAAATCTTCGAGACCTGCACCGATGGGCAGACCATCCTCTGAGAAAGCTGTTTGTGTACGTCCGTATATTATCTGGAGGAATAATTCTCTCATCGCCGTATTGATTGCATCACATACGAGGTCTGTGTTCATTGCCTCTAAAATTGTCTTGCCGACAAGTATCTCCGATGCCATAGCCGCCGAATGCGTCATACCGCTGCAGCCGACAGTCTCAACAAGAGCCTCTTGGATAACGCCCTCTTTAACGTTCAAAGTCAGCTTACAGGCTCCCTGTTGAGGTGCGCACCAGCCAACACCGTGTGTCAAACCCGAAATCTCTTTGATTTCTTTAACCTGTGTCCATTGACCTTCTTGAGGAATGGGTGCAGGTCCGTGATATGCCCCCTTGGCAAGAGGACACATTCTTTCTACTTCACTTGAATAATTCATAAGTGTCTGCTCCTTTCGTTTTTGTCACAGATGTCGCGCGTTATCGTGCGCTGCGCAGCAGTTCCTCGCCCATTGCCTCGAACATGGAGCGCACCACGTCGCCGCTGTTGTCATCGCGCGGCTTGCGCGGCGGCTTGCTGCGCAGCTTCTCTCTGGCTCTGGCGGCCTTCTCGTATTCGATGGCCGTGATCGTTCCGATGTTCTTCTTGGGGTCCACCTCGTCGGCGAACGCGCTGCGGCTGGCGACGGCGATGCGGAATCTGGTCTCGCGCATCTGCTTCTTCTGCTTGCCGACGTGCGCGGCGATGCGTTCCTCGTCCTCGCCCACCAGCGAGAAGGTCTCGTGCAGACCGGCTTCGCACAGGAACTTGCCGTCCACCATCACCGACACGCTGGACAGATCGCTGCGGCTGTAGCGGATCACGGCGTCCGTGCCCGCCAGTCCGATCATCTCGTCGGACCAGAACAGCTTGTTCTTGAACTTGATGCCGCGCTGCGTGATCTTGCGCTCGGCCATGTCGTCGCGGGCCACGCACAGCATCTGCCAGCTGGGCTGCTCCATGCGGGCGCGGGGCAGGGTGTTGTAAAGGTCGATCGGCTTGCGCCCGCCGTGGCCTTCGTGGGGCCGGTTGTGGTAGGCGGGGAAGACGTCGTCCCGAAGCCATTCGTAGAACTGGTCCATCGTCCACAGCTGCCCATGCTCCAGCTGGTGCCGCAGCTCGCGGGAGAAGTCCTCCGGCCGTTCCTTCGGGCTTCCGCCGCACCAGCCTGGCGCGTCGCGGATGTAGATGTCCTCCAGCGTGCCGAAGAATCGCTCCACGGTCTTGGCCCAGCCGTGATAGGGCTGCGCGTGGTGGACCGTCACGTTGAACAGCTGGATCACGCTGTTGCTGGCGATGTTGCAGTTCAGATAGCCCAGGTCGTGTTCCTTGATCAGGCCGGTCTCGAAGGTCTTGCTGCGGTAGTCCTTGCCGTTGTCTATGTAGAGATGGGCGGGCAAGCCGTAGAAGGGGCTGTGTTCCGTGTGGGCCACGCCGCGGATGAA
>ERZ773108.1811-NODE-1811-length-19994-cov-17.077737_pt1 | contig 19994 bp, 21 predicted proteins | sample MGYA00580570_ERZ773108 | MGnify/ENA primary metagenome ERZ773108 (study PRJEB29015, sample SAMEA2737840) | human gut metagenome | biome: human gut; feature: human-associated habitat; material: faeces | place: China | collected 2012 ...
CATCGGGCATTATCTGAACATAAAACACTATCAATAAGTTGGAGTCATTACCCCACCTACACTGATTACCCCCCAGACAACAATATTCCTACTCAATGAACAAATGACTACTCGTAGAATCGGTTAACACACCAGATTCTACGAGGTTTCAATGACACCACGACAATTACTCGAAGACGTCAAATCCCGCTTCACACCTTTGATTGCGGATGAACCTGCCTTACTGGAATCCCTGCTAAGAAAAGCATTGGGAACCTACCAGGATAGAGCGGGGCACATCAAGCGGATACGCTTCACTGATCAGGCCAGTAAATCACTTGCTTGCCCTGCTGATTTTCTTGCGCTCGTATCGGTTACAGATCACACCGGCGATCTTGTCTACTCCGACGTTTACGATGGGAATATCGAGCTTGAAGATACCCATCGAGCGGTATACCCACTGAATGTGTCATATCTGGCTAATTTGCGTGATATGGATCTGGATAATGGAGAAGTGCCACCTGAAATCATTGGGTTACTTTCTGACTATCTGGAAGTGCTAATCGCGATACCTAACACTGATCGCCTGCGAAGAATATCTATCGCGGGGAAACTCGATGCCAGCAATTTATCCGACGAGAACACGCTGTATCAGCGGAAGCTGGATCTGGAAGAGAAAATGAGCGCAACAAGGGCAATTATCCCGGGAATTGTTCTTTTCTCATCCATGTTGAAGTGAGGGGGCTGATATGGGGCTTAATGTTGCTTCAGTAAAGTCTTATGTATCTTCGGCATTAACGACGACATTATTTGGCTCCGGCGTTGGTGAGCGGGAAGTTGGTAAGCTGACGTCAATCATCATGAACAAAATGCTGTTCGCGCAAGGATGGCAGTTCTCTGTCGAAGTTGATGGACTGGAGGGAGCAGACTTCTTTGCCAAAGATATTACCTACCACGATTACAGCATCGAATATGAAACGATTAAAATCGGCGGAGGGAATATCCTTCAACCAACGGAGCGTTCGCCAGGGCAGATAACAATGATGGTCAGGGATACCGTTGATGGCCTCGTTTTGGACTGGTTTAAGACGGCAAAAAGTCGGGTGATTAATCCAGACGGTACCGGGAATATACCGTCTAAATATTTGCTCAATGTGCGTATTTATCGGTTGCTGTCTTCCGGCTTAACCAAACTGGAAAATGAGATGACTGTATTCCCGGTCACTACCGGCGATGTCACCTATGCGCGGGATCAGGTTACGGAATTTAAGTCATTCCCAATGACCTTCGCATTGCACAGCACGTTTAACCAATCCTCAAGTTCTTTGGCTTCCCTTCTGGGCTTTAGTTTTTCTCTTTGAATTAAGGAGCAAGGATGCTTTTACCCCTTTTCCCGCTACCATCGCGGCCAACTGAATTGATCCAGTTCCGTCAGCCAAATATTGCTGATGCGATGCGTTTCAACTCGATAACACCGGAGGAACAAGAACAACAGACAACGGCGTATTTAAAAGCCTTGCTGGCTGAACCCGCGAAACATGATCCCCTGACATGGACGGCGCAGGACCGGATTACCGCGTTATGGTGGATATTTACCGGCTCCCGTGAAACACCGGTCGAGACATTCACTTACACCTGTAAACATTGCGGTAAAGAGCATTATTACGATTGCGATATGAATGCTCTGGCTGAAGATATCCAGGTCCTGGAAGTGGAACCTTTCATTGACGATATTGAGGTGTCTGTAGAGGGAGTACCTTATCAATGGCGTATCGTGCCGCTTGATGGTTGGGCAATGGAAATGCTGGAGATGCGCCGTGCAGCATTGCCACCTGAAGACGACGCGGAATTCAAAGAAGCGATCGTTGATTTGCGTTTTTGGGAATTCGCTTATCAGTGTGAGCTTTATAACGATGTTAGCGGTACTCGTGAAGATCAGGCTGAGCGTCGTTATGAAACGATTAAACGGATGGCCATTGATACTGAATTTATGAAGCTGGCGGCACACATCCGACTGGCTCATGAAAAGCTCGAACATGGTTTACCGTGCTACATCGATAAAGGTGAAATGCGTCTTCGTCTCCCGCCGCATAAATGCCCAAATCAGGATAAAAAGGAGTCCACAGAGGGTGCGTATACCCGTCTGTGGGTGCCCTTTCGGGCTACCGACTTCATTCCACAGGTGGGGATTGAAAAGCTATCAGACCTTAGTGTCCAACCTGGTTTTGTATGGGGGTATACCGATTCAGGACGCTGAAAGGCTTACTGAATCCTATGCGTTTTTCCTGTTGGAGAAACTGGAAGAAAAACTTAAACCGAAACGGTAGGCGATAAGATCATGGAAAGAAAAAACGCCAACATTGACGATGTTATAAGGACAGTTGAAACCGCCAGTGCAAAAGAGCTGGAAGAGCTTGCAGGTATCCGGGAAGCTGTTGAAGATTTGAAAGGGGGACGCGTTGCAACTGTTGATCCTGTCTCTCGCAGTGTGTCGGCATTAAATCGCACAATCGAAAATTCCCGGCCAGACTTTGTGGCCAATGCGCCATCAGTGGACCCTATTGTTGAGGCAATGAAACGGCTTAATTTAGGGGACGTTTCTCGTGTAGTTCAGGAAGATGTTGCTCAACAGGAACAGCGGGCCAAATCAACCACACCAAAGGGTAAAAAACGACGCAGGAAGGCTATACCAGAGGATGTAAAGGCACAACGGACCGAAGCAGCCGAACACGCTCGCGAAATGTTCGGTCAAAAAGGCGGTGCGCAAAAAAGCCAAAACCAACGCGATGCGCGTGGTCGTTTTATTGGAAAGTCAGGGAGTAAGGCCGCAGCGGAAGATGCCCGTGCTGAACGAGCAGAAAAGGCCAGGCGAAAAGAGGATGATGAGCGTCTAAATGCTGAATCAGGTTTATTAAAAAAACTGTCAAAAGTAGCTGAAGGCATAGGTAACCCTTCAGAGACTCGTGCTGTCGATGCGTTAGGTTATGCCGTTGCAGGTCCATTGTGGGCAGCAGGGAAGGAGCTTGGCGGGATATCAAAAGAAGTTGGCGGATCGCTTAATGGTGCCAGAAAGTCTATTGCCGATGTGATTCGTGGCAATGACGATAACAGCCGTAGAAAAGGTTTTTTTAGGCGTAAATCGCAAAATAGTGCCGATGTCGTTCAGGTTAACACCCAAAAACGGACGGTTCAGGAACTTCAGGAGCAGACCAGCGAAATTAAAGAGGGCAATGACAAGATTCTCAGCGCCCTTGATCAGATAGCCAAAAACACCGGGAAAAAGAAGGGCGGCTTGCTGTCCAAACTATTTAGCCTGTTAGGGAAGGGGGCCGGTGGCGTCGCGTCGTTGTTAATGGGGCGTGGCATGCTGAAAAAAGCTGGAGCACTCGCTTTTGGCGCTCTGGGGGCAAAGAAACTTGTAGGAATGCTACGCGGTGGTGGTAAGAAGACTCTCGCCCATGAAGGCGGAGATTTGGCTGCCCGGGCAGCAGGTAAACTTGGATTAAAGGCAGTTGGTAAAGGGGCGTTACGCGCAATTCCCCTAGTCGGCACAGTGGTTGGAGGTATTTATGATGCGGTAACCGGTTGGAATGATACAGAAGCGCAACGTCGAGCGTTTGGGCTTAAATCAGGACAAGATCCATCATTCCAGCAAAAAGCCGCTTATACGTTAGCTAATATTCTTGATATGGGGGGACTGGTATCTGGTATTAGCAGCGCCATTGGTGAGGTTCTCAAATCACTTGGATTTGAGGATATCGGCAATATGTTGCAATCATTTTCGACGGAAAGTATTGCCCATGCCATTGATAGTGGGATTACCAACTTAGAAACATATATTTCTAACCTTGGCGACACCATTTCTACCAAGTTCGATGATTACACAGCAAAGATTGGTGATGCTGTTTCAGCATGGTTTAGCGATACATCTAATAAGCTGCTTGAAAAGCTGGATGCCATCAAAGACTTCTTTACTGTCGATAACCTGAAACAGGTTTTCAGTGATGCAATTGATAGTGCAATTGATTTCATTAAGAACCCAGGGAAACACATTAAAGAGGCGGCTGGTAATATTTGGGATGGGGTTAAAAATTTACCAGGTAAAGCATTAGATGCAGCGGTTGATGCCGTTAAAAATACCCCTGCGGCAATGATTGTATCAAAAATACCCAATCCGATCGGCGAGGCTAATGCGAAAGAAATCACTCCAGAGTTAAAAGCTCCGGTTAATAGCCACCAGGAGACATCTGATTCTAAAACTGAATCCGATGCCAAACAGACTAATATTGTTACCCGCGTGATAAATGCGGCACTGGACACGGCGAAAGATAGCAATAAAACAGTTAAAGAAACTGCTAATCAGATTATCAATGCAAATGCCGTAGAAACGGGCAATAGCGCGTTGCAGAAAATTGATAAAGCTATTGGTCAAAATAGCTCGTCATCATCGTCGCTTAATACCACTGGCACCAGGAATGACATTCAGAAAGCTGCGGATACCTACAACAATGGCAACTTGGATGTAAAAGTCGGAAGTCTTGGCGCTGAAGGTAAGGCAAATCTCGATAAGTTGGCTCCGTATTTTGCCGAACTAGAGAATAAATACGGTCTTCCAGAAGGCACTCTTTACGCGATTGCTGCAACTGAATCTGGTGGTAATCCGTATGCAAAATCCCAAACCGGTGCTCTGGGGATGTTTCAGTTCACGGGGATTGCTCGTGAAGAGACTGGCTTAGCTGAAGGTGAATCGTTTGATCCTGTGAAATCGGCAGAAGCTGCGGCTCTTCTCATGAGCAAATATCTGAAGCAAGCCAATGGAGACTTAAACGAGGCCATCACTGCATATAATGCTGGGTTTGGCACTATCAATAAGTGGAAAAAAGGCACAGGTGACTTATCGAAAGAAAACCGTGAGTACGCGATCAAGGTCAATACTCATCGTGCTCGCTATTTAGGTGGTGAAATCTATACACCTGGAGCAGGAGCACAGGGTGGGGCGCAATATGGAGTGAGGGGACCACTGCCTGATAACGCTGTTATCGATCAGTCTACTGGCCTGGCGTTTACCCCTGGTGATAGCCCGTTTGAGAAAGGCGGTCTGGTAGACAAAATTGGCAATGCTGTTGGCGTTAACGATCTGGTCAACAAATTCATGAATGGCCGGGGTATGCGTCGGGAAGTCGTTCAGGGAACGCTCGAAGAACGTGCACGAGGGAAGGGGACCGCAACAGCAGCTGGCAATGTGTATGTTGATACTCCGATGCCAGTTGAAGAGGCGCGTCCGGTGGCCAGCAACTCAAGTTACTTTGACCAACTCGGCGCACAAATGGGGATTGATGGGCTATTTGATAAACTCCGCAACTCGCCGGGGATGCGGAAAAATAATGCGCCTGAACCAGCCTCCACGTCCCAGGTGACGACTGCCGCCAACGATTTGCAGCAACCAACCGGTCGTATGCAGATAGACGGACAGGTTATTAGTGACCTTGGCGGCTCCGGTGCCAAGCCGACAATGCAGTTGGCTGATAATACCGTTTCACTTGATGGTGAAACGAAGCGGCTGTTTGCGCAGATGACCTCATTGCTTGCCAGGATTGAAGAGCACACTAAAGACTCGGCGAAAGGCCAGGGAACTGTCGTAAAGGTCAGCACGCCTCAACCGGGCGTTATGCGCACGGTGCCACTGTCAATTGATGATCCGTTGATGAATGACTACGCGAGAGTTGATTGATGGCCAACAATAATGAAATTGATCCTTTACTGACGCTGGAGTTATCCGGCGTAAAAACGTATGAGTCCCAGGAGGAGGCCTGGGGCGCTCGTTTATATGAGTGGCTAAACACTTATCAGGGTGAGGTATACGGAGATCCGTCATGGGGCAATGTTTTACCGCAGTTTAAACACGAACCGACCAACTTGTCGCATGTTCAAATTGCGGTTGAGGCAATGCTGTTGCAAAAACTGACGGTAGATTTACCTGACATACCGATTTCTGGCTTGTCAGTAGCCGAGGGAGATGCTTTTGATAAGTTGAAAATATCCATTCGTATCAGGGATATAACTATCACACAGGACGTGGTGCTATGAGTAAAACAACACCGACTAAAGACAGTATTCGTGCAGAGTTTGAAGAGCTTGTCGAGAAAGATTCATTCTGGTCGAAGTTTGTCGGCTCTCAATTTGTCTCGATGCTGACATTGTTTATTACCCAGATTGTCTACAGGTGCTTTCAGTATGCCGATGCGGCGCTGGCTGAAGGCTTTATATCGACCGCGACGCGGCGTTCCTCTATCCTGGCAGCGGCAGAAACGAATAGTTACGTTGGTACCAAGCCAACACCGTCATCGGGGATGATTGAGATCACCGCCACAAGTGAAGATGCCCCAGCGGTAATCCCCAAAAACATGCCTTTAATATCTGACGACCAGTACCCTTACATGACTATGGATGTATGCAGGTTGGTTGACGGCACCGGTACGGTAGAAGTGGCACAGTTGGAAATCCAGGAGGTGACATATACCGTTACGGCAGCCAAAGAATTTCTGGAAGTCGTGTTATCAAAGGCTCTCACTGCTGTCTGCTGTAAGCTGGAAGTATTCGTGACGACCGATGGTAAGACCACGCAGTGGTCTTCCAGCACTATGTTCCGGTTAGCCGGTAGTAAAAGCCAGGTCTACGTTGAGTTTTATAAGCCATCCGAGCAGTTGGGGGTTCGATTCGGTGATGGGCTAATTGGGCAAATACCGCCAGAAGGCTCGACCATTACACTTAAGGTATGGTGCACCAACGGAGATATAACCCTGGTTGCTGGCCAAAACCTGACTCCTGTCGATTCTGCGGCTAATTTAGCTAATTTGATTTCAGTTAAGACAACGACACCCATAACCGCAGGTACCGATGCCGAAACAACGGAGATCACACGTAATCGTGCACAATATTACCTTGCCTATGATGATCAGGTCGTATGGGGCGGGGACTATACGTATTTTCTGGTGCGTAACATCCCGGGACTGTCCTGGGTAAAGGCATGGGGCGAAGGCCAGCAAGAGAAATTAGATGGTGCTTATAATGTTCGGAATATCAATAAGATATTTATTTCAGGATGGCATCCAAACAAAAGCCAGTCAGAGCTTGAAGAAATGATCCTGGCTGCCTTTAAGAAGGTGCCGAATGAGTTGAACAAGAAATTCTCGTATAAAGAGGTCAGAAAACTCCCCTTTAAGATCACCATCACTGGGCGGATATCGGCAAGCCTGACCATTGAGAACGTGACTGATGAGCTGAAGTCGGCACTGGAAACAAAATTTGGGCGTGACTCAACTTTCTTTGATCCGAACCGTGTCGGCAAGTACATCCTAATCAAGAAAAAAGACGTTTGGGCATTTATCGAAACGCTGGGTTATTTCCGCGACTTTTATCTGGAATTTGTCGAGTGGAATGAGTCCAACGGCTTTTACGATTTCGTTTATCTGGATACAGAAAACTCCACCTTTAATATTTCGTATGAGGAGGAGTGATGCAGCGTTCCTGGTTTAATAACCGGCTTACATCAGCTAAGCAAAAGTCATTACTTTATAAATCATTGGCTGATTTGGTTCAGTCAATGATGGACACCTTTGTTGACCCATGGTTGGAGCGAATTACCAACCGGAAGTCTATTTTCTCCATGAGCAAGGAGGATCTGGAGACTAGGACAAATGAACTTGGCCAGTTTTTTACTATCAGGACGTCGAATTCATCTTCCGTTCCGATGTTGTTACAACAGCGGTTTGATGAGATCCATTTTAAGGGTACTGAACGCCCTATAAACCAGACAATTTATCGCGAATTTAACGGTATATCGGTTTTATGGGATCCCATATATGCTCCGGTGGACTTTGAACGTCATCCCTATGGCACGGTCCTGATTCCAGAAAGCACACTGGAAACCACCGGCGGCACATTCGGCGAGATGTTTCTGACTTCCAGAGGAATGATCAGTATTCCCATAAACGACCTGGCCCGGACAATGGGTATTACTGGAACGATAGATCAGTCCGCAATTACAGAAGAAATTCTCAGAAAGTTTAATCAGTTCGTAAAGCCTCTACTGCCACTGCATATAGTGTTTGATGGGCTTACGCTCTATTTGTCGGTTGTTGTAAATGAACAGGCCGACATGATTACTTTGAATGAGATTTCTGATACCGAAAAAGCATTCTGCTGGTTTGAAACTTCGGATACAACTTCGCTTACTGAAGTTACGTCGATTAACGCCCCGATCACTGCAACGCCGGGCGGCACTATTGTGAAAGCAACGCCTACGTTTGATCGCACCCGCGCAGATGATTTGCTGTTGGATAGCGATGCGTGACAATCACCCCGTCCGCAGGGCGGGGTGACAAGTTACTTATCTTACAATGAGGCTTCACAACATTGATTAGGGAAAATCATGTCTGACGTCTCAACAAACCTCTATAAGAGTCAGTTGTTGGACTATTACTATCAGCGGCGCGCTGAATCGTCCATTAACAAAGGCTCTCGATTTTTAATCAGCAAGGCCGTTTTTGGTACCAGTTCACTGGTTACTAAGAAAGGAGATGGCACTTATGAGATTGGAGAACTGCCTAAGGCTTTCGATCTGGCAGAACTGACCAGTCAATTTTGCACCATCAACCTCGTCCCAACCTACTCAGGCGGGATAATTACTGTCCGAATGGACCTTGATCAAAGTCAGTTGCAGGAAGGGAAAAACTACCCATTCAACACTCTGGTTGTTCTGGATAACGAGAATAAGCCAATCGCCATTATTTGTGTCCAGGAAGACTCGCTGTATGTGGGCAAAACATATACCGCAGTTATGGCCATAAACTCGACTACAGCATAAGGATATGCTTGATGAATGACGTTACAGTTGTTACATCGGTTACTTACCCATCACCCGAGTCGTTGGCTCTGGTGGCTGATGTGCAATACCACGAACCATATCTGTCAGCCGCTCTAAACCGAAAATTCAGGGGAATTGTTGACCCGGGATTTTATGCTGGTTTCTTGCCTAAGCCTGGCGGTGGGATGAACCTGTTAATCACCTCAGTGGATGGAGATAAAACCGCTGGCGCGGCGTCAGTGGATATTGGTGAATTCTACCAGGTAACTATTCAGCATCGTAAGGATATCTCTCTTGCACTTAACGCAGGCAAGAAATATGCAATTGTGCTGAAGGGAAGATACCTTCTTGGAGAAGATACCTATCAGGTGAATACCGCGTCACATATTCATGCAGCTGAATTTGTTGCCAGAACCTATACCGATTCATATCAGTTAGGTGATGGGGAACTGCTGGTTTGTACGGTGAATATCCCTGCTGGCGTATCTACCATTACTCAAGAGATGATTGATACATCCGAGCGTATCAACCGCACGATCGGCATTGATATTTCAGACTCTGTAACCAGTACCAGAAGTGATGTTGCTGCGAGTTCGCTGGCAGTTAAAAAAGCCTACGATCTGGCGAAAAGCAAGTATACGGCGCAGGATGCAAGCACAACGCAAAAGGGATTAGTTCAGCTCAGTAGTGCCACTAACAGCACGTCTGAAGTGCTGGCCGCCACACCGAAAGCTGTCAAGGCTGCATATGATTTGGCTAACGGGAAGTATACAGCCCAGGATGCAACCACGGCTCAAAAAGGGATAGTCCAACTCAGCAGTGCTACCAATAGCACGTCCGAAGTGCTGGCCGCCACACCGAAAGCTGTCAAGGCTGCATATGATTTGGCTAATGGAAAGCAAGCGGCAGACGCTACGCTCACTGCTCTAGCGGCACTAGCTACAGCAGCAGATAAACTCCCTTATTTCACAGGTGTTGATCGTGCCGCGTTAACTGCATTGACAAGTGTTGGACGCGCCATTCTTGGTAAGACCAGTATTCAGAGCGTTCTTGATTACCTTCCATTTCTGCTAAAGCACCCATGACATGAAAAAAGAAACGCCCCATGGGTGTTGATGTGTCAATACTGTCTGTCAGACTACGGAAATTAACACCTTTTTCCCGCAACTCCTCTATAAGCGTGATAAGGTGTTTCATACTTCTGCCAAGCCTATCCAGCTTCCAGACAACCAGCGTATCTCCTTCTGATAACGTTCTGAGCAGCTTTTTCAAGCCTGGTCTGGCTGACTTTGTTCCGCTTATTTTATCTTCAAAAATCAGTTCACATCCTGCGCAGTTCAGTGCATTTCTTTGTAAATCTGTGTTTTGGTCATTTGTTGACACACGAATGTAGCCAATTTGCATGAAAAACAACCTCTTTGTTTAGTTAAAAATACATCGTTGGTATAGGTAGGGATTAAGACTAAAACGTTGGTTTGGGGGAAGGCTCTGCACTGCCTGTTGGTGTGCCCGTTCCGTGGCCCTTAGAAACACCACCAACGGGCTGGCTAAAATGCAATGGTGCAGCATTTTCTTCTGAAATGTATCCCAAACTGGCAAAGGCCTACCCCACCAATAAATTACCGGATTTACGCGGTGAGTTTATCCGTGGTTGGGATGATGGGCGAGGTGTGGATGCGGGAAGGGTCATCTTAAGCATACAGGGGTGGTTAACAGGAAGTCATTATCATAATATTCGGTCATGGGACGCGTGGGATAACACGGTATTGGTGCCAAATGACAGAGGGGGGGATAGTCTGTTGTCGACAGATAACGCCGTCCGGCAAGGAGCGATTAATGGTAAATTTACCAGTCAATACAGAACGGAGTTATCTGGGGGGAATGAAACCCGCCCACGTAACATTGCCTTCAATTATATTGTGAGAGCAGCATAATGGATAATGCGATATTAAATAGCGAACTTATAGCCATACAGGCAGGAAACATTATCGTTTATAACTATGATGGTGGTAATCGGGAATATATTTCTGCATCAACTGAATATCTTGCTGTTGGCGTTGGTATTCCGGCAAATTCTTGTTTGGATGCTCCAGGCTCACATAAAGCAGGTTATGCGATTCTCCGTTCAGAGGATTTAAGTTCATGGGAGTATGTGCCAGATCATCGTGGCGAAACTGTCTATAGCATTGACACTGGGAATCCCGAAGAAATCACGGTGTTGGGTGACTATCCGGAAAATACAACCACTATCGCCCCGCTAACACCATACGACAAATGGGATGGAGAGAAATGGGTGGTTGATACTGAGGCTCAACATAGTGCAGCTGTAGAGGCAGCAGAAACAAAACGTCAGTCATTGATTGATACTGCGATGGATTCCATTAGTCTGATTCAGTTGAAATTACGGGCTGGACGGAAGTTGACGCAGGCAGAAACCACGCAGCTTAACTCCGTGCTAGATTATATAGACGAGCTGAACGCGATGGATTTAACCACGGCACCAGATCTCAACTGGCCTGAAAAACAACTTTCTACAGCCAGTTGATATAATTAATCCGCCCTCACAATATAATTAAATGCAATATTACGAGGGCGGGTTTCTAAGCCAGCAGTACCTAAATTAGCTACGGACTGTTTATATGTTTTAAAAGTTCCATAATTAGGGGCTGGCAATCCTGCATCGCTTGTGTTCCCCCATCTGATAACTCCCGTATTACCACTAGTAGCCCATGCCTCGTCAAAGTAGAAATTAATTGAGCGGTCAGTTGCTACGGTTGATTTTGACGGTAATCCGTGAGCATGATCCTCCGTTGCATATCCTTGCTCGCTTAAAATAGAGCGACCAGAGTCAATCCCTCGCCCATCATCCCAGCCACGGATAAACTCACCGCGTAAATCAGGTAATTTTAACGTTGGGTAAACCTTTGCCAGATTTGGGTACTTTTCAGAAGAAAATGCTGCTCCGTTACATTTCAGCCACCCCGTTGGCGGAGTGGCTGAGGGCCACGGAACAGGTACGCCAACAGGCAATGCTGAGCCTTCCCCCAAACCAACGTGAATTAATTGTTGAGAGAACACTGGCCGGACTGGCAGCTGCACGCGAACAGGGACGCATTGGCGGACGTCGCCCGAAGTTGACAAAAGAACAACATGAGCAAATAGCGAGGTTGATCGAAAATGGCTACAGCAGGAAACAGTTGGCAATTATTTACGATATCGGTGTATCGACGATTTATCGTTATCATCCTGTAGAGAAGCGCCAAACTCAATCTGAGCTGTAATTCTAATGCCGCGTCGGTGTAATTTATCTTGATAGAATAGGTACATTTATCGCGCGGCACATCAATTCGATGTATCTAGCGCCTGCTGACCGCTAATGAAAACTGTTCTCGAAATGTTGTCCCTAGTCCGAGACTAGGGTATCACCTCTGGAAAGCATACGCAGAACCTTTTTTAACCCAGGGTGCCCAGCTTTTTTGCTGCTCGCCTTATTCGCAAAAATTAGCTCACATCCTGCGCTTTCAAGTGCTTTTCACTGCATAGCTGTGTTTTGTTCATTTGTCTATATGCGTACATAGCCTATTAGCATATTTTCTGCCCACTATCGTTATTTATTGCAAGCTACAGGTTTTAATTAACAAAACCAGTGTGTGTGGAAATCACAAAGTGCATACCGTTCTCAAATGTTGTTCAACTTACTGTTGTATAGGTAAAAAATGACATTTTATGTACATATCGTGATGTTATCCCTTCTTGGTGGGGTGTATTCGTATTTGAGTGGGCTATGTGAAAACCGTTACGAGTCTTCATGCAAGAAATTGCTGGCCGAATGTATTTCCGCCGTACTTGCTGGCTTTATTGGCATGTATCTCGCGGAATATAAGGACATGAATGAAAGCCTTCAGAGCTGCATGGTTCTTATTTTCAGCGCCAATAGCAGGCTTATTATTGAAGGTTCCAAAAGTCGGTTGAATAGGTAAGTCTCTTATGCAACATAACCGGTTGAGAAGTTACTTTGCATACCATTACCTCCTGACAACGTAGGAGGGAACTTGTGCTTGACACACAGGAATTAGCTCCAGTTGCTATTGCGCTCCTGCTTTCAGTAATTGGTGGGATAGGCACGTTCCTGATGGATGTCCGAGACGGTCGCCAGTCTGGCAATTTGTTGGGATTGGTTACGGAGATCTTTGTTGCAGTGACAGCTGGCGCGGTGGCGTACCTATTGGGGCAACACGAGGGCTGGGAGTTATCAATTACGTACTTAATGGTAACGATAGCCAGCAATAACGGTCATGAGGTGATTTCAGGGATGAAACGAGTGAATATCGATAGCATTCTGAATGTTCTTACAAGTTTGGTGAAAAAGGGAGGCGGGAAATGATTGGCTGGGGTGTATGCGTTCTTGCGTTAGCCTTAGCCGATCGCTATTTGCTAAAACGCAAGGACATCACGCATTTAGAACTTGGTGATGTGGAAATTAAACCGGGTTTCATCCGGGTGCCGTTCAAATACCGGTCTAAATTCCCGTTTTTGCGCGGCGCAACGGTCAGATATTGGATCCGCGATGTTCAGAAGCCGACGACAGTGATTGAAGGCGAACAACGTTGTTTGACGTCGGCTGAACAGGGCGAAAACAGTGAATGGTTGTACATACCCACTGAATATATGGGTAAAGGAGAGCGACTGTGGCATTTCAACGTCATGGTTACGCATGGCGACTCGTTCATTAACCCGTTGTATCGGATTTTCCCTGTTACTCAGCAAATCCGCAGAAGTTACGTAATAAATCTCGCACAGGATGTGTCAGATGACGAAAAATAAGTATGCAACGGTCGATTTTGACCAGGTTAATGAAAAGGGGCTGAAATCCCTTATCGCGGCGATCAATAAAACCGGTGTTACGGTAATTGAGGTTGACTCCAGCAACCGCGCAACAACGAAAGATGGCGTTAAAGTTAAAACCGCAAAGCTGGTTCTTAACGACGGACAAATTCTTGCCATACAGGTAAACGATACTGGCGATATATCGTCTGTGAGGCTGAATGGAAAAGCTATTCCTAACGCTCAGTCGCCGGATATCAAGACGCTTGGTACCGTCATGGGGCAAGCGGCCCGCAAAAACTCCGCAAAATTCCAGAAATCACTGATCGCCAAAGCGAAACGTGTTGCCAATCCGGTAGACAAGAAACCGGCAGTAAAATCCAACTTTCAGCGCCTGCAAGAGGCAAAACAGCGGAATGCTCAGGTGGTTGCCGCTTATAAATCAGCGCAGAACTCGGTGTCTTTCAATCAACAGCAGATCACTGATTTGCGGGCGAAGCTGGATAAGGAGACAGGCCGACTCAATAACGAAAAGGCCCGAAATGGCGAACTCAAACGCCGTCTTAAGCAACTGAAAGCAGGAAATTAACATGGAACAGTTCAATATCAATAAAGGGGTGACGATCAAGCCTGGGCTTGACGTGCTTCCCCCGCCAGTGACTGATGATGAATATCGCGCATTAATGGCCGGTGAGGACCGCTATCTGATGACGGAATCCAACACCCTGGAGGAAATCGAGGCTACGTTCTTCTATGACACGCCGATCCACTGGTGTGCTACGGATTTACTGGAGGCGATTAGTTCTACTCGTTTGCAGTTACACCGGACCATGCAGGCATTTGTCCGGGCATTAAACCAGAAGCTGAATGGTACCGGAATCTCTGCGGGGAGTGATAAAACGGGGGATGTGGCCCAGAACGGTGCACGCGCGATCGGCGGGGCTGAAATTGGCCGGGCACGTAACGTTAACGGGCTGCCGGTCCTGCCAGCCATTATTCCGCTCAGTGATGGTCAGACTATCAGCATTCTGTTTCATAGCCCGACAGCGGAAAACCGGATCACCAATAGCGATACGCTGATTGCTTTCCAGTTCTTACTGAATAAAAAAGACGTTACTCATACCGTTGCTCCGATGAGTGGACGTGATATGACGCTGGCGCAGGTCACCATGAAACTTGCCAACCTTGCAGAGAAAAACTCGGCAAAATTCCAGCGTGCGCAGAAGAAGAAAAAAGCCCTGGTTGATGAAATAACCCAACTACAGGCTGACAGTGACCAGAAAGAGGATGCCATGAGCGACCTCGCGGATCAGGTGGCAGCGGTAGAAGGGCAGAAGGTAGATCTGGAGCAGAAAATTAACGCTGTTGCATCGGAAGCGGATTCTCTTTATGAAGAGAATGAGCGTTTGCAGACGGAGATTGATCAGCTCAATCGAACTGGTGGGCGCGAAACCATTGCTCCTGCGGGGATGACTGGTGGACACTCTCGCGCGATGACGGATCGCCTTGCAAGTATCAAAAATCGTATGCATATGAACGGGGAAGTGACGCTCAGTAATGGTGCATCAATGAAGCAATTCATTGAGGACGGTGAAGGGTATATCCAGTTAACCGATTCGGATGGCAGCGTGTACATGATCAAGGCTAAATCCATACAGGGTGTGGACATGGCAGATGCGATCGGCAAGCTGTTTAAAGCCTATAAAGCGGGTAATGTATCGGAATACCTGGTCCAACCAGAAGAACATAAACCGGAAAACGTCGAACCTGAACCAGCGGAGGATACCGGTAGCTCTTCGCCTGAACCAGAAGTCTCTGTAGGTGCATATCGATATGCCCTGCAAATGCGTCCGGCGGCCCCTGGCGCAATACCTGAAGGTAACAAAGCAATTCTGCCGCGCCCTGATGAAGGTGACCCGTATTATGAATATGCACGCTACGGCATTGCTACTTACGATACCCCGCTTTCTGATCAGCAAATGAGTGAGTACGACCTGAAGTTATTGCCTCGCGAGGATTCTTTCGACTTCTTGGCGAAGACACTTACTAATGGTCCGTTTGGCAAATATGCACAAAAAGCTCTGGAGCTGGCCACCAGCTCACCAGACGAGTTCCGCGTAATGCTGAAAACTCAGTTTCAAAAAACTTTCCCCAATATTGCGTATCCGGGGGGCGCTGGCACCGAAAAAATGGTGCAGAGCATGATCAATGCATTGCAGGCCGAAGTCGGTGAGATTACTCAGCCAGAACCTGCCCCGGCACAGCCTGATGAAACGGTTAGCGAAGCAGATGCAGAGGCTAATAAAGCCATTGAATATCTCAATAACGTGATGGATATGCAAAGCACTGACATGGCGGAGATCCGTAACGCCCGGGGCAATGTCCGGGAAGCGATTGCAGCCCTTCAGGCTGCCGGGCGTTTTGAGGAAAACGAAGAGCTGGTTAATGGCGCTGCTCGCCACCTGGCTGATCTGCTGGTAGCAATCCAGAAAGCGGGGGTAGCGGCATGACACTATCAGCTATTGAGTTAATGGATCTCAGCGATAAGTTGGATGCTCTGATGTCCAAAGCGGCTACCGCGAGTGGCATGGAGTTGCTGGATATCAGCGATGAAATCGACCAGATCATGCAACAGATGGGGTACGGCGCGTCCGGAGGTGGTAGTGGCGAGGAAAAACAACCTTCGGAACATGATGGTGTGCCAAAACTGGTTGCTGATTTCCTGGCTGATAAATTCGTCGATCAGAGCACCGATGCATTTATCGGTACCTTGCAGGATTTGAGTCAATATGTTGGCACATACATCGACCTGGACCAGGTTAAACAGCACACGGCGGCATGGATAGCCGCCAACATTAAAGAGGCAGCATAAGGCGTAACAGGGATGAGCTTAAGCGATCAGGTGGTAATGGCCACCAGCATAGAAACGCTGATCGAGCTGCTAAAGAACTTGCCCGATTATGGGCGGGTTTCGTATGTGGTGACAGCGAAGGGAGACGAGGTAAAAACAGCGTTTGATATCGTCGATGCCTCAGCTCTTTTGGTATCCAATACTCTGGATGGGAAAATTAATCCTGACTATCCCCAGGAACTTCAACCGCGCGACCGGACCCGCGCATCCAGCCTTCTTCAGGTTAACCAGATATCCAAGGATTTGCGGCCTGCTCAGCTTACCGATTCCGGTCTATCCAGCCATGGCGCGCCGATAATTGGTGAGGACAATGCCGTTGAGTCAGGTAATGGACGGACCATGGGGATCATTAAAGCCTATCAGGACGGCAATGCGGATCGGTATCGTGAGTACCTGATTGATCATGCGACCGAATTCGGCATACGACCTGAAAAGGTTGAATCAATGACGGCTCCGGTACTGGTGCGCCGCCGGTTAACTAAGGTTGACCGCGTTCAGTTTGCCAAGGACTCAAATATTTCTGATCTTCAGGAAATGGCAGCCAGTGAAAAGGCTTTTGTTGATGCCGACAGCATAACACCGGCGATGATGGCGCTTTTTAACCCGTCAGAAAGCGGAGATCTGCTTAGCCGCAGTAATGACACGTTTATTCGCGGATTTATGACGCAAGTTGGTGCCACACAGGCGGCTGGCCTTGTAACTGAAGATGGGCGACCAACACGGCAACTTGTAGACCGTATACAAAACGCGATCTTTGCCAAGGCATATAAGGATGCGCGCCTGGTAAGGATGGTTGCAGAAGAACCTGATCCGGATATGCGTAATGTTCTGACGGCGCTTAATGCGGCAGCCAATGATTTTGTCCAGATGCAGGCTTTGTCAGGAGAAGCGCACAAGCAGGCTGTGACAACTATTGTTGATGGCATTGAGACAGCGGATAGCCTCGATAAAAAGGCGCTGGCGGCATTGAAAGATGCGGTAGACCTGGTAAGGCAATCGAAGGAGTCAGGCCAGCATATTACCGATGTTATTGCTCAGGGGGATATGTTCAGCGAAACGGCCCCGGAAGTGAAAGCACTCGCGTTGTTCATCGTCGCGAATAACCGTAGCGCGAAGCGTATGGCCACCGCCTTTAAGTTGATGGCGCAACGTATCAATGATGAGTTACAGCACCAGGGCCAGGCGCTCGGGGATATGTTTGGCGGCGGCGATGTGTCGTTACAGGATATCCTTCGCCAGGTGTCTCAGGAACTGGAAAACGAAGGCATGCAAGGGATATCCGGCGGTCTTTTCGAGTCCGTTTCCGGCGGTAGTTACAACGGTGTTGCTCCATATACCAGCTTGCTATTACATCGGGCATCCGGCATCAAAGACATTATTCATCTGATCAGGCTGCTATCCCGCACCGATCCCCAGGATGAGCAGCTTGTACAAGTGCTTGCGCATTTTGTCCGAATGCCTGTTGCCGACGTAAAAAAATGGTGCCGATTATTCGGTATCAGCAATTCGTTACTTCGCGGATTGTTAAATCACGCATCCTCCCTTGGGCGCGACGGCTTTGATGAGATAGCGCAGGCGATAAAAAACGGAGATATGCCACCAGCTATTGACTGGTTTTCCATTCGCCCAACCAGGGTGAAAGCATTCCTTAGCGCGGCGCATTCGGCATCACCATTGGCAGAAATGGTTCAGAGGTTGTCGCTCATATTCACAGACCATACCGCGTTGGGTGATCTGACTCTGGACGAGATGAAAGAAGCCTCCATTCAGTGGGCCGATCAACAAAATGAGGTTAACTCTGACTTCTTGCCAGCATTCAGGAAGGCCGTTAGTAAAGTGGATGATGCCCGTGGAATTCTGAAGGCATTTAAGGCATTGCAAAGTCGGGTTAATAAACATGTCGGTGATATCGATGGGGTAACGGCGGAAGGCAGGGATATCCTTAAAGAGCACGGCATAACGCCAGAGTTTATTGATGAGATCAGGACGGATATGCAGCGTGAGGTCGTATCGTCCCTGCAAATCGTAGCCAGAGCGTTGGCGGATGCTAATCCGAAGAGTGCGGCCATTGTTAACCGGGTTATTGGTGATATTGAAGCATCGGAGGGCATGGGGGCGCTGAAACTCTTCCTTTCGCGAGCGTTTAATCCTAACGGCAATATTCTCCCCGGCATTATTTGTGAGGCTAAAAAGTATGTCAGCGAAGAAGAACTTGAGCATCTTGACCAACTACTTAAGCGATTCTCATATAACCCGCAGACACGCTGGCAAATGAATCAGCGAAGTATGGGTTCGGTCCACGAGAAAGTGTTATCTGCCATGAACAGTGCGATCGCCAACTCATCCGTATCTGAAGAAAAAGCTCTTGAGTGGGCCGACTCTTTTATCACGGAAGAAGTGGAAGAAGCCCGCGCTGGACAGAATGGTGGGATAGACCTGCGCAAGGAACTTGCTGATATTTATCGCCTGACCGGCGGTAAAATTTCGACCTTATCAAAGGTGGTTCACCACCAGGGAAGGGCATATGCAAATCTAAATGGTGTTGTTGCTGTCAATTTGAACGATGAAAATGCAAGTGCACTGTGGCACGAGCTGGGTCATCATCTTGAGTACAGTAACCCTGGTTTGTTAGAGAAAGCCCGGTCATTCCTGAAGGCCAATGTTGAAGGGGATAAGCCATCTTTCGTTAATATCGGTGGGCGTGGCAAGCCTGAATGGTGCTTCAGATCTCGATTGAGTAATATTTATATGGCGAAGGTATACCCGCCAGCCTCAGTAAGTAACACCGGGAAAATTCGGCAGAAATCACCGACTATTTCCAAAACGTCAGCAACGGAAGTATTCTCTATGGCTCTTCAGTTGTATCATGACAAAGAGGCCGCTGCCGCATCACTGATGAATGGTGACGGATTGCTGGAACTGTTATTAGGTGTGGCAAAGGAGCTAAATAATGCAGATTAAAATCGCAGCGCCATTAGGCGGAGATGCCATTATCGAATTTGATGATAATGAAGAAGTTTCCGGGCGTTTAAGCATTATCTCCGGTGACATTACCGAGGACATGATCACTGAAGCCATAGCTGGGGCAAATCCCAATAGCTATATGGGATTCGTTAACACCCTTGATGCTCCCGTAAGTGATGTTCTCCGAACGCTGCATCTTTACGCTGGCTGGTTTGTTGATTGGCCATCTGTAGATGGTGGCGATGAGGACGACGACGATGATTTTGGTAATCATGTAGACCAGATCGTATATTAACTCCCTGATAGTGTTAAAATAACCTGTTCTGGTATGTTAATTGTGTACTTAAGGTAAATGTGTTGTGGCTTGCTTTAGACTATGGAAGCAAGCCATTTCTGGTGATGCCTCTAATTAGTTGAATCTGATGTATAATACGGGCTTTTGAGGTTATC
>ERZ773108.1816-NODE-1816-length-19956-cov-8.558113_pt1 | contig 19956 bp, 14 predicted proteins | sample MGYA00580570_ERZ773108 | MGnify/ENA primary metagenome ERZ773108 (study PRJEB29015, sample SAMEA2737840) | human gut metagenome | biome: human gut; feature: human-associated habitat; material: faeces | place: China | collected 2012 ...
GGTAGGTCAGCATCGGGGAGACCATGCTGGCCAGCTTTTCGTTGGGGAACCAGCCTGCTTCAATGAACAGAGCAGTGAGGAAGCCCCACGCGATGAATGCGCCGATATTCGGCATGACCATGCCGCTGAGGAACTTGCCAAAGCGGGAAACAGCGTTTTTCATTTGTAGCTCTCCTTTTTCACTTGAAAGGCAGGCGGTGCAGCTCCTGTGGCATGGGAGCTGCGGCCTGCGGACGGTTGTTCGGAGGAGCTTTCGTTTCGTTCTGGCACTATTCTAGCCGATACTGCGCCGGATTTCAATGGTGACAAGCGGTGGGGTTGTCACCGGAGGATGGTGACACCAGTGGGCTGATACGGCAACATTTCCAATGGATGCGCGGGTGATTTGTGCATATTTGCTGATGCGCCGGGATACAAGACGGGAACAAGGAAGCTTTTGTCACCGGGCAATGGTGACAAAAAACACACAACTTCTTTTCTGCGTTGGGGGCTGGCAGACGGGGTGGCACTATGCTACAATAGAAGCAATGGGTAACTTTTGGGAAAAGGAGAAAAGCAACATGGGTGCGGTGTATCGTGAGGAACTGTCGGCAAATGCACGGAAGCTGATCGGGCAGCTGCTCAGCCTTCCGCAGGGCTGGGTGACGGCGGCGGCGCTGGCTGAAAGCATCGGGGTCAGCCGCCGCACCGTGCTGCGGGAGCTGCCCGCTGTGGAGCAGTGGATGCAGGCTGCCGGGGCGCATTTTGTGCGGAATCCCGGCAAGGGTCTGCTGCTGGATGAAGCGCCGGAGCGGCGAGACGCACTGCGCACCCAGCTGAACAGCGGCGACAGGAAAGAACTTTCCCGCGCAGAGCGGCGGCAGCAGCTTTTGACAAGGCTGCTCAGCGAGCAGGAGCCCTGCAAAACAGCGGTACTGGCACGGGCGCTTGGCGTTTCGGAAAGCACGCTGTCTGCGGACTTGGATGAACTTGAGACCAAGCTACACCCCTACCGGGTGGAGATGTTCCGCCGCCCCGGCGTGGGGGTCTGGCTGCAGGGGGATGCTTCTTCCTACCGGAGGGTGGTGTCTGCCCTGCTGCGCAGCAGTATGCCGGAAAAGGAACTGGCAGAGGTGCTCTGCGGACGGATGCCGGAAAACGAGATCTTCTCGACCCTGCTGGATACAAAAACGGCCGAAAAGGTCTGGGCGGCTTTGCAGCAGTTTGAACAGGAAGAGCAGCTCCATCTGCCGGATGCAGGCTTTCTGGCGCTGGCTATCCATTGCACCCTGACCATTCAGCAGCTGCGGCAGGGCGGCGACAAGGGCAGCGCCCCCAGAGGGCTGCGCCCGGCGGGCAATCATGCTGCCCGGCTGGTGGCGGCGCTGAACCGCGCCTTCGGGCTAACCCTGCCGTCTGAGGAAGCGCAGTATCTGGAACTGTATCTCTCCGCCTATCTGGGCGCAGAGGACCCTTGGGGCAGCGCACAGGAGATGGAGTTGCGGAATCTGGAAGCCGCCCTTATCCGGGAAATGGAAAAGGCGCTGCACACAGACCTTTCCGGTTACACCTCCCTGCGGGATGACCTGTACTGCCACCTGCGCCCCATGCTGCTGCGGGTGGAGCAGAACATTCGTACCGAAAACCCCCAGCTGGACACCATCCGCACCGACTACCCCGGCCTGTGGAAAGCCACCCGCGCCGCCTGTGATGCGGTGCAGCAGCAATTCGTTCTGCCCGCCATCTCGGACGACGAAGCGGCCTACCTTGCCATGCACTTTGGCGCAGTGCTGGAACAGAATGCCATGTTCCGGCTGCGGCTGCGGGTGGTAGTGGCCTGTCCGCTGGGCATGGGTTCCAGCCGCTTTCTGGCTTCCCGGCTGGGAAACGAGTTTCCCTCTTTGCAGGTAGAGGGGTGCTGCTCGGTGCGGGAGCTGAACACTGCCGACCTGCGTCGGAGAAAAATCGACTTCATTATCTCCACCGTGCCGCTGGAACTGGATTACCCGGCGGTGTGCATCAGCCCTTCCCTGCTGGAGCCAGACCGTGCCGTGCTGAAGGACGCTATCACGCGGTACAGCCAGAACCGCGCAGAACCGGAACCGGCGGTGCAGCCTGTGCAGGATGCACCGCACGCAGGCTCCAAGCTGCAGTATTATGCACGCCTGACCCGGTCCATGACCGGGCTGCTGGAACATCTGACCATCCAGCCCGTCAAGGCTCCCGGCAGCCGCGCTGCCCTCATCCATGCAGCGGCGCAGCTGTTCTGCCCGCAGGAAGCGGACGCCCGGCTGGTGGAGCAGCAGCTTCGCCGCCGTGAAACGCTGGGCGATACCTACATCAAACCCCTGTATGCCCTGCTGCTCCATTGCAGGACAAGTGCGGTAAAGGACTGCCGCTTGGGTTATTTGCAAGCACAGCCGCCGGTCTATGAGCCGGGGCGCATCGTGCTGGGGGCACTGGTGCTGCTGGCTCCGGACGACGGGAACGGCGTCCCGGTGGAGGTCATGCAGAATGTCAGCGGGCAGCTGATCGAAGCGCCCCGGCTGATGGAGGCACTGCGCACCGGCCAGCAGCAGGAAGCTGCAGACCTGTTGGAACAGGGCTTTGACCGTGGCTTTTTTGCGGACTGCAAACCGCCGCACACAAAATGAACTGAAAACGAACTCCCGGCTTTTGCCTTTTTGGGCAGAGCCGGGAGTTTTTTGTTGTTGTAACAAGATACCTATTAGAGAACTTTTGAATCAAAAATCATGTATCCCAGAAAGTTGGCGAAAAGCACCAAAAACACGCAGTGCGATTTGTTGAAACAACAGCTTGACAGGGGCGAGAACTGTTGGTATTATAATGCCAGAGCTTTCGTTTCAACAGTTTCGAGTTTCATAACAACAATCGTGAAGGAGGCTGTTGTTCCCATGATCTACACCGTAACATTGAATCCGGCGCTGGACAAGACCGTTGAGATCCCGAACCTTGCGCTGGACACCGTAAACCGGATCACCAAGATGCGTACCGATCCCGGTGGCAAGGGCATCAACGTCAGCAAGGTGATCGCAAAGCTGGGTGGGACCAGCAAGGCTATCGGCATTCTGGCCGGTAACAGCGGCAAAGCCATTCAGGACGCACTGGACAGTGAAGGGCTTGCCCACAACTTCCGTTTCGTGCCCGGCGAGACCCGCACGAACCTGAAGGTCATCGACCCGGAAAACCACACCAACACTGACATCAACGAGCCGGGCATCGAGGTAGACGCCCCGGAGCTGACCGCTCTGCTGTACGACCTGCTGAAGGAACTGAAACAGGGGGATATCGTGGTGCTGGCAGGCAGCCTGCCGAAGGGTGCCCCCAAGGACACCTACTACACATGGGTGGAATCCTGCAAAAAGGCAGGGGCAAAGGTCTTTCTGGATGCAGACGGCGAGCTGCTGGCAGAGGGGCTGAAGGCTGCTCCCTATCTGGTCAAACCCAACAACGACGAGCTTTCCCGCATGATGGGCCGGGAGCTGAAAACGCTGGATGAACTGGCCGATGCCGGTCAGGCGCTCATCCGCAGGGGCATCGAACATGTGGTGGTGTCCATGGGCGGTCGGGGTGCGCTGTATCTCCGCAAGGACAGCGTGATCTACGCTCCGGCACTGAAGGTCAAAGTTGGCAGCACGGTGGGTGCCGGCGACAGCGTGGTCGCCGCTCTCGCCTACGCCGAAGCGGAAGGGCTTAGCGAAGAAAACACCGTTCGCTTGTCCATCGCCACAGGAGCCGCCAATGTGATGTGCAGCGGCACACAGGCCGCAGAGCGCAGCCAGATCGAAGAACTGCTGCCGCTGGTCACCTTCCAGCATCTGTAAAACTTCTTGAAAACACAACGGTAACTGTTATAATAAAAGGAGAGTTTCATTATGAAAGTCAAAGCTGTTCGTCTGCACGCCGCCAACGACCTGCGTCTGGATACTTTTGAACTGCCGGAGATCAAGGACGATGAGATCTTGGTCAAGGTCGTTTCCGATAGCATCTGCATGTCTACTTACAAGTGCGCCATCCTCGGCACTGGTCACAAGCGTGTGCATCCGGATGTAGCCGAGCACCCCGCCATCATGGGTCACGAGTTCGCCGGTGATATCGTCAAGGTGGGCAAGGCGCATCAGGACAAGTTCAAGCCCGGCATGAAGTTCACCCTGCAGCCCGCCCTGAACTACAAGGGCACCATGTGGAGCCCCGGCTACTCCTACGAGTTCTTCGGCGGCGACGCCACCTACTGCATCATCCCTGCCGAGGTCATGGAACTGGGCTGCCTGCTGGAGTACAAGGGCCGTGCTTACTACGAGGCTTCTCTGGCCGAGCCTATGAGCTGCTCCATCGGTGCTTTCAACGCCGCCTACCACACCAAGATGGGGGTGTACCATCACGATATGGGCATCAAGAAGGGTGGCAAGCTGGCGATTCTGGCCGGTGCAGGCCCCATGGGTTTGGGTGCTCTGACCTACGCACTGCACCGTGATGTGCGCCCCGGCATGGTGGTGGTCACCGATATCAACGAGGATCGTCTGGCCCGTGCGGAGTCCCTCTTCCCCCCGAAGGAGGTCAAGGAGAAGGACGGCATCGACCTGTACTTCGTCAACACCGCCAACATGGCAGACCCCGCTGCCGAGCTGCGGGAGCTGACCGGCGGTACCGGCTTTGATGATGTGTTCTGCTACGCCCCTATCGCGCCGGTGGTGGAGCTGTCCAGTGCTGTGCTGGGTCGTGACGGCTGCCTGAACTTCTTTGCAGGCCCCACCGACAAGCAGTTCAGCGCCAAGATGAACTTCTACGATGTGCACTACAATTCTACCCATGTCATGGGCACCACCGGCGGTAATACCGCCGACATGATCGAGTCGCTGGAACTGACCGCCGCTAAGCGCATCGATCCGGCTGTGATGGTCACCCACATCGGCGGTCTGAACGCCGCTGCCGAGACCACCCTCAACCTGCCCAAGATCCCCGGCGGCAAAAAGCTGATCTACACCCACCTGACCATGCCCCTCATCGCCCTGACCGATCTGCGTGCCAAGGGCGAACAGGACAACGACCCCCGCTATATCGCACTGGCTGACATTGTGGATGCCCACAACGGCCTGTGGTGCCCGGAAGCAGAGGAATATCTGCTGGCAAACTTCAACCCGGAGGACTAAGCAGAACGTGCCATGGGACAGGACAAACGCAGACAGGAGGAATCCCCCATGGAACAACGCCGCAATCAAATCGTGGAGCTGGTGAACCGCAAAGGCAGCATTAGCTTTGCCCAGCTCAAGGAAGCTTTCCCTTCCGTTTCGGAAATGACCCTGCGCACCGACCTGAAAGCACTGGATGAAGCCCGCCGTGTGGTGCGGGTGCATGGCGGTGTCAAGTCGGTGGAGCAGGTGGTAGGCACAGACGACCTGCTGAGCCGCCGTTCCGCCCGCAATGCCGAAGCAAAGCAGATCATTGCCGAAAAAGCCGCTGCTCTGCTGCGCCCCAACACCACCCTGTTTCTGGATTCCGGCAGCACCGCCACAGCAGTGGCCCGGTGCATCCCGGATCAGCCCATGCTCATCTACACCAGTGGTCTGAGCTGCGCCATGGAGCTGGCAAAGCTGGAAAAGCCCCATGTGTCCCTGCCGGGCGGCAGCCTGAACCGGTTCAGCCTGAGCGTCTGCGGTGCACAGAGCATCCAGACGATGGAGGGCATCAACTTTGATTTGCTGCTGCTGGGCGTGACCAGTTACAGCCCGGAAACCGGTTTTACCTGCGGCGTGGAGGATGAAGCACGGCTCAAGCAGACCGTGCTCCGCCGCTGTGAGCAGAAAGCCGTGCTGCTGGATTCCTCCAAGATCGGACTGAAAAGCACGTTCCACATCTGCGAGCTGTCCGATATTGATATTGTGATCTCGGACGGAAAGCTGCCCGTAGAATTTTTACAGGCCTGCCGGAACGCAGGCGTAACGGTACTATAAAAGGAGTATTATTATGAAGATCATCCGCGCAAAAGATTATCAGGATATGTCCCGCAAGGCGGCCAATATCATCTCCGCACAGGTCATCATGAAGCCGGACTGTGTACTGGGTCTTGCCACCGGCGGCACCCCGGTGGGCACTTATGCCCAACTGGTGGACTGGTACAACAAAGGCGATTTGGATTTCTCCGAGGTCACTACTGTCAATCTGGACGAGTACCGCGGCCTGCCCAAGGAGCATCCCCAGAGCTACTGGTATTTCATGAATGAGAACCTGTTCAGCAAGGTGAATATCGACCCGGCCAAGACCAACCTGCCGGACGGCACCAATCTGGATACCGCCGCAGAATGCGCCCGTTACAACGGCATCATCCATAAGCTGGGCGGCATCGATCTGCAGCTGCTGGGCATCGGCCCCAACGGTCATATCGGCTTCAATGAGCCGGGCGAAGCCTTTGAGCTGGAGACCCACTGCATCGACCTTGCGCCCACCACCATCGAAGCCAACAAGCGCTTCTTTGACGGCAACGAGGCCCTTGTCCCCAAACAGGCATACACCATGGGCATCAAGACCATCATGCAGGCACGCAAGGTGCTGGTGGTAGCCAACGGTAAAGCCAAGGCACAGGCCGTCAAGGACGCCGTGACCGGCCCTGTGACCCCTGCCTGCCCCGGCAGCATCCTGCAGCTGCATCCGGACTGCATCCTTGTGGCAGACGAGGAAGCACTGAGCCTGCTGTAAACTCCCAAAGCCAACTTCTTCATTTACCATAACTTTGCTTAAGATCCAACCAAAGCACAGAAAGGGCCGGACTCGTTGCACGGGTTCGGCTCTTTCTGTCAGAAATAAGATTTATTTTGCTATCTTACGCAAAGAGCAACTCCAAAAGAGCCGTCATGGAGATGGTGGGTTCGCCTGCTGCGGGATTTACGCTGAAAATACGCTGAAAAGAGGTCACCCCGATCGGTGGCCTCTTTTTTTGCTGCCGCGAACTGTCTGGCTGCGGCAGCGGATAACAGCAATGTCCATTGCGCTTTGTTTTGCCCGGATGCGCACCCGCAGAAAGCTCTCCCTCGTCAAACTGCCCAAAATATGCCCTTAAAAGTTTACTTGACGCAATTCTCAAATCAATATATAATTGGGTCAGAAACCAATCATGGAAAAGGATGGTTCCCAATGGCGCGCAGATACGACAGCAAGGAAGCAAAACGGCGGATCCTGACCGCCTGTGTCCGGCTTTTTCTGGAAAAAGGCTACACGAACACCAAGGTTGCAGAAATTTTAAAGGAAGCAGATGTTTCCGCCGGGTCGTTCCAGAATATTTTCCGCACCAAGGACGGTGTGCTGACCGAGCTGATCGGCATGATGTTCAGCAGGCAGTTCGGCGCGGTAAGGCCGCTGGCGGCAAACGCCCCCTCGCCGGTGTACCTCTACGCGGTGGAGACGGCTTTGCAGCTGGCGGTGACCGAGCTGAGCGAGAATCTGCGGGATATCTATGTGGAAGCGTACACCTTCCCCGCTACGGCGGAGATCATCCACCGCAGCACCACGGCCGAGCTGCAGGCGGCGTTCAGCGCGTATCTGCCCGGGTGCGCCGAGTGCGATTTCTACGAGATGGAGCTGGGCACGGCTGGCATGATGCGCGGCTACATGGCACGGCGGTGCGACCCCTACTTTACGCTGGAACGCAAAATACGGCGGTTCCTGAGCATGAGCCTGAGTGCGCTGCAGGTCCCCGCGCAGGAGCGCGAGCAGGTCATCGCTTTTGTGGCGGAGATCGATATGCTTGCCGAGGCGCGGAAGGTGGTAGATGCCGTGCTTGCATCGCTGTCCGTGCAGTTTGATCTGAAAGGATAACAAGGTTTGATGACAAGGAGGGAGCAACATGAAAAAATGGCTGATCCGGTGTTTGACGGTGCTGGCAATGGTGTGCCTGATACCGGGGATCGTGTTAAACGTTAAAGCGGCAGATTCTATCTATACGTACTGCTTCGTCTGTATGCAACAAAGAAACTATGAGATCCTCGGATATACAAAAGTTGATTCAACCAAGCATAGGATCCATATAAAATGCTCAGTCTGCGGCAGGAAGAACAGCATTGTTTATGGAGATCTTTCGGACCATACCGGCGGCACCGAAACGCCCACCTGCACCACAGGCAAAACCTGTGAAAAATGCGGCGCGGAATACGGCATTCTCGGTCACAAATGGAAAACTCCGGCGAACGCCTCCCTTGGCAACGGCACGCACCGCATCATTTGCTTGCGCTGCGGCTTAAATGGTACCGCAAGCTGTACCGGTGGCACAGCAACCTGCACCACCAAAGCGGTCTGTGAGGCGTGTGGTGGGAAATACGGCAAAAGAAACCTAAATAATCATGCTCTGGTGCATTATGATGCGCAAGCCCCCACCTGTACGAAACCCGGCTGGGACGCTTTCGACACCTGTCCCCGCTGCTACTATACCACTTTTCGAGCAATCCCCGCGCTAAAACATGATTTAGAGCACCACGAAGCAAAAGCCCCCACCTGCACGGAAAAGGGCTGGGATGCTTACGAAGCCTGCTCCCGTTTCGGCTGCGACTATACCACCCGCAAAGAGATACCCGCGCTGAACCATGATTTTGTGCATCACGATGCGCAAGCTCCCACCTGTACGGAAAAGGGCTGGGATGCCTACGAAAACTGCTCCCGCTGCGACTATACCACCTATGCGGAGCTGCCTGCACAGCATGATCTGAGGCATCACGCAGCAAAAGCCCCCACCTGTACGGGAATTGGCTGGGATGCTTACGATACCTGCTCCCGTTGTGACTATACCACCACCTATGTGGAGCTGCCCGCACTGAACCATGCTCTGGAGCAGCACGAAGCGCAAGCTCCCACCTGTACAGAAATCGGCTGGGATGCTTACGAAACCTGCTCCCGCTGCGACTATACCACCCGCAAAGAGCTGCCCGCACTGAACCATGCTCTGGAGCAGCACGCAGCAAAAGCTCCTACCTGTACGGAACCCGGCTGGGATGCTTACGAAGCCTGCTCCCGCTGCGACTATACCACCCGCAAAGAGCTGCCCGCACTGAATCATGATCTGGTGCAGCACGATGCGCAAGCTCCCACCTGTACGGAACCCGGCTGGAACGCTTACAGCACCTGCAAAAACTGCGACTATAACACCTATCAGGAGCTGCCCGCACTGAACCATGATTTGGTGCAGCACGATGCGCAAGCTCCCACCTGTACGGAACCCGGCTGGAACGCTTACAGCACCTGCAAAAACTGCGACTATAACACCTATCAGGAGCTGCCCGCACTGAAACATGATTTAGTACACCACGAAGCGCAAGCCCCCACCTGTACGGAACCCGGCTGGAACGCTTACGAAACCTGTTCCCGCTGTGACCATACCACCTATGCGGAGCTGCCCGCGCTGAACCATGCTCTGGTGCATCACGATGCGCAAGCTCCCACCTGTACGGAAATTGGCTGGAACGCCTACGAAACCTGCTCCCGCTGTGACCATACCACCTATGCGGAGCTGCCCGCGCTGAACCATGATTATCAGGCTGTTACCGTAGCCCCCACCTGTGAAACAGACGGCTATACTGTTTTTACCTGCTCCCGCTGCAAAGACAGCTACACCGCAGACCCGACCGATAAGCTGGGACACCAGTTCGGTGCATGGTCCCCGAACGGAACCGGCTCTCAGAGCGCCGATTGTCTGCGGCAGGGCTGCGCGCACACTGGCAGCACGGATTGCCGGAAGTTTACTTTCCGCACTGCGGAAGGCGAAACGCTGACTTTCTGCCCCGTGTGCGGGCAAGCAGAAAACGCCGCGCAGCTGGAAAAGATCGAAGCCGCAACGGCGTGGGCTATCAGCGGCAGTCTTTCTGCGGAGGATGTGACCGCACGGACGAATGGGGAATACCTGAGTGTGGCCTTTGAAACCGCAGGCAGCCTGACGCAGCCCACCGGTCGGGTAAGGCTCGCGCTGCCCGCCGGATTGCTGGAAGGCAAAACGCTTGTGCGCATTGCTCCGGACGGCACACAGACGGAGATGCCGTTTGAAACAGAGCGCGGAAAGCTCATCTATACGCTGGATTTTGCAAACAGCGCGCTGCCCGTAATGCTCTTCCGGCTGGTACCCCAGACCACCGCCCTCTGAACGCTTTTACAGCGGCACAAACAATAAAACGCAAAATGCCCGCTCACCGTGGTTTTCCACAGGTGGGCGGGCATTCTTTTGTGCCTTTTTGGCATAAAAATACCCCCGGAGGATGCAGCGTTTTTTACGCTGTCTACTCGGTGGTCATTTCCATCGTGCTGTCGCTGTTCTGGCCTGTGGTGCAGACCGGCATCAATAACTTCGGCATCTGGATCGCCAACTCTTCCGAGACTTCTCCCATTCTGGCTCCGTTCATCTATGGTACGCTGGAGCGTCTGCTGCTGCCCTTCGGTCTGCATCACATGCTGACCATCCCCATGCAGGACTGGCTGGGGCTGGATAACGCCGCCCGCATCAATAAGCCCTCCACCGTAGGCCAGAACTGGCGCTGGCGGCTGAAAAAGACCCAGCTGACCAAGAAACTCCAGAAAGAGATCTGCCAGCTGACCACCCGCTACGGCCGGAAGAACTGGGAGTGCCCCCTTGGCAAACCCGGCGGGATTGCGCTATAATAGAGCCGTAACAGTTCCACAAAGGTGTGGTAAGGGAGGTGTGGTCATGATCCGGGTGGCAGTCGTAGAGGACGACGCGGAGGTACAGGGGGTATTGCAGGAGTATGTCCGGCGGTATACCCGGCAGTACGGGACAGAGTTTGAAGTGACGGTCTTTGCGGACGGGGTGGATATTCTGGAGGATTACCGCGCGGTCTACGATATTATTTTTCTGGATGTGGAGATGAAGCATCTGGACGGCATGACCACGGCAGAGCGCATCCGGCAGATGGATGCAGACGTCATCCTGATCTTCATTACCAATATGGCGCAGTACGCCATCCGGGGCTACTCGGTGGGAGCGCTGGACTATGTGCTGAAGCCGGTGCCCTACTTTGCCTTTTCGCAGCAGCTGCTCAAGGCGGTTGCCCGGCTGGAAAAGCGGGCAAAGCACTACCTGACCGTGCCGGTGGAGGGCGGGCTGCGCCGGCTGGACACCGCAAGCATCTATTATCTGGAAAGCGAGGGTCACCGGGTGCACTTTTACACCGACGAGGGCGATTTTTCCGCCCCCGGCGCCCTCAAGGCCTTTGAGGAAAAGCTGGCAGACTGCCCCTTTGCCCGCTGCAACAGCGGCTACCTTGTCAATCTGGCACAGGTGCGGGAGCTGCGGCAGAGCACCGTACAGGTGGGCCCCTGCGAGCTGCAGGTCAGCCGTCCCAAGCGCAAGGCCTTTCTTGCCGCCCTGACCGATTACATCGGAGGTGAAGGCTCATGACCGCGCTGCCGGATATCCCCCGGCTGTACACCGCCCTTGCCGAGTGTCTGGCGGTGCTGCTGTTCACCCCGGCGCTTGCGCCCCGCTTTTCCAGAGCGGTCACCGGGGGTATCACCCTGCTGTGGGCGGCGGTGCTGTCGGCCTTTCTGGGGCTGACGGGCAACGTGCCCGGCGGGCTCTGGATCCCCTGCATGGTGACGGCCATCGGGCTTTCCTACTTATATTTATGGGGTGTGTGGAGCATCACCCTGCTGGAAGCCGGGTATCACTGCGCCCGGGCGTTTATTCTGGCAGAGCTTGCCGCCAGCGTGGAGTGGCAGCTGCACTGCGCCCTCTGGCCCGCCCGCGGCCCATGGGAGCCGCTGTCTTTGCTGCTGCTGGCGCTGGTGTATGGGACGCTGTTCGGCATTATGTGCTATCTGCAGCACCGCCGTCCCCAGCCCGCCGGGCACTTACAGATCGGCGGCAGCGCCGCCCTGACGGCGGTCATGTTGGCGCTGACTGCCTTTGCGGTGAGCAATCTGGGCTTTCTGCCCGGCAGCGAGATCAACATGAGCATTTTTTCCATCCGCACACTGGTGGATTTTTCCGGCGTGCTGATCTTATCTGTGCAGCACGAGCAGCTGCAGGAGAACGCTTTGCACAGCGAGCTTGCCGCCATGGACGAGGTGTTGCACCGCCAGTACGAGCAGTACAAGCGCAGCAAGGAGGGCATCAACCTCATCAACCGGCGGTACCATGAACTGAAAGTCCAGCTTGCCCGCATCCGGGAGGAGCAGGATCAGACCAAGCAGAACGCCGCCATTGCTGCCATGGAGCAGAACATCCGCCAGTACGAGGCCGAGAACAAGACCGGCAACCCGGTGCTGGATACCCTGCTCACCGCCAAGACCATGGAATGCCAGCAGGAGAACATTACCATCACCAGTGTAGCGGACGGCAGGATGCTGGGCTTTCTCACCATCCGGGAGCTGTGCACCATCGTGGGCGTGGCGCTGGACAACGCCATTGCCGCCGTGCGCGCCGAACCGGACCCCGAAAAGCGGCTCATCAAGGTGGCGGTGTACAGTCAGGGCGGTTTTGCCATGCTGCGGTTCGAGCACTATACAGAGGCCGCCCCCGCACTGGATGCGGACGGTCTGCCGAAGCAGGGGTCGGACCTGAAAAGTGTCCGCACCACCGTCGGGCAGCACGGCGGCAGCATGACGCTGCACTGGGAAAACAACTGGTGCACCCTGCGCATCCTGTTCCCGCTGCCCCAAAAGCAATAATATTTTTACGGCAGGTATCCCCTGCCGTTTTTTTGCTGTCTGGCAGGGTGCACAAATACAGCCGGATAAAATTTGTGTATTAGCACAATAAAATTTGAAACCTTATTGTAACTTTTGCAAATTATGCGTTCAAAACGACAGATTATGAACAAATTGAAAATTCCTCGTCAGCTTCTGGTATCATAAAGCCAAGCTGGCGGGGGTGTCCCCGCCGTTGTCCGATTCGACAAAACAAGGAGGAGAAAACTATGTTGTCCATCAATATGGATGACGTGATGCAGGTCCTTACGAATGTTCGTGGGTACCTCATCGCGTTTGGTGTAGTGCTTGCACTGGCGGTCGTTGTGATGATCGCGGTGCGCAAACTGCCCAAAGCAAAGAAAAAGATGATCCGTGCACAGTCTGGCCTTGCCATTCTGCTGGCACTGACCATCGTTGTCAACCTGATCTGCACCGGCCCCATGTCCACCATGCTGGATCTGGTGTCCGGCAGCGGCACCATCAGCGAGGAGACCTCTGCAAAAGCCACCCAGCTGGTGAATGAGATCACCGCAGACGGTGTCGTTCTGGCAAAGGACGAAGACGGCATCCTGCCGGTGGCTTCCGGCTCCAAGCTGAACGTTTTCGGCTGGGCTTCCACCAACCCCTGCTACGGCGGCACCGGTTCCGGTGCGCTGAACGCCACTTACCCCGTCACCGATCTGCTGACCGGCCTGCACGATGCCGGCATCGAGACCAACGAGGAACTGAGCAAGTTCTACACCGACTACAAGGCAGACCGCCCCAGCGTTAGCATAGCGGCGCAGGACTGGACCCTGCCGGAGCCCAATGTCAGTCTGTACACCGATGAGATGATGGAGAACGCAAAAGCATTCTCGGATACCGCAATGGTCGTCATCACCCGTGTCGGCGGCGAGGGCGCAGATCTGCCCACCGATATGGCTTCCGTTGTGGATGGCAGCTGGATCCGCCGCGTGGCACAGGCTTACGGCGCTGAGCGCGGCACCACTTACTACAACGGTACCTACGACGACTCTCTGAACGAGGGTAACGACTGGGATAAGGGCGACCACTTCCTGCAGCTGTCCAACCGTGAGGAAGACCTGCTCGACCTGGTCACCGCAAACTTCGACAACGTCATTCTGGTCTACAACGGCGCCAACGCCTTCCAGATGGACTTCCTGAAGGATTACCCCCAGATCAAGGGCGTCCTGCTCTGCCCCGGCACCGGCCAGTCCGGCTTTGAGGGCTTCGGCAAGGTCGTTTCCGGCGAGGTCAACCCCTCCGGCCGTACCGTGGATACCTATGTTTCCAACCTGAAGAATGCGCCCTGGTGGAACAACTTCGGCGACTTCAAGTACACCAACACCGAGGAGCTGAATTCCGATTCCACCTTCTTTGATCCGGAAGGCACCACCCCGTCCTTCGTCAACTACGTGGAAGGCATCTACGTGGGCTACAAGTTCTACGAAACTGCCGCCGCCGAGGGTCTCATCGACTACGACAAAGAAGTGGTCTACCCCTTCGGCTATGGCCTGAGCTACACCACCTTCACCAAGGAGATGAGCGGCATCACCTCCGACGGCACCAACCTGAACTTCAGCGTTACTGTCACCAACACCGGCGCTGTGGCGGGCAAGGATGTTGTAGAAATTTACAGCAATCCTCCCTACACCAACGGCGGCATCGAGAAGGCTACCGCAAACCTGCTGGACTTCGCCAAGACCTCTGAGCTGGCACCCGGCGCATCCGAGACCATCGAGTTCTCCATCCCGGTGGAGCAGCTGGCTTCCTATGATTACCAGACCAACGGCTGCTATGTGCTGGAAGCTGGCGACTATGTCATCAGCGCGAACGATGATTCCCACACCGTTGCCGATTCTGAAGTCTACACCGTTGCATCCGACAGCGTCTACAACGAGTCCAACAAGCGCGGCAGCGATGCTGTGGCCGCTACCAACGAGTTCGATTTCGCAGAAGGCGAGATCACCTATCTGTCCCGCGCCGACGGCTTTGCAAACTATGCCGAGGCGACCGCTGCTCCCGCCACCTATGAGATGACCGACGAGCAGAAGGCTGCCTTCGACAACGCACACACCTACGTCGAAGCTGGCTATCAGCAGGATGACGACGCCAACGCCGCCGACATCACCACCGGTGCCAAGAACGGCCTGAAGCTGGCCGACCTGCGCGGCGTGGATTACAACGACGCCCAGTGGGATGCCCTGCTGGATCAGATGTCCATCGACGATCTGCAGCAGATCATCGGCTTCGGCGGCTACCAGACCGCTGCGGTCTCCAGCATCGAGAAGGTCCGCACCAGTGACTGCGACGGCCCGGCTTCCATCAACAACTTCTTCACCGGTGTCGGTTCCGTCGGCTTCCCGGCTGCTGCCCTCATCGGCATGACCTGGGACAAGGATCTGGCCTACGCCTTCGGCGACAGCATCGGCGAGATGGCTGACGAGATGGATACCTCCGGCTGGTACGGTCCCGCTATGAACATCCACCGCACTGCTTTTGCAGGCCGTAACTTCGAGTACTACTCCGAGGACGGCGTGCTGTCCGGCGTGATGGCTTCCAACGCCATCAAGGGCGCACAGGATCGCGGTGTGTATGCTTACATGAAGCACTTCGCCCTGAACGATCAGGAAGGCAACCGTGGTTCCATGGTGGCGACCTGGTCCAACGAGCAGGCCATCCGTGAGATCTACCTCAAGCCCTTCGAGATCTCCGTCAAGGATGCAGACTGCCACGCGGTCATGTCTTCCTTCAACTACATCGGCACCCGCTGGACTGGCGGCTGCAAGGAGCTGCTGAAGAACGTCCTGCGCGGCGAGTGGGGCTTCGTGGGCTTCGTCGAGACAGACTACTTCGGCGTCTCCGGCTACATGACTGCTGACCAGTGCGTCCGCAACGGCAACGACCTGATGCTCTGCACCACCGGCAACGACTTCAACACCGTGACCGTGCTGACCAACAGCAGCAAGCAGGCCCTGCGCGAGTCCGCAAAGAACATCCTCTACACCGTGGTCAACAGCCGTGCATACGCAGAGGAGAACCTGAACCCCGGTATGGCAAAGTGGCAGATCGTCCTGATCGGTGCCGATGTTCTGGTGGCTCTGCTGTTCGTGACGCTGGAGGTCAAGACCCTCAAGGGTTACAAAAAGCGCAAGGAAGAGGAAGTCAACGCCTGATTCTAGGCAAGACGCTCTGAACGGACGCAGCACCTGAACTGAAACCAGACCAAAGGCCCGTTGCGTAAAAACAGCGGGCCTTTTCTGGATGGAAAAGGCAAAGAGGAAAATGCCATGAAACACACAGATATCATCAACAGCCTGAGTCTGGAACAAAAATGCGCTCTGCTGAGCGGCGGCACAGTGTTCACCACCCGGGCGCTGCCGGGCAAGGGCATCCCGGCCATTACCCTGTCGGACGGCCCCAACGGCGTGCGCAAGCAGGCGGGCGCAGCTGACCATCTGGGCCTGAACCCCAGTGTGCCCGCCACCTGCTTCCCCACCTCGGCCACTGTTGCCAACAGCTGGGACCCGGCACTGGGCGAGGCTGTGGGCGCAGCCATGGGCGAAGAGGCAGCGGCACAGGGCGTGTCGGTGCTGCTGGGCCCCGGCCTGAACATCAAGCGCAGCCCGCTGTGCGGCCGCAACTTCGAGTATTTCTCGGAGGACCCCTACCTTGCCGGTAAGATGGCGGCGGCCTACGTCCGCGGCATCCAGAAAAACGGCATCGCCGCCTGCCCCAAGCACTTTGCTGTGAACAGTCAGGAGCTGCGCCGCATGGCCTCGGATTCCATCGTGGACGAGCGCACCCTGCGGGAAATTTACCTGACCGGCTTCGAGATGGTGGTCAAGGAGGCGCAGCCCAAGACCATCATGTCCGCCTATAACCTTGTCAACGGCACCTACGCCAACGAGAACGCCCACCTGCTTATGGATATCCTGCGCAGGGACTGGGGCTTTGACGGCGCAGTGGTCACCGACTGGGGCGGCAGCAACGACCACGCCCTCGGCGTAAAGAACGGCTCTACGCTGGAAATGCCCGCCCCCGGCGGGGACGCCATCCGGGAGCTGATGAAGGCGGTGCAGACCGGCAAGATCACTGAGGCAGACGTGGACGCCCGGCTGGACGAGCTGCTGGAGCTGGTGTTTACCACCAAGGCGGCGGTGGATGCCGCACCCGGCAAGTTCGATGCCGATGCCCACCACGCGCTGGCACGCCGGGCTGCTGCCCAGAGCATCGTGCTGCTGAAGAACGAAAACAGCCTACTGCCCCTTGCAAAAGGGGAAAAGGTGGCGGTCATCGGCGACTTTGCCCAGACGCCCCGCTATCAGGGTGCAGGTTCCAGCGCTGTCAACTCCATCAAGGTGGATTCCTTTCTGGACTGCCTTGCCGAGAGCGGCCTGAACAGCGTCGGCTACGCCAAGGGCTTTGACCGGCAGGGCAAGCCCGATGAGGCGCTGAAAGCCGAGGCGGTGCTGCTGGCAAAGAACGCCAATGTGGTGCTGCTGTGCATGGGTCTGGACGAGATCAAGGAGAGCGAGGGCATCGACCGCGCCGACATGAAGCTGGCAGAGAACCAGCTGGAACTGCTGACCGCTGTGGCGGCGGCAAACCCCAACGTGGTGCTGCTGCTGAGTGCAGGCTCCTCGCTGGAAAGCGATTGGGTCAAGGACTGCAAGGCGCTGGTCTACGGCTGCTTGGGCGGTCAGGCCGGTGCGGGCGCACTGGTCGAGGTGCTCACCGGCGCGCAGAACCCCTGCGGTAAACTGGCTGAGACTTGGGCGCGCAGCTACGCCGACACCCCCGCAAAGGAGCATTTCGGCGGCGACGGCCCCACTGTGGAGTACCGCGAGGGTCTGTATGTGGGCTACCGCTACTACGACACCGCCGGTGTGCCCACCGCTTTCCCCTTCGGCTACGGCCTGAGCTATACCAGCTTTGCGTACAGTGACCTGAAAGCAGACGAAAAGGGCGTGACCCTGACTGTCACCAACACCGGCAGCTGTGCCGGTGCCGAGGTGGTGCAGCTGTATGTGGCAAAGCCGGATGCAAAAGTTTTCCGCCCCGTCAAGGAGCTGAAGGGCTTTACCAAGGTGCAGCTGGAAGCCGGAGAGAGCAAGACCGTCACCATCCCGCTGGACGATAAGGCGTTCCGCTACTGGAACGTCAAGACCGACCGCTGGGAGGTGGAGGGCGGCAGCTATCAGCTGCTGGTGGGTGCTTCCAGTGCCAATATCCGTCTGACTGCCGCTGTCACGGTGGCGGGCACCGGCGCACCCGACCCCTATGCGGGCAAAAATCTGGAGCATTACCGCACCGCACAGGTGCAGAACGTGCCGGACGCGGAGTTTGAGGCGCTGCTGGGGCATGCCATCCCGGAGAACAAGGTGCACATCGACCGCAACATGACGCTGGGCGAGATGGGGCACGGACGCAGCCCCATCGGCTGGCTGGCGGCTGCCGTGCTGGGCACCCTGCTGCGCCGCAGCATCAAAAAGGGCAAGCCCGACCTGAACATCCTGTTCCAGTACAATATGCCTCTGCGTGCGCTGGCCAAAATGACCAACGGCGCCATCAGCATGGGCATGGTGGACGGCATCGTGATGGAGCTGCAGGGCTTCTGGATCATCGGCCTTGTGCGGGTGATTTTTGAGGCCGTGAAGAACCTCGTACTGAACAGCCGCATGGAAGAGCGCTTGAAAAACAGCTGAAAGGAAGCAGGCTATGAATTTCTGGAATAACTTTGCGGCAAAGCACCCCGCCGCTGCCAAGTGGGTGCGCGAGGGCGGTCTGTTCGTCATCGTGTCCAACCTCATCACGGTGTTCAAGTACCTGCTGCTGCAATTTCTGCCCAAGGCCTTTGCCAGCCTGCCGGTGGTGGATTTCGGCTGGCCGGGCATTGACATTACCCTGTTCGGCGAGACCTTCAAGTGGAACATCCTCGGCTACGATGCCGCCCACGGCGGTCTGCCCTACTTCTGCGCCTACATGATCGCCATGGTCATCGGCGAGTGCATCAACTTCCCCATCCAGCGCAACTTTGTGTTCCGCAGCAAGGGCAATCTGGCAAAACAGATCGGCTGGTATGTGCTGGCCTTCTGCATCATCACCTGCATCGTCAACTCCATCAACTGCATCTGGGTGGCGGTGGCCGGTCTGCTGGTACCGGACTTCATCTACAACATCGGCACCACCGTGCTCAACGGCGGCATCTCTATGGTCATCTTCTTCTTTGTGAATAAGATCATCTTCCCGGAGGGCGAAAAAGCCGCCAAATAATAAGCTATTCTCTTTCATTTTCTTCTTTTCATCATAAACCAGAAGGGCTGCTCCGTTCTCCGGGGCAGCCCTTTTGGTTTGAAGGAGAGAACCCCCTCAGTCATCGCTGCGCGATGACTGAGGGGGTGCCTGCCGCAGCCATCTTATTTTTGTTTTTCTGCACAAAATGTTCTGCGGGCAGGGTTTTCCTCTTGACAAGCGGGCAAATGTTTCGTACTATATTTAGTAGTATGGAATCAAAGACGCTGTACGCAGGTTTCAGTGTGACCCTGTACCCGTTTCAGGCAAAGCGTGCCTGTTTGATATAAAATGGAACCGTAAAGAGAAAAGCCGTATGCTTTTGCCCGTGCCGCCGGTTTTGGGTGGTGCGTATGGTTTTGGTGTCACTTTTTGCATTGAAAGCTCTTTCTATATCATTGCCCGTGTCCTGCTGCGCAGCGTCTCCTGCTTTTAATTTTGCATTGAATTGAAACAAAGGAGAGTGAACGCAATGACCGCGATCGGAGTGATCGTGGCCTTGATCGTTGCTGTTGTCGGCGTGGCTGCGGGCTATTTTATTGGTTACAACAACCGTAAAAAGACTGCCGAAGCCCAGATCGGCAGCGCCGAGGCCGAGGCTACCCGGCTGGTGAACGAGGCGATCAAGACCGCTGACCAGAAGCGCAAGGAAGCGGTTCTGGAAGCAAAGGACGAGGCTTTCCGTCTGAAAGCCGAGGTCGATGCCCAGAAGGCAGAGGCCGACAAGGAGATCAAGCAGCGCCGTGCGGAGATCAGCCGTCAGGAGAACCGCATCGACCAGAAGGAGACAGCGCTGGACCGCAAGACCGAGGCGCTGGAAAAGAAGGAAGAAGAGCTGAAAAAGCGCGCTGCCGAGGCCGAGGAGCGTCTGGCAGAGATCGACGCTTTGCGCGCCAAGGAGATGGAGCGTCTGGAAACGCTGGCCGGTTTGAGCCAGGAGGACGCCCGCGAAGTGCTGCTGCACAAGGTGGACGAGGAGCTGAC
>ERZ773108.1821-NODE-1821-length-19914-cov-5.681253_pt1 | contig 19914 bp, 19 predicted proteins | sample MGYA00580570_ERZ773108 | MGnify/ENA primary metagenome ERZ773108 (study PRJEB29015, sample SAMEA2737840) | human gut metagenome | biome: human gut; feature: human-associated habitat; material: faeces | place: China | collected 2012 ...
GTAAAGCACGCGGCGCTGTACCGGCTTTAAGCCGTCCCGCACGTCCGGCAGGGCACGCGCCACGATAACGCTCATCGCATAATCGATATAAGATTTCTGCATCAGCTCGGAATATTCTGTTTTTATAATTCTGTTGTTATCTTCCATTTTTTCTGCTCATTTCTGCGCACGCCTTTTGCGCATGTCGAGTTTGTGTCAAGTGCACGCAGACACAAATCTCGCGATTGAAAAATTTCATTTTTCAATTTTTCTTCCTTATATCAGCTATCTGCCCGGTCAGATATCCAGTTCTGCATCTGTCGCATTGCGGTAAATAAACGCGCGGCGCGGCGGAACCTCAGTTCCCATCAGCATTTCCGTCACTTCAGACGCCATTCTGGCGTCCTCGATCTCCACAAGCTTCAACATTCTCGTCTCCGGATCCAGCGTCGTCTCCCACAGCTGCTGGGCATCCATTTCGCCCAGACCTTTGTAGCGCTGCAGATGGAACGGTCCCTTATGACGTTTGCGGTAGCGCTCCAGTGCCTTGTCATCGTAAAGATATTCCTCTGCACCCCTGGACGGCATCGCCTTATACAGCGGCGGCATTGCGATATAAACGTGTCCTTCGAAAATCAGCTCCGGCATGAACCGGTAAAACAGCGTCAGAAGCAGCGTGGAAATGTGCGCGCCGTCCACATCGGCATCCGCCATGATGATGATCTTGTCATAACGCAGCTTCGTGATATCGAAATCGTTGCCGTAGCCTTCTGAAAAACCGCATCCGAACGCATTGATCATCGTCTTGATCTCAGCGTTTGCCAGCACCTTGTCGATGCTCGCCTTTTCTACATTCAGAATCTTACCGCGGATCGGCAGAATCGCCTGATACATCCGGTTTCTCGCCATCTTGGCGGAGCCGCCCGCAGAATCTCCCTCTACGATAAAAATTTCACATTTCGATGCGTCCTTCGACTCGCAGTTTGCCAGCTTTCCGTTGGAATCAAACGAAAACTTCTGCTTCGTCAGCATATTCGTCTTGGCGCGCTCCTCTGTTTTGCGGATTTTGGCCGCCTTTTCCGCGCAGCCGATGACAGCTTTTAACGTCTCTAGGTTTCTGTCAAAAAATCTGGTCAGCTCTTCGCCCACGACCTTTGCCACAACCTTCGCCGCATCCTGATTGTCCAGCTTAGTCTTTGTTTGTCCTTCAAACCGCGGATCGGGATGCTTGATCGAAATGACCGCCGTCATGCCGTTTCGCACGTCCGGACCGGTGAAGTTCTGGTCTTTTTCCTTTAAAATATTGAGCTCCCGCGCGTAGCTGTTGATGATCGTCGTAAACTGCGTCTTGAAGCCGGTCAGATGCGTGCCGCCCTCCGCATTGTAGATGTTATTGCAGAATCCCAGCACATTTTCGTGGAACTCGTTGATATACTGAAACGCACCCTCGACAGAGATTCCGTCGCTTTCTCCCTGAAATGAGATGACGTCCGTCACCGCCTCGCAGGACTTGTTCATATCCTTAATAAATCCGACAATACCTTCCGGCTCGTGATAGTCCAAAATCTCCGGCTCTGTCCCTCTGCAATCCTCGAAGTGAATTGTCAACGCAGGGTTTAAGTACGCCGTCTCGTGCAGGCGGCTTTTGATATCGTCCTCTTTAAATCTGGTTTTATCAAAAATCGTATCGTCCGGCAGGAACGAAATCGTCGTTCCGGTCTCTCTTGTACGTCCAACGACCGGCAACAGTCCATTGACCAGTTCGGTCGTTGGATTGCCGTACTCATAAGTGTCCTCGTAGACATTTTTTCCGTCTTTTACACGCACTGTCAGATGCTTCGAAAGCGCATTGACGACGGAGGAGCCGACGCCGTGCAGACCGCCGCTGGTCTTATAGGCGTTATTGTCAAACTTACCGCCTGCATGCAGGGTCGTGAAAACCAGACGCTCCGCACTGATTCCTTTTTCATGCATCCCGACCGGGATACCGCGTCCGTTGTCCGAAACGGTCGCTGAACCGTCTTTTTCCAGAATTACGGTGATTTTGCTGCAGTAGCCAGCCAGATGCTCGTCCACAGCGTTATCCACGATTTCATAAATCAGGTGGTTCAAGCCCTTCGTGGAAACGCTGCCGATATACATGCCCGGTCGTTTCCGCACTGCCTCCAGTCCCTCCAGCACCGTAATGCTGGAAGCGTCATAGGTTGTATTTTGTGCCATCTATCTGATCCTTTCTTTCCGATTCCAAACTGCCCAAATTTCTGTCATAAAAATAGAATCCTGCTTCGCAGGATTCTCCGCCTGCGGCGGGTCGCGCAAGCGACATAATTCCACTCCGCCAAAGTGCGATCCTCGCGGAGCGTTTTTTATCGTATAGAAACGAAGTTTCCTATACGATGAAAAAACTCCGTTCACGGATCGCCCGCGAACTGTAAAAGTCGAATTACTTTCGAGAGTATAACACATATGTTCGATTTTGGGAAGTCCCGCTGCGATTTTTGCGCCACGATTCTACATCCGTCCGGTTCACACCGCGCGTTCTGATGTAGCGTTGAAACAATAGAATGCACGCTCTGCGAGCATTCTATTGTCATGAATAAGCGCTGCGCGTTTCCAAACAGCTGCTACATCGTTCCCATTGCCCGGGCCGCCAGCCACAACAAAAGCAGATGCAACGGATAAAATCCGTAGAAGAACCATTTCAAAACCTGCCGTCCTTTTTTCGCCCGCTCCCCATTGTATCCATATAAAATGCACAGTCCCGCCAGCGCCGGACCTGTCATTGAGAACAAAACGCGCACTGCGCCTTCCGGAAACCCCAAAACGCCCTCCGCCTGCGCCACAGACGCTGCTTCGTTGATTCCGACAACCGCCGTCACGAACAGAAAGGCTTTCTGCAGTTTTTTCCGTTCCTGCCCCGACCGGTCAAACAACAGCGTAAACGCCGGGGCGAGCGCAGACCAGTCTGAAAATACCGATAAAAAAAACAGCCCTGCGATCTGCAGCTGCCCTTTTCCCCGCCGGAACGCTTCTCCATGGAACACGCACAGGATCAGAAAGCTAAACAACAGGGAAAACATCATATTCAAGACTGCCGCCTCTCTGTTAAATGCCAGAAAATAGGGCACCTGGGACACCAGCGCAAATACAAACAGCCGTTTTGCATACGCACGTCTGGACGAGGTTTTATAAAACCCCTCCACCAGAAAATAACACATCACCGGCGCAGTGAAATAGCCGATTCCTTTCAAAAATTCCGCCGGATATGTCCCCGCCGTCAGAAAAACATGGCTGAAATGATTGAAAAACATCGTCAGCATCGCGATCATCTTGATCGCGTCGCGGGTCAGCCCCCGGCTTTTGATTTCCTGCATTTCATTCTCCCTTTTCTCAGATACGAAACCGCACAGCTGCAAAGCCTGCGCCGACTTTGCACGCCGTACGGTCAGATCGTCCGATAGTCGATCGATTTTTCAAATAATCCGAATTCCTTTTCCGGAAGCACCACGTCCCCGGAAAGCACCTGATCTGCCAGCTCTCCTGCAAGCATCAGCACATCAGAATCCTGATAAATATCGCCTAATCCAAAATCCAGGTCACCGCTTTGGCGAATGCCGAAAAGATCCCCCGGCCCCCGCAGCTTTAAATCCTCATTGGCAATAAAAAATCCGTCGTTGGAGTGATTTAATACATCGAGACGTTTATTTTTTGCACCGCTTCCATCCCCGGTCATAAAAATGCAGAAGCTCTGCGCATGACCTCTTCCGACACGTCCCCGCAGCTGATGCAGCTGTGCGAGTCCGAAGCGCTCTGCATTTTCCACAAGCATTACTGTTGCATTGGGAACATTAATCCCAACCTCGATAACCGTCGTCGATACAAGGACATCGATCTGCCCGGCTCCGAATGCGTCCATAATTTCCTGCTTCTGTGCTGCCTTCATTTTTCCATGCAAAGCAGCCACCCGAATCGAGCTATTCAGGGCAGCTTTTAATTTTTCCGTATAATCCGTGACATTTTCCAGTCCGTCTGCGGAATCCTCTCCGGCTTCTACCATCGGACAGATTACATAGACCTGATGCCCTGCCTCCACCTGCGCTTCGAGAAAGGCATAGGCTTTTTTGCGGAAGGACGGATCTACGACGCAGTTTTTAATCGGCAGACGGTTTTTTGGCATCTCGTCCAGCACAGACACTTCCAGATCGCCATATAATACGATCGCCAGCGTCCGTGGAATCGGTGTCGCGCTCATGACGAGCACATGTACGCCCTCCCCCTTATTTGCCAGGCATTCTCTCTGCCTTACGCCAAACCGGTGCTGTTCATCTGTCACTACCAATGCAAGATCGCGATACTCCACTTTGTCCTGAATCAGCGCATGTGTCCCGATAATCACGTCCGCATCCCCGGATTTGATCCGTGCATACGCCTCTTTTTTCTGTTTCGACGTCATGGAACCGGTCAGCAGGATCGGCTTTGTACACAGTCCGTACTTCTCCGTCATCTCTGTCAGTGCTTCAAAGTGCTGTACCGCCAGCACTTCTGTCGGTGCCATCAGGCACCCCTGCCTGCTGTTTGCACTGCACACCAAAAGCGCCAGAAAAGCAAGAATCGTTTTACCGCTTCCCACGTCCCCCTGAACCAGTCGGTTCATCGCCATATGTCCTGTCAGGTCTGCTTCGATCTGCTTCCAAACCCTCCGCTGGGCTCCGGTCAGCTGATACGGAAGCGCTGCAATCAGGCGGTCCGTATCCTCTGTCGGCTGCAGCGGCCGATCGATTAACAGCCCTGCATTCTCTTTTTTCTGACGCTTGATCTGAATCAGGAAGGCTAAAAATTCATCGAAGACCAGACGTCTTCTGGCCATCACAACATCCTCCTGACTTCCTGGAAAATGGATTTTTTCCATTGCTTCCCGGAATCCGATCAGACGGTATCTGCTCCGTATTTCTTCCGGAAGATAATCCGGCAGCTCCAGCTCCTCCAGCGCCTGCCGCACACATTTGGAGATCATATGGTTGGTCAGTCCGCTCGTCAGCGTATATTTGGGCTGCCATGTCCCGGCAAGGGTTTCATAATCGCCCTGTGAAAACACCCGGGGCTGTTCCATGAAAAGCATCCCGCCTGCGCCTGCCTGTACCATGCCGCGAAATACGTGCCAGCTGCCGCCTGGAAGCGCTTTCTTCAGATACGGCATTCGAAACCAGGTCAGCTTCATTCGTCCGGAGGCATCTCCTGCCTGCGCATGGGTGATGACCATTCCTTTTGCCCGCACCATCGACGGCGTACCAACAATACAGGCTCTTACCGACTGTACTTTGCCGGTGCACAGCTCTCCAACCGGAAGCGCCTCCTCATAATGATCATAGCCTCTCGGAAAATAAGAAATCAGATCCTTTATCGTTTCAATATGAAGTTTCGAAAAAAGCGCAGTGGTCTTCACCCCTACGCCTTTTATCTCTGTAATCAAATGACTGGCTTCCATTATGCCTCACTCTGCAGAAACAATATAGTAGTAAATCGGCTGTCCGCCATACTGCAGCTCTACATCACACGCCGGATATTTCTCCGCCACCTTGTCGCGGAGCGCTGCAGCGTCTTCCTCTTTGGTCTCCTGACCATAATAGATGCTGATCAGCTCCATATCCTCATCCATCATGCTATCGATCATGTCTTTCGTAACTGTTTCGATCGCCTGTCCGACTGCAAGGATCCCTGCATCTCCGATCCCCATGTAATCGCCCTGATGGATTTCATGATCGTCGATCACCGTATCTCTGACTGCATAGGTTACTTCACCAGTGCGAACGGTTTCGATCGCTTCTGTCATCGCCGCTTCATTTTCTTCCGGACTCAGATCCGGTACATAGTTGATTACTGCGGTAATGCCCTGTGCGATTGTCTTGGTAGGAATGACAACGATTTTCTTGTCCTCCGTCATATATTTTGCCTGGTTTGCAGCCAGAATGATATTTTTATTATTAGGGAGAACGTAAACGGTTTCTGCGTTTACTTTTTCAATGGCATTCAGCACATCCTCAGTGCTCGGGTTCATCGTCTGACCACCCTCGATGATATAGTCTACGCCAAGGTCTTTTAAGATCGCATTGATCCCTTCACCTACAGAAACCGCGATAAATGCCGCTGCCTTTTTCTCAGCCGGTGCTGCAGCTGCAGCCTCCTGCTGCTCCTTCTGTGCCATCTTCACAACCTTTTCATGGTGCTCCAGGCGCATGTTGTCGATCTTCATATTGGAAAGTGCACCATACTTCAATGCCTTCTGGATCGCAAGACCCGGGTCATTGGTATGCACGTGTACCTTAACCACATCGTCATCTGCCACAACTACAATCGAATCGCCGATGGATTCCAGATATGCCTTAAAATCCATCTCCTGCTTGATGTTAAAGGTCTTGGAAAGCATGATGATAAACTCTGTACAATAGCCGAATTTGATATCGCTCTCTTCCAGAACGGTTTCCTGGCTGCCTGCAAACGGAGCCCCTGCAGGAGCTGTGGTTTCTGTTACCGTCCAGTCGATCTCTTTGCCTAAAAACGCTTCATAAGCGCCCTTTAATACCTGCATCAGACCCTGTCCGCCGGAATCCACAACGCCAGCCTGTTTTAAAACAGGCAGCATCTCCGGAGTCTGGCTCAGTACATAATCTGCGCGCTCAATGATATCGCCGATATATTTTTCCAGGTCGGTTTCCCCTGCATCTGCCAGCTCACGAGCCTTTAAAGAAGCACTCTTGGCAACGGTCAGGATCGTGCCTTCCTTCGGCTTCATAACTGCCTTGTATGCAGTCTCTACCGCTTTCTCACAAGCTTCTGCAAGCAGCGGAATATCGATCGTATCATAATCGCGGATCGCTTTGGTGAAGCCTCTGAACAGCTGCGATAAAATGACGCCTGAGTTGCCTCTGGCGCCTCTTAAGGAACCGGATGAAATCGCCTTTGCCAGGGATTTCATATCCAGATCATTGTTTGCATTCATCGCTGCAACGTCTTTTGCCGCAGACATAATGGTCAGTGTCATGTTCGTACCTGTATCACCATCTGGAACAGGGAACACGTTTAATTCATTGATCCACTCTTTCTTACTCTCCAGATTCTTAGCACCTGCTAAGAACATCTTTGCAAGCATCTTAGCGTCGATCGTATTTACAGCCACAGTTAAGTCCTCCTTAATCAATCACTCGCACACCTTCTACAAAGATGTTGATTTTCTCTATCTCAATTCCGGTAAATTCCTCTACCTTATATTTTACATTGCTGATCAGATTGTCCGATACCGCAAGAATGCTCACCCCGTATGCCACGATAACGTGGAAGTCCAGTGTCAGTTTATTATTATTCAGTGTAACTGCAATGCCCTTGGTAATGCTGTCGCTCTTCAACAGCTTGACAAGACCGCCCTTCACTGTAGCGCCCATTCCAACGATGCCGAAACACTCCATCGCCACTGTTCCCGCATATTGACCAATCACTTCATTATCAATCGTAATATTGCCCATATGGGTCGTCATAGAAGAACCCTTCATGTGATAACCTCCTTTTTCCATGAAAATCTAAGGCTATTATAACCGCTTTCCTGCAAAAAGGGAATAACCATTTTAATTTTTTAAAAATTTGATGATTTTTTACTTGCCAAATGTATTTAATTCTGTTATCATACTGATGTTGTCAGTCAAACGACGAATATAGTTTGAGGAGGTGCAATCATGGCAAAATGCGATATTTGTGGCAAAGGCGCTCATTTCGGTAACAACGTAAGCCATTCCCATAGAAGATCCAACCGTATCTGGAATTCCAACGTCAGAAGCGTTAAATGTAAAGTCAACGGTGGTGCACGGAGAATGCACGTTTGCACAAGCTGCTTGAAGTCCGGCAGGGTTGAAAGAGCTTAATTGAATCAGAAACATTGAAAAGCTACTCTGGGTTTTCAGAGTGGCTTTTTTGTCATGGCGACGAGGAAAAGGACAGACCTGCGAAGCAGGGATGTTCCTGCAAAAAAGAGCCTGAACAAAAGCCGTTCTTTGGTTTTTGCTCAGGCTCTTTTTTTTGTAGCAACAATAGAATGCACGCTCTGCGAGCATTCTATTGTCATGAATTACAGCCGCCGCTCTGCGGCGGTCTGTCCTTTTCCGACCGCTGATCATCCACCGGCCCCGGAATGTTTTTTCCGGGGCCGGTGGATGATCTTAATAATCTCAGCTCCTCTTCCATTCCCCATTCCGGTCAAATCTCTTTTTCAGTTCCCGCTCTGTCACAACGATCGTTCCAATGATAACGACGCACTGCAGTGTACACACAATTCCCCCAACATTCCCTACGCAGTTGTTCCCTTTTCCGAAAACACACGCCAAAACAATTACCGTAACCGGAATCATTACAAGCCCGCTGACATACCAGAGCTTTCCGCAGCAGCGATGCGCGTATTTCCAGGTCTCTTTATTTTTCATGGACATCGCCGTCCGGTATCCATACATCGCATTGATCTCCTTCGGAGGCTTTTTCTGAAATCTTTTTCCAATAAAAACCATCGTAACCGGAATCAGCAGATCCATCACCAGCATAAAAATCCAAAAGCCCATAGTGCCTCCCTTTCCCTGTAAAAAAAATCACTTCACAAAAATGCTGTCCTCTCCATATCTGCCGATATGGGACGGCTTCTTCGGTGAATAATAAAGCTTCCCCAGCACCTCTTCCGGGTTCGAATCCGTCTGATAACGTCCATACAGGGTTTTGGCAAGCTCCGTCCCCGTCAGCATGTCCAGCGTGTCCGTATAGGTAACGCCATCCACCTGATATTCGACAGTTACAACATAAATCGAATCCGTATCCACGGTTTCCGTTGCCGCAGAATAGGACGTTGTCGTACTTTTTTCTATTTTAATAATTTTGTACTCAGATGGATCGATTTCAGCCGTATAGGTGTGTTTCCGGTAAAGATCGACAGCTGCGATAATGACCACCGTTACCAGTACGCCAATCAGGCAGACCGTAAGCACAGCAATCAGAGCTTCCCTGTTTTTCTCGTTTTGCCTGGAGTTCACACCCCGTTTTCTATTGTCAGAATTTCCCAATCCGTACCTCCCACTCAAAATTCGTTCGGTACATCCATCCCGATCACATAATTGTAACTGTAGGTATGGACATAAAGCTTCCCATCCTGTTCTACGATCAGATCCGGTGCCTTTTTTAAGGACAGCCGATCGATCACTTCTCCTGTGTTGCGATTGATCTGATACAGATAATCCGGTTCCGCCGTAAAGCCATAGCCGCACAGAATAACATCCCCTTTGACTACAAAATTCATGGAATTATAGGTCTGGTCTGCGCTTCTCCACAGCAGCTTATCGTTTTCCAGATCATAGGCAAACATAAAACAGGTATTGGATTGCGCGTATCCGTTTCTCACGCTGGCTCCGTAAAAAATCCCATCCTCCAGATATGCATTGTTGCCGTTAATATACCACTGATCCGTCGGATAATCCAGCACATAGATGCAATTTCCCGTACCGGTTTCGTAAATATAGAGCTCGTCGTCCACCCACTGGTACTGGTAATGATCGTCATAAAAGCTGTTCCAGTCCGTGCCGATCATCGGAAGTGACAAATTTTCGCTGTCATACCAGTCGTTTGCCCAGCTGACTCCGTTTTCCTCTTCCGATAGAATGGTCAACCCGATCGGATCCACCGCATCGCCGTCCGCAAGTATCTCGCCCATTGTGGATATGTCCAGGGTTAGATATTTCGGTTCTGTCGTGTTTTCCACAGCTGCTTCGGTTTCCGGCTCCTGAGCAGTCGTTTTCGTATTTTGCGTCTCGCCCGTTTCTGACACAGAGTCTTTTGCATCTGCATCCTCTGTGTCCGGCATGGCGCTTTCGTTTTGTATCCCAATACTTTCTGCCATTTCAGTTTTCGTCTCTGCTCTCTGACCGCAGCCCGCCAATACCAGGCACAGCGCCAGAAAAAGTGCGCCTTTTCGTTTGTTCATCCTGTTTTCCTCCTCAAATTGTCATTCTATTGCGAGCATCTTTATGACGTATTCCGTCGTCCCCGCTTCCAGACGCCTTTGCCCGGAAAGAGAAAAGCCGTGGGCTTCATAAAACCGGATCGCGCGTTCATTTTTCTCAAGCACCCACAGATGGTCTGCCCGGTGCTCCTGCTTGGCGTACTCCATCAGCGCCGCGCCGATTCCCTGATTCTGAAAAAAATGATCCACATAAAACTCTGCGATTTCCGTCTGTTCCAGATGAATCAGTCCTTTCACAATTCCATCGTCATACACAAAAATATGATCCAGGATTTCCGGCTGCGCATACTCTTTTGCAACATCCAGTACTTGAAGCACATGAAAAGAATAGTCGTCGTTTTTAAAAATCGACCGATAATTCATTCGCTTATCAAATACGAGGATTTCTGCAATTCTTGAAAGATCTTTCTTTTCCGCTTTTCGAATCATTCTTCCTCCTATGGTTTTAAAGGCTTTCCAGAAACCTGTCCACTTCCCGGTTAAATTCCTCCGCGCGCTTATTTGCAACAAAATGATCCCCCTCGATGATCGCCAGACGGGCATTCGGGATATTTTCCGCAATTTTTCTCGTGTGGTCTTCCCGGATCATGTCTTTTGTCCCGCAGATTACGAGGGTCGGTGCGGTAATCTGTGCAAGCTCTTCCGGTTCAATATCCGGATCGTTTACCATCAGACCCAGCAGCTCTGCATTTTTGTTCGCCTCCGCCGATCTTTTGGCAAAATACTTTGCAATTTTATAGCCGATTTCGATCGGAAGCTGCGTCGAACGCTTTACGCCTTTCGCATCCAAATTTCCTCCGTTTAAAATCAGCGCTGTCACCATATCCGGATGCTTCATTGCAAACCGCATGGCGATATTCGCGCCATCCGAAAAGCCAAGAATCACAGCTTTCGGAATCTGGTGATTTTTCATAAAATCATATAAATCGCACGAAAACTGCCTGATCGTAAAGGGACTTGTCCCCCGGGGAGATTTTCCATGTCCTCTCGTATCCGGCGCGATCACCCGATACCGGTCGCAAAAATATTCAATCTGATGTTTAAAATAAGAACTGTCTTCTCCATTTCCATGTAAAAGAACAAACGGTTCTCCGTTCCCTTTTTCTCTGTAAAATAATGTAATATCCATCTTTCCTCTAATATCCCAGTGCTTCGCATTCTGTGGCAACATGCAAATGCCCGGCTGACGTTTTTTGCCAAAATCGGTCACTGATCGCAGCTTAAAATCAGATAGCTGACCGCCAGCAAGATCAGCGCAAACACAACGCCGAAAAAGCGGTACCGAAAGCACAGCATCAAAAACATTCCCATCGCTGTCCAGAATATTGCAAACGCAACCAGTCGGATCATAAACGCATCAATCCCTGCAAAATATCTTATATTATTTAGTCTATGCACGGGCTGGCGTTCTTTGATTAAAAATCTGCGCAAGCATCAACGGCTTAGTCCTTTCGCAGTCCGGCTACCTGCATAATTGCCTCAACCGGCTCCACAGGCTCGCTTCCCCAGAAAATCTCCGTATCCGCGCATCCCGCAGTATCCAGCAGTTCCCGCGCATCTTCTTTTAAGAGCCTTTGATAAGCGTCGTCTACCATTTCCAGCTTTAACAGAGCTTCCTCCCTGTCACTGTCCGTTTGCTCCGAAAGCCATGCAGAAGCCGCCTCCCGGATTTCTTCCGGATCCAGACCGGTATGTTCGCCCCACTCCAACAGCTTTACTGCTGCCTGCACCGCTATCAGAGACGAACCCGATGTCCCAATCTGAACCTTTGAATTGATTTCATCCAAAATCGGAAGCGTCAGGGCTGTAGACGTATCCTCCGGGTTTTCCGGATTCCCGATATCGCCTGTATCCTCCGGATTATCCGCATTTCCGATAGTATCTGTATCATCCGGCTCCTCTGAAAGAGCTGTGCTATTTTCCATTTCTTCCGACCAGGTTTCCTGCTGTTGGTCACCGGAAGCCTCCGTTTCTTTCTGTACAGAGCATCCCGCCAGCAAAACAGCAAAAAGCAAAGCTGCCATACACAGTATCGCGGCAGTCGAAGTTGTCCTCCTGTTTTTGAATCGTTTCATCCTTTTTTTCATCCTGCCTGCCCTCAAGCTTTCTTCAAAAAGCAAAACAGGGACAAATCCAGCCAGACCGCCCCTGTCACATGTTTCGCTATCCTTTAATACCAGATTGCTACGCGCTTTGCACTCTCGCAATCTTCATCATTTTAAATTTATGCTTCGTTTCCGTCTTCTTCCGGGAACGCTGCGTCCACCGCTTCCTCATCGCTCATCATTTCCTGTTTAGGCGTCGTAAAGCGATCTACCAGGTCAGGAATCATGTCGATTACCTTGCTGACGCTGTCCTGATTCTTGATGTTGACCAGACGTGTCTGTCCGTTTTTAATCAGAAGCACCGCGCTGGGGGACATCTTGCCGCTCATACCGCCCATGCCGCCGTTTTTGCGGGAGTCCTTACCCGCTCCGCAGCTTGCGCCCGCACCGATTCCAAACGATACATCCACAAGCGGGATAATGATCGTATCATCAATCTTTGTTGCTTCTCCAACTACGGTTTTCGTTGTGAAAACGGATTCTGCCCCTTTCACCAAGGCTTCCATTACAGAAGTAATATTGTTGTCTTTATTTTCTGCCATGCTATGCTTCCTCCTTCTTGCGCAGTATTCTGATCAGTCGTCTGACATTTTTATTGAGTAAAATCCTCAGTCCGCAGATTCCGAGGGTTCCAAGCCGGATTCTGCCTTTGAGGTGAAGTTCTCCTTCGATATATTTCTCTTCAAAATCCGGTTCCAGCCGGATATTTCCTTTATGCCAGGGATACAGCATTCCCTGTATCGCCATGATCTGTCCGGTAGAAGCCGGATCGCCTGTCCCGACGATTCCAAAAACCTCCAGCTTTCGCGGCAGTACATGTCTGATAATTTCTCCCAGCTCGTAAAATCCAACCCGGATCGCCTGCCGTGTCTGCGGCTGATCCCAGATTCTTTTATAATAGGCAGTCTGTTGTTTGAGCCGGTCGGTCTTTTGCTGCATTCCGCGCAGTCGGTCTGTGACCTGCGAAAGCTTACCGGAAAGCTTTTCAAAAAAGCTGCCGGCAGGATGTTCGGGCGCAGCGTCCGAATCGGTGGCTTGCGCGTCAGCCTCCGAAGCAGACGTTTCGTTCGGGTCAGTTGACTGTGATTCGACATCAGGCATCCTAGTCGTAGCCGAGCCACGCGGGTCTGCTGACTGCGGTTCAGATGCTTCCGCGACAGTTTGTGTCTGCGGTTCGTCAGTCGTACCGGCAGCAGGCGCGCTCTCGCCCAGCGTTTTTACGTCCACAGACAGCATTTTCGCTCCGTCCGCATCCAGCACATTCGTATCCGCGTCGGCGTCGCCTACACCTTCCTCTGCATCCGCCCCGGATGCCGCTTTTTTCTTTTTCCCAGATCGTTCTTTTTTCGGATAAATTAAAAATCCCGCCACGCGGACTTCCAAAAGCAGTTCTTTTTCATATGTGACACGGATAGACAGCAGATGTAACAGCCATGTCACGCGACCCCGGATGTATTTTTCTTCCTTCCAGACGCCGTCCGCCCGATATCGGATCGGGACGAGCAAAACGGTCAGAACTGTCAGCAAGATCAGTCCGAGAATTCCAAGCAAAATCCATCCAATTACTTTTAATATTGTCAGAAGTACTGTCATCCGCCGCCTCCTTTCCCGGAGGTAAAGGTCTTTTGCAGATATCCCTTGATATCCGCTTCCATTCCGGCGTCCATCGTATCCTGCAGCATCTGCTGCACAAGAAAAATCGCTTCCTCCCGCCCCTCTGCAATGCCGACAACCTGCAGTGCCTTTTTGTCAAAATATTTTTGTTTTAACAGCGCGCAGTGGAAAATGTCCAGCTGATCTGAAGTGCGGGACAGGCTGATCAGATAGATGCCAAGCTGTCCTCTCCCGGTCAGAAGCTTCCATTTTATTTTATTTACATTGCGGATTGACGGCCCCACATACAGCCTGCGGTAAAATTTCATGAACTGGCAACACTCTCCTGTTCCTAGAATGCCCCCAAATTGCACTCATAAGCATATTTTTTGAAAATAGCCGGTCAGATTGACCGGCCTAAACAGATAATTTCCGTCCGCTTAATAGTATTTGTGGCTGCCCCAGAGATTGCTCTTTTTTAATTCCAGATATTCATGATAGGCTTTTTCGAGAATCTGCTTTTCATTGGCAAATTTCAAAAGATGATAGGCCTCATGATACTTGTAAAATCCGGAGTCCACAAAATACTCTTCTCTTTGCGGCTTACTGTAATAACTGTCTGCCATCATCAAATACCAGTGAACTTCTTTCTCCACGACATCCTCCGGTACGTTGAAGGTATATTCGCTTTTGCCCACATACTTGATAATGGAAGCTCTGGAACCGCTTTCCTCCAGAACCTCACGGAGCGCGGTCTGCTGAAACTCCTCGCCCTCCTCCACGGTTCCTTTAGGGAGTACCCATCCTTCATATTTATTTTTATAATTTTTATAAAGCAGAAGGATCTTCCCCCTAAAAATTACTACACCGCCGCAGCTCGTTGCTTCTATCACTGCAATTCCTCCTGTCCGGCGATATCTGACTCTGGAATTCAGTATACCTTAAATCCGGATACAGGGCAAGTCCTATTCTCCAAAAAGAATTTACCGAAAATTCAAAATTGTCCGGTCAGTCTAAAAAATATGCATCGAACACCTGTCTGGCAAGGGGCACTGCATAATCGCTTCCGGAACCCGCGCTTTCCACGATTACTGTCACCGCAATCTCAGGGTCCTCTGCCGGAGCAAAGCCGGTAAACCATGCATGGGATTCGGACTTATCGCTGGAAAATTCAGCGCTTCCGGTCTTTCCGGCAGCCGTATAGGAACGGTCCTTTAGCTTTCTGCCGGTTCCCTCCTGCACAACATCCTCCATCAGGGAAGTCATCACTTCCGACTCTTTTTCCGACATCAGCTCCCGATAAACGGACGGCTCATTTTTCTCCAGTATCTTCCCATCCGCATTCAGCACCCGATCCACGACGATCGGCTGCATCAGTTTGCCGCCGTTTGCGATCGCCGCCGTAATCAGGTTTAACTGTACCGGCGTGATCTGCGTCTTCCCCTGACCGATCGACGTCTGAATCACGTCCTCGTCCGTGCTGTCCTTATCTAGCGTTACCTTCGTCTGGTTATAGGGAAGCGGGAACGAAAGCTCCTGATTAAACAGCAGACTGTCGATCGTATCGCCAAATTTTTCCCGATCCATCGACATACCGATGTTGGCAAAAGAGGCATTGCATGATTTTGCAAAAGAGGTCATCAGATTGACATCGCCATGCACGCTCCCGTGATAGCAGTTGATTTTATTGTCTCCATTGATATATGCACCGTTACACTGATAATGATAATTTTGCCAGCTGTCCGGATTTTGGCGGATATAGGCAAGCGCCGTCACGATTTTAAAGGTCGAACCAGGCGGATACAGTCCCTGCGTTCCACGGTTTACGAGTGCTGCTTTGTCCTTGTCGGTGCTGAGCGTCTCCCAATTTTCTGCGATTTTGTTCGGATCGTAATCGGGCTTGCTGACCATTGCGAGCACTCTTCCCGTTTTTACCTCCGTCACAACAATCGCACCGCGGTATAACCCCAGCGCATCGCTCGCCGCCTGCTGCAGGGAGGTGTCCAGCGTTGTATAGACATCGTTTCCCGGATTTTTTTCTCCTGCCAGCTCATGATCCAGCTTTTCCCGGTCAGAAATATCCGAATGAATCAGCTGATAATTTTCCAGCTCCTCGATCCCCGTCTTTCCTTTATCCGTGTAACCCACCACATGGGCAAAGGTATTTTTGTAGGGATACTCCCGAACCGATGTTCCATCCTCTGCGATCACAGTCTGTGCCAACACCTCTCCCGTCCCAGCGTAAATCGTTCCGCGGGTATTTTCCTGGGCGAGGACGCGCTGCTGGGAATTGTAGCTGTTGTTAAACAGCGCTTCCTGATTGGAGGACACATAATCTGCCAGATACCAGATCATCCCGGCAAACACTGCAAGCATCAGCAGGCTGCACAGATAGAGTTCACGGTTCATCTGCCATTTATTCCGTTTCTTCTGTTTGTCTTTTTTTCTTTCTTCTTTGCTTTTCAATTCGAAGCTCCTCATCATACCGCAAGACAAAAACGCCTTCTATGACGCCAAACATCAGGATCGTCGTCATCACGCTGCTTCCACCGTAGCTGACAAGAGGAAGCGTCACACCGGTCAGCGGGATAAATTTGCTTCCGCCGCCGACAGTCAGAAACGTCTGAAACAGGTATAAAATTGCAAATCCTACTACAAGATTTCTGTAAAATCCGTCTGCAAGACCACCCGCCAGACGAATCATCAGGACAAACAGCACTGCCGCTGTCAGCAAAATTCCAATTCCAAAGAGCAGCCCCAGCTCTTCGATCACTGCAGAAAAAATGAAATCCGTCTCCACATATGGAATATCCTGCGGCGTGCCTTTTCCGATTCCCAGTCCGAACAGTCCGCCGCGGCTCATCGCAAACAGCGCCTGTGCGATCTGATATCCCTGCTTATCAATCACATTCCATGGATCTCTCCACGCCTGCACACGCACCTGTACATGGGAAAACATCCGGTACGCAAGCAACGATGCGCCTGCCCCGGCGACAAGCCCGCCAGCCAGATACAGTGGCTGATGTGCAGAAATCGTCATCAGAAACACATACACTATAAAAAGAATCAACGCGCTTCCCAGATCCTTCGACAGTACGAGAATCAGCACATGCGCTGTTGCTCCGATTCCAGCTGCGACCACCTGCCGGATTCCTGTCTTTTCGGAAAGAACCGCTGCCAGAAAAAATACGAACGTCAGTTTGACAAACTCCGACGGCTGGAAGGTAATTCCACCTATCGACCAGGACAGCTTCGAGCCGTGCGTCACCTGTCCTAAAATCAGCACGATTCCAAGGGCTGCAATTCCGATTCCGGCATAAATCCAGCCAAGTTTTTCCAAAAACCTGCATTTGCGCAAGATCCACGGCACAATCAGAAATACGACAAAGGATGCGCCCGCGATAATCAGCTGTTTGATCGCCTTTGTCAGATCGAGCCGTGTCAGCACGATCAGCCCCGCACTGAAAAGCATACACATATGATTCATAACAATCCGGCTGATTCCCGGATAGATAAACCACGCCAACACCGGCAGCGCCAGCGTCAGAATCTGCAAAAAAGCATAAAACAGCAGATATTTACTTTGCTGCGTCCGGATCACGATGGTCAGCCACGCCGTAAACTGCATCAGAAATAAAAAGACCATCTGCAGCGCTGCAGCGCCAGACTGTTTGCGAACGTCCCCGACAAACAGCGCATAAATGCTGCAGCTAAGAAACAGATACAAAAACAGCGGGATCAGATATCTGGATGCTATCACAATCGTATATGCCACGCTTACTGTACTCCTTTTTTATAATGTCCGGTCGTATACTGCGCCGGTGCTGTTCCTTTTCCTTCGCTGAAAAATTCGAGCACTTCCCGCGTTTTTTCCGCCGTCTCGTCCGTAAAATCCAGACGGATTGCACGGATACCGCGCCTTTTCTGCTCTGCAAGATACTGATGCAGGGAAAGCGGCACAGAATTGTAAATCGTGTTCGTGCAGTGCCTGCAGTTAACCCATACGGGAAATTCTACATTGTAGCGATCCTTTAACCGACAGGAAAACGCTGCTGCAGGGATTCCCTGCGACAGCTGCTTTTGCGTATGGGAAATCTGACAGGCCCCCAGGCTTCTTTTGACGCATCCGGCACTGACCATCATCGGCACCCTTCCGTAAACCACCATTTCCTGATTTTGGGGAGGAAGCGCTTCCAGCTCCCTGCGGTTTAATTCTAACGGCGCTGTGTAGCTGTCCGGTGCAAAACAGTCCTGATACAGTTGCCTGGTTTCCCGGTTAAACGTATAAACGCTATGCTGCAGGGAGAGCTTTTTCTCCGGATATTTTTCTGTCACCCAGCACATTCCACCAAGGCTGCCCGCCAAAAATCCATCCACCAGCCCGTCATAGGCCTTCACCTGTCCCGACAAACGTTTTAAATACGGTTCGCTGTACGAGCGTAGAATCGTCGGAAGCGTCACAAACAATTCAAATCCGGGACGGTCTGCTTTCACGTTCCTTACGAGTTCCATCAGCTGTCCGGTTTTCGGATCGTCCATCAAATCCGAAGAAAAGTACAACCGGTCTGTGCCAGTCGTGCGCAGCGCGGCAAATGCCTGCTCTGCCTGCAGGACAGAGACATAGCATTGGGTTGGCTGCGGACGCTGGGTATCCGCATAATGAAGGGGCGGCATAGCTGCTGCAGCCGCAGTCGATTCGCCGACCCCGGACTGCGCTGTTTCTGCTTCCCGGCCGTGTTCCGGAACATATGTTCTTTTTTGTCGATCCTGCAGTTTCTCCGTCAACGCATCCAGCGTTTCCCGACGCAGCTCATTGAGCGCAGAAACCGGAACAAAGCTGTCTCCGTCCAGCTCTACGGAAATATCATCTGCCCCGTAGAATGAGCCGCCGGTCTTTTTGAGCTGCTTGACGACATCATCCTCTGCCAGTGGGCGCTTCTGTGCCGGCTGTGCGACTGTGCCTTCTTTTTGAACCGAAATGCCTTCGCAGGACGCTGTTAAATTGATCGGCTCGCCCGGACGGATTGCCGCATGGAAGCTGACTGGCTTTTGCAGCTTGCCATCCTCCATCATCCCATGCACCCGTTCCAAAATTTCCTGTGGACATGCCAGATATCCGGGTTTTTCCAACGTCAGCATTTCTCTGCCGTTATGCCTGTGATAATATCCGCCGCCGGTTTCCGAACGAACGTAGAGCTTTGCCAAAAGCTCCTGATCCTTCGAATCGATTTTCCAATGCTCCCGATCCGTCAGATACAAATCCATATATTTGCGGTAGATTGCAGTAACGCCGGCAACATATTCCGGGCTCTTCATCCGCCCTTCTATTTTAAAGGAATCGATTTTTGCATCCATCAACTCCGGTAAAAACGGCAGCACGCAGAGATCTTTTAAGCTCAGCGGATACGCCGGAGGTTTTTGCTGACTTTTTCCGCCCATCCTGCCCCCTCCTGCTTCCTGTCCAAGCACCGTATAGGGCTGTCTGCATGGCTGCGCACAGCGTCCCCGGTTTCCGCTTCTTCCGCCCAGAAAGCTTGAAAACAGGCACTGTCCGGAATAGCAATAGCACAAGGCTCCATGGATAAATACTTCCATTGCCAGACCGGTCTGTTCTTTTAACAGGCGAATTTCTTCCAGGCTCAATTCCCTCGCCGGGACAATCCGACAGACGCCCAGCGATTTTAAAAACAGGGCACTTCTGCTCTCCGTCACCGTCATCTGCGTGCTGGCATGCAGCTCCATGCCGGGAAAATTTTTGCGCAGCTTCTCCAAAACTCCCATATCCTGAACGATGACGCCATCCAGCCCCGCCTCATAAAACGGTGCGATCCAGTCACAAAGTCCTGAAAGCTCGTCCTGCTTTGTCAGCGTATTGACAGTTAAATAGATTTTCCGATTCCACAGATGGGCGAGGGAAAGTCCCTCTAACAGCTCTTCCCTGGAAAAGTTTACGGCAAACGCCCGCGCACCGAACCGCTGTCCACCCAGATACACGGCGTCCGCACCCGCTGCAATCGCTGCCTTTAAGCAGTCCATAGTTCCGGCAGGAGCCAAAAGCTCGCCTCTGTATTCTTCCATCCTCTTCCTCCATTGATAAAGAAAATATGATTCAGAATGTGCCGAGGCACATTCTCCGCCTGCGGCGGATCGCGCAAGCGACATTCTTCCATTCCGCCGCAGTGCGATCTCCGCGGA
>ERZ773108.1828-NODE-1828-length-19854-cov-19.065458_pt1 | contig 19854 bp, 18 predicted proteins | sample MGYA00580570_ERZ773108 | MGnify/ENA primary metagenome ERZ773108 (study PRJEB29015, sample SAMEA2737840) | human gut metagenome | biome: human gut; feature: human-associated habitat; material: faeces | place: China | collected 2012 ...
TGATTTTTACCGTTGCATCATGTCGCCCAATATGATGCTTGCTCGTACCAGGCCCCTGCAATTTCAACAGGGGCCTTTTTTTATCCCTGAGCAGTATAAAAAACGAACGATAACCGTGATCTGTTGAGCGGGTGACAGTGCGCATAGCGTTGTGCTAAAAATATTTTTTATATTCACATTGATTATGGGATTTAAATTGCTAAAACTGATAAATATATATTCTAAATAGCAACTGGGTTATTCCTTAGCAATTAATGATTACATTGTAATAAATCATATTCTTTATCGATTATTTCAGGCAGTGTTGTGCCGAGTTATGCAAGCGGTTAATTCGTTGTGTATTTAATTATACAATGATTTCGGTGTTCTGGAATTTATTTAGAGGAATCTATGCGAGGGAAAAAACGCATTGGGTTATTGTTTTTGCTGATAGCGGTTGTGGTTGGTGGCGGCGGGTTATTGCTGGCGCAAAAAGCCTTACATAAAACGTCGGATACAGCATTTTGCCTTTCCTGCCACTCGATGAGTAAACCTTTTGAGGAATATCAGGGAACTGTCCACTTTTCGAACCAGAAAGGGATACGTGCGGAATGTGCCGATTGCCATATTCCAAAGTCAGGGATGGATTATTTATTTGCTAAATTAAAAGCATCTAAAGATATTTATCATGAATTTGTTAGCGGCAAAATAGACAGTGACGATAAGTTCGAAACTCATCGCCAGGAAATGGCCGAAACAGTATGGAAAGAATTAAAAGCAACTGACTCTGCAACGTGCCGTAGTTGCCATTCTTTTGATGCCATGGATATTGCCTCGCAAAGTGAATCTGCGCAGAAAATGCATAACAAAGCACAAAAGGGCGGCGAAACCTGTATCGATTGTCATAAAGGCATTGCCCATTTTCCGCCAGAAATAAAAATGGATGACAACGCGGCGCATGAGCTGGAAAGTCAGACCGCTACTTCAGTGACTAATGGCGCACATATTTATCCTTTCAAAACTTCTCGCATAGGCGAGCTGGCTACCGTGAATCCTGGTACCGATCTCACCGTCGTTGATGCCAGTGGCAAACAGCCGATCGTTCTGTTGCAGGGTTATCAAATGCAGGGCAGTGAAAACACGCTCTACCTGGCGGCAGGTCAACGGCTGGCGCTAGCCACATTAAGTGAAGAAGGTATCAAGGCGCTCACGGTAAACGGGGAATGGCAGGCTGACGAATACGGCAATCAATGGCGTCAGGCGTCTTTACAGGGTGCGCTTACCGATCCCGCATTAGCGGACCGTAAACCGCTATGGCAATACGCTGAAAAACTTGACGATACCTATTGCGCTGGTTGTCATGCCCCTATTGCCGCCGACCATTACACCGTCAATGCGTGGCCGTCCATTGCCAAAGGAATGGGGGCACGAACCAGCATGAGCGAAAACGAACTGGACATTTTAACGCGGTATTTCCAGTACAACGCCAAAGATATTACCGAGAAACAGTGATCCTCGTTGATCAGGGAGGAAGTTATGACATTAACAAGACGTGAATTTATTAAACACAGCGGTATTGCCGCTGGAGCGCTGGTGGTGACATCGGCAGCACCGCTACCCGCATGGGCAGAAGAGAAGGGCGGTAAAATCCTCACCGCGGGACGCTGGGGAGCGATGAACGTAGAAGTGAAGGACGGCAAGATTGTTTCTTCGACAGGCGCGCTGGCGAAAACCATACCGAACTCCTTACAGTCTACGGCGGCGGATCAGGTACACACCACGGCGCGTATTCAGCATCCGATGGTGAGAAAAAGCTATCTCGATAATCCACTGCAACCGGCGAAAGGTCGAGGCGAAGATACCTATGTACAGGTGAGCTGGGAACAAGCGTTAAAACTGATTCATGAGCAACACGATCGTATTCGTAAAGCTAACGGACCATCGGCCATTTTTGCCGGATCTTACGGCTGGCGCTCTTCTGGCGTGTTGCATAAAGCGCAAACCTTACTGCAACGTTATATGAACCTCGCGGGCGGTTATTCCGGGCATAGCGGCGATTATTCAACCGGGGCAGCACAGGTGATCATGCCGCATGTGGTCGGTTCTGTAGAGGTGTATGAACAGCAGACCTCCTGGCCGCTGATTCTGGAAAACAGCCAGGTTGTGGTGCTGTGGGGGATGAACCCGCTGAATACCTTAAAAATTGCCTGGAGCAGTACCGATGAGCAAGGGCTGGAATACTTCCATCAGCTGAAAAAATCTGGCAAACCAGTGATTGCCATTGATCCTATCCGCTCCGAAACCATTGAGTTCTTTGGCGATAATGCCACCTGGATCGCGCCGAATATGGGCACCGACGTGGCACTGATGTTAGGGATTGCGCATACCCTGATGACACAAGGCAAACACGATAAAGTGTTCCTTGAAAAATACACCACCGGGTATCCGCAGTTTGAAGAATATCTGACAGGTAAGAGCGATAATACTCCGAAGAGCGCGGCCTGGGCGGCGGAAATTACTGGCGTACCGGAAGCGCAGATAGTCAAACTCGCTGAACTGATGGCGGCGAATCGCACAATGCTGATGGCAGGCTGGGGAATTCAGCGCCAGCAATATGGTGAACAGAAACACTGGATGCTGGTGACGCTGGCGGCGATGTTAGGGCAGATTGGTACACCGGGCGGCGGTTTTGGTTTCTCTTATCATTACTCCAATGGTGGCAACCCGACACGTGTTGGCGGCGTGCTGCCGGAAATGTCTGCGGCGATTGCCGGACAGGCCAGCGAAGCCGCTGATGATGGCGGAATGACGGCGATTCCTGTTGCCCGTATCGTCGATGCGCTGGAAAATCCTGGCGGCAAATATCAGCATAACGGTAAAGAGCAAACGTATCCGAATATCAAAATGATCTGGTGGGCGGGTGGCGGTAACTTTACCCATCACCAGGATACTAATCGTCTGATTAAAGCATGGCAGAAACCGGAGATGATCGTCGTTTCTGAATGCTACTGGACCGCAGCTGCTAAACATGCAGATATCGTATTACCGATCACCACATCGTTTGAGCGCAATGACTTAACGATGACCGGTGATTACAGCAACCAGCATATTGTGCCGATGAAGCAGGTTGTTGCTCCGCAATTTGAAGCGCGAAACGATTTTGATGTGTTTGCCGATCTTGCGGAATTACTCAAACCTGGCGGAAAAGAGATCTATACCGAAGGTAAAGATGAAATGGCGTGGCTGAAATTTTTCTATGATGCCGCTCAGAAAGGTGCCCGTGCGCAACGCGTGACTATGCCGATGTTTAATGCCTTCTGGCAGCAAAATAAACTGATCGAAATGCGCCGCAGCGAGAAGAACGAACAGTACGTTCGTTATGGTGATTTCCGCGCCGATCCGGTGAAAAATGCGCTGGGTACGCCAAGCGGCAAAATTGAGATTTACTCCAAAACGCTGGAAAAATTTGGCTATAAGGATTGCCCGGCACACCCAACCTGGCTTGCGCCTGATGAGTGGAAGGGTACCGCCGACGAGAAGCAGTTGCAGCTTCTGACCGCACATCCGGCACACCGTTTACATAGTCAGCTTAACTATGCGGAACTGCGTAAAAAATATGCGGTTGCAGATCGTGAACCAATCACTATTCACACCGAAGATGCTGCTCGCTTTGGTATTGCGAATGGTGATCTGGTGCGTGTGTGGAACAAACGTGGTCAGATTCTGACAGGCGCGGTGGTGACTGACGGGATCAAAAAAGGCGTGGTATGCGTGCATGAAGGTGCATGGCCAGATCTGGAAAATGGCTTGTGTAAAAACGGCAGTGCGAACGTGTTAACGGCGGATATCCCCAGCTCGCAGCTGGCAAATGCCTGTGCCGGTAACTCTGCGCTGGTGTATATCGAAAAATATACGGGCAATGCGCCGAAGTTAACGGCGTTTGATCAGCCAGCTATTCAGGCATAAGAAGTGAATAGCGCCCGGAAACGGGCGCTGAGGTTATGCAAACGTAAAGCTGCCTGATGCGCTATGCTTATCAGGCCTACATAGTCCCTGCAATATATTGAATTAGCAAGGTTTTGTAGGCCGGATAAGGCGTTCACGCCGCATCCGGCAGTAATACCAGACCTTTACGGCTTGCGCGCAATCAGCACCGCACGTTTAGGTGCCGGATAACCTTCAACTGTCTTACTCGGATCATGTGGGTCGAGGAAATCGGCCAGCGATTCAGTAACCATCCATTCGGTGCGTCGTTGCTCTTCTGTAGTGGTAACGCTCACATCTGCAATGCGGATATCTACAAAACCACACTTCTTCAGCCAGTTTTTCAGCGCCAGCGCGGAAGGGATGAAATAGACATTACGCATTTGCGCGTAACGATCGCCTGGTACCAGCACCGTGTTCTCATCACCATCAATAACCAGCGTTTCCAGCACCAGTTCACCTTCATTGACCAGTTGATCTTTCAACTGCCATAGATGCTCCAGCGGTGAACGGCGATGGTAAAGCACGCCCATCGAAAAGACGGTATCAAAGGCTTTCAGTGCCGGAAGTTGTTCAATACCTAACGGTAACAAATGCGCGCGCTGATCATTACCCAGTAGTTTACGCACCGCTTCAAACTGGCACAGAAACAGTTGCGTAGGGTCGATCCCCACCGCGAGGTGCGCGCCTGCGCCAATCATGCGCCACATGTGATAACCGCTGCCGCAGCCGACATCCAGAATGGTGCGTCCGGTTAAATCAGAAAGATGGGGCAGAACACGATCCCATTTCCAGTCGGAACGCCATTCGGTATCGATGTTGACGCCATACAGTGAGAACGGCCCTTTGCGCCACGGCATCAGGTTGCGCATCAGCGTTTCAATGCGTTTAATTTGCCCTGCGCTCAGTGGCCCTTCGCTTTCTGCCGTAACGCTATGCAATAAATCAAGACGATACGGTTTAATTTCAGGTAGAAACTCCACCGCATTTGACCACTGCTTAAACAACCCGTGCTGCTGCTCGCGCTGCCAGTTAGCAATCTGCGCGGGCAGCGTTTCGAGCCAGTGTGAAAGATGATTTTTGGCAATCAGAGAATAAAAGTTACCAAAGTCGATCATGCAGCGTCCTCTGCTTTTAATGCCACCAGTGAACCAAAGTTAAAGCACTGGAACCACAGCTCGCTATGCTCAAAACCGGCGTTATGCAGGCGTGCTTTATGTGTTTCCACGGAATCGGTCAGCATCACGTTTTCCAGCATGCTGCGCTTCTGGCTGATCTCCAGTTCGCTGTAACCGTTGGCACGTTTAAAGTCGTGGTGCATGTTGAACAACAGTTCACCAACTTTGGCATCTTCGAAACTGAATTTTTCCGAAAGCACCAGCGCGCCGCCCGGGTTCAGTCCTTGATAAATTTTATCCAGTAATGCCTGGCGCTCGGAAGGTTCCAGGAATTGCAGGGTAAAATTCAGCACCACCATCGATGCGTTTTCAATGGCGATATCGCGAATATCACCTTCAATAACGTCTACTGGCGTCGGGGCTTTATAGGCGTCAATATGACGACGGCAGCGTTCAATCATCGCCGGGGAGTTGTCGATGGCAATAATTTTGCAATTATCATGATGAATGTTGCGACGCACCGAGAGCGTCGCCGCGCCCAGAGAACAACCCAGATCGTAAACCTGCGTACCAGGTTGAACGAAGCGCTCGGCTAACATACCAATCATGGAAATAATATTGGAATAGCCGGGAACGGAACGCTGGATCATATCCGGGAAGACTTCAGCTACCCGTTCATCAAAGGTCCAGTCGCCCAGTCTGGCGATAGGGGCAGAAAATAGCGTGTCGCGGTGAGACATAACGTAAAAATCCGGGAAAAAGAAAGTGGCGTATTGTGCGCTAACGCAGGGAGAAAACCAACTCCCAGGGCATATACCAAAGATTCGCCAGCACCATCAGCAACAGCGCACACCAGGTGGCGCTCATGCCGGAACGTCGCCAGCGAAACAGACGGTGATGAAAACCGTAATAATGCATCAGACGACCAGCAAGCAAAACGATGCCGCAAATATGCACCATCCAGGTTTCTGCGCCATTCATTTCCATAAACAGCATCAGCACAATCGCGATGGGAATATATTCCACCGCGTTACCATGAATGCGAATAGCGCTTTGCAGTTCGCTAAAACCACCGTCACCATAGGCAACGCGGTACTGCATTCGCAGGCGAACGACATCAAAAGAGAACTTCATTAATAACAACGCACTTAAAACGGCATACAGCGCGCTTACCATACAAACTCCCTTTAAAATGGCCGATTGCACCTGTCTATGATAGGTGGCAAATTCAGAAAAGAGAAGATTGCTGTGGAATAGCCGGAACTGCTCCGATCTCTGGAAGCGTTTTACGTAAGTCTTCCCACAGGGTATGTACCAGTTCCGGGGCCTGGGCAATATCTGGCGTATGTAAAAAAAGATAAGGCGTAGTGGTCTGATGCCACTGCGCTAATTTCTGTAACCAGACCTGAAATAATTCCCGGTTTTGCGTCATATCATCACTACCGATAAAACGAATCAGCGGATTTGTCGCCGTCAGTACAGCATGTACCGGAACTTTAGGTTTTTTTCGTTGAGCGTCGCGAATAGCTTCACTGTGTGGACATGCTGCATGAACCGGGCGGCTGTCTAAGATTAGCAAGGTCTAAATACACCTCCCGTTTCAGATGGTTCCTAAAGGTGATGCTTGTGGTTATGATAGACAGAAAGATAAGATTTCCGAGGGTTAGCTATGAGTGATGGATGGTTAGATTCTACTATGCAAGCAATAAACGATAGGATTAAAAGCCCATTATGGGGATATATCATTCTTGCATGGGTATGGTTCAATTGGCCTAACTTGGCAATGCTCTTTATGAGTGATGCTCCTGTTAAGTTTCGAATAGATTATATTCTGTCTCAGGAATATTTTTATGTACATTATCTGTTAGCACCTGTCTTTTTTGGAAGTGTGCTAGCTGTTATTACTCCTTATGCTCAATGGTTACTTTCTCTTGCTCAAAAATGGGCTACAGATAAACACAGTGAAAATATTTATCTTTCAAAAGAAAAGGAATACCTTAATTCAATCAGGTTAACGGGGTTAAAGGTTCGGGTTGCCAGAGAAGAAGAGAAAGAAAATGCTAAAATTGATGCTGATATTAAAGCGGAAGTAGAGCGTGGTAAGCGTGAAGAGTTGGTCACAGAAGACCTTGAGACAGCAAGGAAACAGATGCTTAAAGAGATTAGCAACTTAAAAGAGTCAGTATCTATTGAAAAACAAACTATTGAAAATATAGCAAAAGAAAAAGAGAGACTACAGGATTTGATTGTTGCCTCACTTGATGTAATGAATGATTTCTTTAAAGTTGATAATAGCCGTTCATTACAGCAATTGAAGAGTAGGGTAGAAGAACTTTTAACAGTTTCTGATATTGAAGCTTCTACCATACGTAACGCGCTACGACAAAAGAAAGAGCTAACTTCAACACAGGCATTAAAAATGTTAGATATGGTTGAGTCTAAAATTAAAAAGGAAAAAGAAAAAGGTAATAATATAGAGTCGAATGAATTAATTAACCAATAATGCTATGCCTGTAAATAACAGGACATAAACAGGTTAGTACCTATGCAATTTAACGGTATTTTTCCAAGTATCTATGCAATCCTACACAGATTCTATACAGTATCGACACAGTCTCTTTTGGTCTAACTTATTGAAATATATAAAGAATCTGTGAAGTCTCTTTTCAGGGTAAACTGTATCGTGTTAGTCGTTCCTCTCCAGACACTATATATAGTGCTATATACAGGGATATATAACGATATATAGATAGTTGGTATCAACCCACTTAACAGTTTCCTACGTGAAAGTTAGAAAGTGATGGTTATAGTTGATTCGGTTGTTCTAGGAATCAACCTCATAGTTACCTTGTCAAATCTTCGTAGTCCCTTCTTAAAAAATCGTGAAAGGTAATCTTGTTAGCTATACAGAATCTACGTAGATGATTCTTAGTGCGCAAAACAGCTATTATGTTAAAAACGCACTGTATACGTATCAGTACTGATTTATAAGGGTTTTGTGTATTGGCTGATAAGAGGCTATACAGCACCTTGAGAGCATGTCTTCTAAGTCATTGACATATAAGGTCACAGAAGTTTGTAGCTGTTACAGAGAAAACTGAGCAGGACTTCACAGAGCTATAAAATGTTACAGCTATTGATAGGTTAAATCTTCTTGATAGATGCTTTGAAGTGTGATGAAGGATTCTTGAAGTGGAGCCAAACAGATATCATGAAGAAAGTCAATGGCTGGTTATAGATATTTTATTTCCTTTTGCAAAGGGGGTGCTATATCGTGAATCTGGGGTACTTAACAGCCATCAATTGAGTGTAGATATTTTGAAGATTATCGGTGAAGGGGAATGTAGAGGGGCTACTATGATTTTTATAAAAATTTTCAGACTCTGAAAAGTTACTGTACAGATTTTATACAAACAAAAAAGGACCCCGGTGAAGGAGCCCTCATCAGGTAGATTTTTAATGTGGCTACTACCATCCACCCATACCGCACCAAACCTTACCCCACCGAACCGCACCCTACACGACCTTACCTCGCCGGACACTGCCATAGAGAGTGTGCTTGGTTGCTTTGGAAGTAAACCTAGTACAGTAAGCCATTATACATATCTAGATAGTAACGTCAAGAAACTTTTAACAGGAGGGGTTCCTATGGTCACATATCCCCTCTCTTTCCACTAAGTAAGCCTTAGCAGCACCTAAGCAACAATTGACTAACAGATTCGGTAGAGTCTATCTCATAGGTCAACTTCATAAACTCAGAGTTAAGTTACCTTGAAAGATTCTACCAAGAAACTACACAGGTGTTATTTAGTCTGACTGTGAAGGGATATTTAACGGGAGAAGAGATACGATATAACCCGAAGGGAGAGTATCATCTTAACAATTATCTTAAGAATAAAAACTGAAAAACTCTTAACAGATAACTACCTAGAAAGAAGGGAACGATAAGACCAGAGGTAGTGACCTGTTAAACAGGCTGTTTCGAAGTCTCTTAAGAGTCTGTTAAGTAAGGTCATGTGAACAATCTTACCATTTTGTCAATGCCTTTGTCTTTGACCTAAATCAATAAAATGTATCGTTTGATATGGTTTTAAGCAAAATAGCTAAAAAATCTTTTTAGAGGGGCGCTTCGCTTGGGGTCACTATGTTCTTTCTCTCCCGTTAAGAGGGAAGTTACAGGGACATTTCAAAGCCCTGATAAGGTAAGCCCGATGATAACAGAAACAGAGGGCAAAACCACTTATCAACACTGTGAACGAATAACGTAAAGGGCTGGTTAAGAAGGTCGGTTAAGAAGGGAGCTTCCCTTTCTTGGGTGTCGCTCTTCTCCCGCTTAGTGGATAGCTAAGAAGGCTTGAAGTTATCTGTGAAGGTACTGGACAGTCTTATATATTGGGTGATTACAACTCATTGAAAAATAAGAACTTTTAGAAATTACTGTTAAGGTTGCAGAGTTGTCTGTGAAGAGACTTGGCAGTTCTCTATATATGGCTAATTACAACTTATTGAAAAATAAGAACTTTTAGAAATTACTGTCAGAGAGGTGAATGCTTGATAGATACAGCTTTCCGGTTCTGTCAAGCTATTTTTTAATGGATAGCACAAAATGCTAAAGATACCCCTATACCATCTCGTACAGGGGGTTTTGAAGGGAGTTTAACGGGGGTCTGTGTGGTCATTATCCTTAAGGTCAAGCGTCCATGTACGACCGAACAGTTTAAAGACAACAAGCACTCTGACAAGGACGTAACGAAGTAGCAGACCTGCAATAAGTCCAATACCTCCACCAGTCCATACATCAGGTGACCCCAGCTCAGGAGGGAGATTTACCATTAGTTTTCCTTGTAAGACGCTCTCAATCGCATTCTGACACAAAAAGTACCTGACCTTATGAGTTGACCTGAAGAGGTCGTTTAACTCGTTACAGGGCGATTGAAGAGGTCTGTGTGCAATGCAAAATATGCGACCAAATACATAGCCACGCCTCATATTTTACTCTCCCCATAAACCCATTATACCACAGATGTTACGAAAATGTTAAAAATACTTGACATTAGTCTTTGAAAATGCTAATATTGTATATATAGGTTAACAGAATAATAACATCTTATGAGGGTCAGAACATGAATGCAGGATTCAGAATTTAGAGCGATGCTTCAGGCATCAAGAGAACGCAACAAGCACAACTCCTACGCTTACACAAACAACCCCACCAGCTACGAAGTCCCAACCTTTAGCAAATCCGAACGTAAGAACATTGAAGCGGTCATTCGTAGCATTACGCCACGAGACAGATTTATGCCAGTACGCAAAACAACAAAGAATACTATTAAAAATTATCTGGCTAACTTTGACAGTTACGAGCAGTTACCAAGCAAGCTTGATGATATTTTTATTGGGTTCTGTAGAAGTGAAGGCCACCCGAAATACAACAAAAAACTATTTTATCTTCTAAAGAATCTTGATGAAATTAACTCATCCAGCGTGACAAATCATCTTCAGCGACAAGCAACCAGACTTAGCTACGAATTACCAAGCGATAAATATTGTGCATTGCTTGCTGTAATGTGTGCAAAGCTAATTGGTATTGTTGAACATCATATTGTCGTTGGTAATATCAGCCTTACGATTAGTGAGCCAGACTTTGAATTTGACGTATACGCACAAGCAGAGGAATTTTAAAATGAAAAACAAACACACTTTAACCCGTATTACAAAGACAGCCTTTGACGAACTTAACCGAATCAAAAACATTACAGGTCTGCCACACTCAGCAGTGATGAAGCTTGCAATTAACCGTGATATTAACGAGCAGGATTTGCTTAATAGTCGTTTAGAGGCAGCAAGACACCATGTCAGGATTAAGAAAGATGACCTTGATAGTCTGAAATCTTTAAATGCTTTTGGACTGGATTTAGCAAGGTTACTAAGTATCAAAATTCACAAATTAGCGATGGAGGTTTAATGTATGACTTTTATAAACATCGTGACCATTTGGTAAGATTTGACGGTAAAGTCTGGAAAGACGTAACACAAACCAATAAACCCAAGTTTACCCACCAGCAATTAGCCTCAAGATTTGATATCTGGGCTGAAGCACAAAAAGATAATGGTGATTTCGAGTTTATCAGAGGTTTTGATTATGCTTACGAAAGCGACCTTAAAGACGCCATTGAATTAATGGAGAACTTCAACTCTATTAAAAATAGTGACAAGCACAAAGCCAACGGTAACAGATACGATAAAGATTTAATCATTGATGCAATCACCAAAGGACAATCACAAAGTTATATTTCTGAGAAATACGGCTTATCACGTAGTCAATACTACAAGATTAAAGCGTCTGTGTAAGTCTGTGAGAATGAGTGAGACTCAAAGATGATCTACCCTATTACTAAGGTGTCTCACTCCCTCTGTAACCCGCATGGTTACTGGCCTCAGAATGGCTATTTTGGCAGATTTAAGATGTGTTTTTATAGGATTTTAAAAATGAATAATTTCCCACTACAGATTTTTATTGATACCGACACCGCCATGATGATTCAGGCTTTCACTGATGTAGGTGTTAGCATTGACTTTGATAAGTTGTTAGAGTTAATGGCTGATAATGCGGAAAGCATCTCTGACTTTATTCACTCGGTGGAGTTTAACGAGCCTCGAATGATGTTACCAATTACAGACAGTAATATGAAAAGATTGGTTATTGAGCAAACGAACAAATACAGTATTTCCCCAGAGCAATTTTTGAAAGGTGCTGTGACAATCCTGTACAGCGATAATATTTTGGTTACGGATTCCGTGAGGGTTCACTAATGGGCTTAATAATTGCTTGGACGTTGCTTGGCTTATTTGTTGGTTGCTGGGTGGGTAACACAGTAAATAAGAATTGATGTTATCAATCTGTTAAAAGCTGTTGACAAATAACCTTAAGCATGAGATGATGGTAATAGGGGAGAGCAACTCTTCCTGAATTAAACTATTAATCATTCTACATCAATGATAGTTATTCTGAGTTGGAAAGGTGCAATGCTTTTCGTCATGGCCTATTTAGCCCACACTAGATAGGCTATCTCAAAAAGTCTTTGTTCATTCATTGAATCCTTTACAGATTGCCCTAATCATGAGTTAGGGCGTTTTTTAAGAGTTTTTAAAGAAATTTCTTCACCAGCCCTTTATAGCGTTTTAGTTATCTAGGGCTTTTTCAGCTTTTAAAAAGCATACTTGGCAAACGCTTTTAAGTCTCTTCTAAGTTCGTAGGCTGTCAGGTGTGCTTTTTAAAAACTGAAACATAAATTATCTTAGAAGAGGAAAAATATTAATGGCTATCCGTGATGAAAATGAAATGCTTATCGAACACAAACCAAGTGCACTTGATATTCACGAATTAAGTTTGCGTGAATCTTTTGATAGAGCTTGGCGGGAATCACACGAAGTAAAGAGAAGTCCTTATATTCCACCAGAGCCATTTGAGATTCCAAGAGTTGAAATTAATTTTTCGATGAATGAGGAATGTGAGCTTGATTTGAAACTAAAGCTGCAACGCAAATATTTCAAAAACCTTCGAGACTCTCAAAAAGCTATGAATCGTGTTTACGAAAAACTTCAGTCCAAACTTGAAAATGAAATTGACGAAATGGCTATTTTGATGGAGCTTCAGACAAATACCTACGATTATTATACAAGACTAGACCGTGACGGTTGGGGATATGACCATTCAGAAATTGGTAAAGTGATTGCAGATTTACCAGAAGGCCAAAGACTTATTCGCACAGAAAGAGCTGTCAGAGCGCCACATAAACTGACTTTAATTATTTCTGACAAATCACAAGATGAGCTTGAAGAGATGGCTAGAGAGCGACTGATGAAGGTAAGGGAAACCGAGATTAATTTGGTGAAATCAACTCTGGCTAATTTGATTCGTGACCATCAAAAAATCGCTAAGGAATACAAACAAGAGCTTGCACAGATTAGTAGCTTCAATGACTTTTTGAGTGTTCCACGAGAATTTAGTAAGGTTATTTAATTATGCATATGTGAGGTGATTAATGTATGAAGACCGTTTGGAAACTATCAAGGCAGTTTGTGAAAAACTTAAAAACCAACCACGTAAACCAAAAACGGTAAAGAGTAAGCATCAGCCTGTCACCTCAAACAGCAAAATAAAGATTCGCAAAATTCCTTCGTGGTGCATTGACCGTATTCCGGTTGGTTCAAGAATTATTCGTGAAGATGGTGATTATCATTGGGTATCAGTTGTTGGTTAGTTAGTAAAAATCTACGGGAGAGATTATCGAGTGACATCGGTAGCTCTCCCTTTTTCGTATATGAACACTTAAGAGGTGAAAAAATATGAATGAGCAAATTCACAGTTGATAGTTTTATCGTTGAATTAAGCTTCAATGAAAACATTATTAAGGGCTTGCAAAGAGTTGAAAAGGCAGCTTTGCAGTCAGCACAAAGAATTGAAAAGAACCTAAATAAAGGTTTCAGGATTAATACAAAGCAGCTTGATAGTAATTTAACGGCTTCTTTAGGGCAGCTTGAAAGGAAGTTTAATAAGGCCTTTGACAAGATTGAACAGAGAGCAAGAAATACTAAAGCTTTCCAGTTTACCACCAGATTTAATGACACTGTTAATCCTCCAAAACAACCGAGACAGCCACGAATTAGCGGCAACAGAGCAATCACAGCAGCTTACTCAGCGAATATGAGCAAGCTAAAAGGCTTTGACCCTATTTTGCAGAAATACATCAAATCTCAGTTTTACGGGCTATCTGCTAAAGCCGGTTCAATGGATTCTTCAAAATTCAATGAGAAGTTAGCTCAGTTAAACGCTTCAGTCAGAGAAGCAATTGCTAAAGCCAGAGGTCATACATCCACCAGCATTAATGGTGACAGAGCAGCTAATAGTCTTGATAACCTGTCTTCAGCAGCAGTTAAAACAGCAGGTGCATTTATCTCAATGCAGGCTGTATTAGCCAGTTATCAGAAGATTATGGAAATTGGTTTACAGCGTGCAAGTGCTGAACGTTCAATTGATTTCGTATTTGATAAAGATGCAGGTCAAGTAAAAGAGTTCACAAAGTCATTAGCTCAAACAACGGGTTTAGATATCGCTGAACTGCAATCACAGTTTGCTGGTTTTGGTGCTTCAGCTAAAGAGTCTATGGGCATTCAAGGTTCTGAAGAACTTTTTAAAAATATGATTGGCTATGCTCGTCTGATGGGGAGAAGTGAAGAAGAGATTAAGCGAGCACTGACAGCATTATCACAGATGGCTGGTAAGGGTCAGGTTATGGCTGAAGAGCTTAAGGGGCAATTAGCTGAAGCTGTTCCTGGTATGGTTCAGGTATTCGCTAAAGCAACCGGAAGGAATGAACAAGAGCTATTTGATGCCATGAAGAAGGGGGCTTTAAAATCTGCCGATACTCTTCAGAAGGTCACTCAGGAACTGAATAAACAAATCACCGCTAAAGGTGGCTGGAAAGCTATTTCAGAAAGTACACAGGCACAACTAGGGAACCTGAAAAACTCTTGGAATACCACGCTTGATAGTATCTTCAGAGGTTCTGAAGATGGTCTGCAAGATTTTACAAGAAGCTTAACAACGCTTTTAAACGCTCTTGGTGGAAGTGGTAAAAGTCTTGGTGAATCTCTTGGTAGTCTCATGACTTCTATGTCACATGGTGTCGATTCATTGACTGATATCAGCTACAGGGTAAGAGCATTCTTCGATGAGGTGACATTAGCTTACCGTTCACTAAATGACACTCAGAAAAAAATTGTTGATGGTTTATCTGATGGGTTAATTGATGGTTTGAAGATGCTTGCCGTAGCTGTTACTGCTCAAAAGGCTGCAAATGTAGCTGGAGGCTTGTTAAACCTTGCAAATGCTGTTACTTCATTCGGTGATGCTGTTAATAAAGCTAAAGCTGGCAAGGCTGGTTCTTCAGGTGGTGCGCTAAATAAAGTTGGTAGAGTTGTTCTTTATGCTGAGTTGGTGAACTTTGCTCTTGATAATTTAAACCCTGAAGCGGCTAAGAATCCGAACTTACACCAATCAGGTATTGGAACAGAGACAAACTTCAACCCTGAATACAAAGGCGATTCATCTAAACCAAACCAAATTAATGATGGATGGGCTAAGATTGGTAGTTCTATCGCTGACTGGTTTAATGGTGCGGCTAATAAAATTGCTAACTTCCAAGACCCGATGAATAACTTTGTTAATAACACACAATCAACTCCACCAGCTATCACAGGTGACATGGTTAATAGCAATGCTCAACTTGCTATGGCTGTATCAGAGTTAGGAAGAAAGGTAGACGCTTTAACAGTAGAAGCTAAGAAGCCTTTATCAGTTAATATCAAAGGTGAAGCAATTGTTAGACCGGATGAACCAGCTTTCTTTACTTTCAATCAATCAGCTAATGACCAGTTCACGCAGGATATGCTCTTAAGTTCAAGCTATCCAGAGGAAGAATGATTTCTTATATATCCGTGTGCTACGTGATTTCTTCTGAACAGATATACCCACTAAAAATTATTTTTTACGTAGCTCACGCTTAACAGAGAAAATACTTATATATCAAAGGCTTGGTTAAAAATGATTAAAATACACTAAGCCTTTGAAATCAAAGGAGAATTTAATGGTTTACTCTAATCAGATTCGTTACAGTGGTAAAGATGGCGTTTACTTTCATCTACAAGGCCAGCCAGATAATTTCTTGTCACTATCAGCTACTGAGAACATGGAATTTGACAGCCCTATGATGGTTACCACTCAAAATATGCAATCAGGGCAGACTGTCACAGATAATGTAATGCGTTCACCCAGAACTATTTCAATCAGTGGTGTGGTTGTAGTTGGTGAATCCGGTAGTATCCTTATCTCAAGAGATAATAAGCTGGTGGAAAACTTCATAGACACTCTTGAAAACTGGCGTGACCAGAAGCAAATTATCTCAGTTGTCTGTAAAGATGGTATTAAGATTGACGACTCAATTATTACAAACTTTAAAGCCTCTAAAGATGTTGGTATTGCCAATGGTCTTAGAATCCAATTAACTTTTCAGGAAATTAACTTTAAAGCTATTGTGGGTCAGACTGATATCTCGGCTGCGACCGGAAGGACTTCTACCACAAGTGATGGTGGTGCTACCAGTAAAAAGAATACAGGGAACACTACGACAAGCTTAGGTAACGGTATGTTGATGTGTCAGGAGCTATATAATCGCTCTACGAGTGAACTTACTAATGAGCAACTTCAAGCCCGTATCAATTGTGGTAAAAATGTCAGAGTTAAGAACGGAAAAAGCACCTTCTCAGATGCCGCTAATGAGCAAGCTTCAAAGGTGCTTAATAATGCTGGTACAGGTAGTACTTTGAAGAAGTATTCTGTTAATCCTAACAAGCGATACTGACGATAGAATCTCAACTATATGATAACCTCATCAACATCTATTAAACCCCTCTCAGTGACTTCAGAAAGCGACTGTATAGCCTCTGTAACGTTGTCTGAGGGGTTTTCTGTTATTGGTAAGGTGATTGCTTTACCGTTGTGAAAAGTTACTTTACAGCGACGTTTAGCAGTATTTAAAACGACCTCTTTAACAGCACTTTTGATTATCAGTTGTGCTTCAATCCTTCCCGCCTTTGTAGTCAAGTCACAATCAGACAAACAACCCACATCAATAGATTTAAGGCGTTGTGTCTCCTTCTCGATATCCGCATCAACTTGTGATAGCTCATTCTTTAGTTGTCTTAGTTTGCTGGTAATAGCGGACAAGTCTTCAATTTCAAGTGATAGCTGTACCAGCTTTTCAATATTGCTTGAGATGTGTTCACGGTGTAGCTTCAGTGTGTCTATGGTATTCGTCATATCGCTATCAAATCGGTCAAGACGAGATAGCAGGGCAAGCAATGTACCATCGGTTTGCTTACGTGAAAGTCCTTTAGCACTACAACGGTTTTCATTACGAAGAGGACAACGATAAATCCCGTTTCTTGTATCGCTAAAGCCTGTGATAATCAAAGCATGACCACATTCAGAACAACGGATAACACCTTTAAAGAGATTCACACTCAATGGTTTATCTGAAGCAGGTTTTCTACCGTAACGAGAATATGATAGTTGCTGGACTTTGTAGAAATCAGTCTCAGGGATGATAGGGGGGAAATAACCAGCTATCTCCTCACAGCCTTTAGGTGTGAAGTAACCAATTACAGAGCGATTTTTCAGAAGGTCTTGCACTGAGGTTTGACCAAACTTACCTGCTTTGTACTGGTTAAGTGTCTGGTGACCTTCATCATTAAGAGTCCTGACAATCTCCCAAATAGACTTACCCTCTAACCGTAATTGAAAGCATCTCCTCACAGTTTCTACCTTCTCAGGTATCACAGAGAAGGTCTTACGGTCATCATTAAGCTTAAGCCATGCAGGACAACGCTTAGAAATCTTGATACCAGCTTTAGCAGCTTCTTTCTTTGCATCCCATGCAGCTTGTATACGCTCAGCCTTACGCAGACTCTCTTCATGTGCTCTTTGCATAATCAAGATGGACTTAATCAGAGCTAACGGGTCTTTTAAACTTTCTCGTGTGTAATGTTCACCATCGCTCAGTGTGACTATATCGACACCAGCCCTTAAGATACGACGTAATAGCTCAGAAGCAATATCAATATCCTGACGTGAGAGACGGTCAAGAGATTCTATCAAGAGCGTATCACCAGCTTTAACAAGCCCTTTCTCGATAGCGGTTAAAAAGTCACCTAAGCCACCTTTCAAGTGCTTACCAGTGAATCCACTCACACCTAAATCACGAAAAGATAAATCTTGGTCAAGGTAGTACTCAGGATGAGCCTTAAGCCAGTCATTAACCATCTTAGACTGTCTGCGTAGTGAGTCGCCTTTGGCTTGTCGCTCAGAACTGAATCTGATGTAGCTGATTACACGTTTCATTCTTTACCACCATAAAAACTAATAGCGCGATTGTATCGCTTTAGGTGGTGTATTTAAACGTGTCTGATGAAAATCACCCGATTAACGCCGCGCTGATGTAAACCGCGATTAAGCGTTTGTTCCTCTTCCCCTTTGGCGAAAAACTGTGGATGGCGGACTTCCACACCATAATTAAATTCGCCAGGGAGAGAATCGAGAAAATTCCAAAGCGCAGGCAGCTCCCGTGGGCCGAATGTGGCAGGCAGTTGCAGCCAGTATTGCCCAATGCGCGGAGCCAACGGTGACATGCGGGTCAAAAATTCAGTCACTAAATCATCGCAATGCCGTAATGCTGCCTGATGCGAAATGGTCGCCGGAAACTTAAAACAGAAGCGGAAGTCATCTGTGGTCTGCTCACGCCAGCGCAGGACAACCTCGGGTTTCGGCAGGGCGTAAAGCGTGGTGTTGCCCTCCACGCAGTTAAAGTGGCGGGCATACTCTTCAAGGCTGGTGATCCCCAACCGCACCCATTTAGGATGCGACCATTGCGGTAGACCGATGTAAATCATAACGCGTGAAGGATCTCTTCCACACTGCGCACACGGGCGATGCGTGGGTAGATATGGTTGATGCTGTTATTGTGCTGCTCGGCGCTGGCGGCACTACAGGCGTCTTCGGCAATCACCAGATTAAAGCCAAGTTCCCAGGCATTGCGGGCGGTGGATTCAACACCGATATTGGTCGAGATCCCACATAACACTATTGTATCGATACCTCGGCGGCGTAATTGCAACTCCAGATCCGTACCGTAAAACGCACCCCACTGACGTTTGATGATTTCGATATCACTGTCAGTTGCACCTAATGCAGCTGGATGTTGCCACCAGTTTTCGGGCAACACTTTAGCGGGGGAGGGGGCATCAACCGGCTGTTTTAATGCTTCGGCGTAATCGGCAGACCAGCCAACGCGCACCAGAAACACGGGCTGACCGCTGGCGCGAAATTTCGCCGCCAGCTTCCCGGCGCGATTAACTACCTCATCGGCAGTATGTGGACCACCGGCAAAAGGTAAGATGCCTTCTTGTAAATCGATCACCACCAACGCAGTGGTTTTAGCATTAAGTTCAAGCATGCTGACTCCTGAAAAAACAAAATCGTGCCTCACACCTTAATGCGATTAGCCGATGGCGGAACGACAAATTTTGTTAATTTTTATGAGTTCGGGCAACACCTTTATAGCAAACTGGCGTAGAGTCTGATTTCAGGCCCGATATAAAGTGGTAACGAGGCGTTCCAGCGCGGGCCAGGCTCTTACGGTGCGGCAGAATTTCCAGTATAATAGCCGCCTTTTTTCATTCAGTTGTGACATACAGCTAACGCTGCGACTTGGTCACCTGCGCAGCAGGGGGCATCCGCCGGCAGCTAAGTTAAGGGATATCTCATGCGTACAGAATATTGTGGACAGCTCCGTTTGTCCCACGTGGGGCAGCAGGTGACTCTGTGTGGTTGGGTCAACCGTCGTCGTGATCTTGGTAGCCTGATCTTCATCGATATGCGCGACCGCGAAGGTATCGTGCAGGTATTTTTCGATCCGGATCGTGCGGACGCGTTAAAGCTGGCCTCTGAACTGCGTAATGAGTTCTGCATTCAGGTCACGGGCACCGTACGTGCGCGTGACGAAAAAAATATTAACCGCGATATGGCGACCGGCGAAATCGAAGTGCTGGCGTCCTCGCTGACTATCATCAACCGCGCAGATGTTCTGCCGCTTGACTCTAACCACGTCAACACCGAAGAAGCGCGTCTGAAATACCGCTACCTCGACCTGCGTCG
>ERZ773108.1830-NODE-1830-length-19853-cov-20.017426_pt1 | contig 19853 bp, 19 predicted proteins | sample MGYA00580570_ERZ773108 | MGnify/ENA primary metagenome ERZ773108 (study PRJEB29015, sample SAMEA2737840) | human gut metagenome | biome: human gut; feature: human-associated habitat; material: faeces | place: China | collected 2012 ...
GCCAGGGTGTGGTAGGCGGGATCGCTGCCCCAGTAGCCGCCGCTGTAGAGCAGGGCCAGCACGGCGAAGACGATCAGGCTGCCGATGGGCACGAGCATGTCCATCAGGTGGCCCTTGGCGCTGGCGCCCATCTCGGCCTGTTCGGCGTCCACGTTGCCCAGTTCGCCCTGCTGGGCGCGCAGTTCGGCCTCGCGCATGGGGCCGAAGTCGAAGTTGCCCAGGCAGACCATGACTACCATGATGATGGAGAACAGGGCGTAGAAGTTGTAGGGGATGGTGGCCACGAAGGCGGCAAAGTCGCTTTCAAAGGCGCCGGTGGCTTTCAGGTTGCTGCCCACGGCGGCGGCCCAGCTGGAGATGGGCGCGATGATGCAGATAGGAGCTGCGGTGGCGTCGATCAGATAGGCCAGCTTGGCCCGGGAGATGTTGTGGGTGTCAGTGACGGGACGCATGACAGAGCCAACGGTCAGGCAGTTGAAGTAGTCATCCACGAAGATGAGCACACCTAGCAGGAAGGTAGCGAACATGGCGCCGCCGCGGGTCTTGATGTGGGTCTTGGCCCAAGCGCCGAAGGCCGCGGAGCCGCCAGCCTTATTGAGCAGGGCAACGAGGATGCCCAGCAGCACCAGGAACATAAAGATACCGGCATTATCACGGATGGCGGCCACTACGCCGTCATTGAGCAGAGAGTCGAGCGCCTCCACATGGAAGCCGGCATAGAACAGGGCACCGGCAACGGCGCCGATAAAGAGGGAGCTGTAAACCTCCTTGGTGATGAGGGCCAGTGCGATGGCGATGATGGGGGGAACGAGTGCCCAGAATGTACCGAACATAATATATACCTCCTGAAAAATGGACGAAAAAAGCCATGAGAAATGCGGAAAACAAATCTCATGGCCGGCGTAATAAAAACAAATAGCAATAACGCAGGAACCCGCTGATAGCTCTCCACAGTTTCTGTGACAGTCCGCAGCATATTCTGCTGCGTCCCAGCGTAAATGCTCTCGGGGGAGCCTTTCGCTTCGGCGGTCTTCCCTTTCGCGCCCCCGGTTTCCCGAACCGTGTGGGGGTGGCTACTGATGAAGCCCGCGACCTCTACCATATTGGCTTTATTCTGTTGTCACATTTATAGCACCGTTAGCGGAACAATGCAAGTGTTTTTTTACAAATTGGTCACATTTTGGGGATGCGTTGATGAAGTGACGGAATTTCATTGCTGTTTTTGGCTATTTTGTACAATGGAAATGGGCAGGAGGGCGAGCGCAGCGACAAGAAGCCCTTAATAATTATTCCTTTCCCGCATTATCATTTTTCAAGCATGTCCATTTGTGCTCGAAAAAAGCTAATAACAAATCACCTCATTCTCAACGCTTGCAATTACTTCTGCCGGGATTTTATCCGTGCTCAACAAGTAAATTGTATTTAACCTTGGGTTAAACAATCCCAATCGATTTATTCCCTTAAACTCCTCTTTACCCGAGTGCTTGCCCATTATCCAATACATAAGTATTTGCAGCGTTTGTTTATTCGTTGGCTTCGATTTGGACACCTTAAAATCCCATAATGTATCCGTCGTCAAATAGTCTCCGTCGCCGGAATTAACAGTGTCCGTATAACCATCTTTTTCAAAAGTAAACCCTGACACTGTTACTGGGCCGTACTCTTCCCAAAATGCAATGCTGCGGCTTACCATAGTAATGATATTCTCGATAGTTACTTGATCTGGATCTGTATCCTCTGCTCCTTTCGCCGTCAGCGCAGACATGGGGTTTCTATACCACACATCATATGTACATGCTTTACAGGCTGCAGTAATTGATCTACCATCAAGACCCGTTATTTGTCCCAGCAAAGACTTTATGTCTATTCTCTTTTTCTTATCATCTTTCGCAACTTTCTCACCAAGTAGCATTAGTCTTGATTCATAACCCTCAATGCTAATTCTAAACGCATCCTCTACCTTGGCACCGGACATATATCTTGTCATATAGTCCACAACCATGCCAATAATAGAAGCATGAACATTTTCTTCGCCAAGCACCTTACCGTCATTAAAAGATATTTCTTCAAATTGGGAAGGTTTAATATAGCCGCCTCGCGGCTGCTTGACTTCTCTTACTCTTGCTGTAACTGATGCCATTGTTATACCCTCCTATAAATAAAATATGGACTTAATTATTCGTGGTGCAGGATCATGCGGGCACATTTATAAACATCGCCGCAGCCAAGGGTAAGGATCAGATCACCGGACTCGGAATACCGATCGACATAATCCGCCATGGCCTGGAAGGAGGGCAGGCAGACACAGCCGGGGATCTTTTCGCCAAGATCCTCCGAGGTGATGTGGTAGGTATTGACCTCCCGGCTGCCCATGATGGGCGAAAGCACCACGCGGTCGGCGATGGACAAGGCGGAGACAAAGTCCTCCAGCAGCATATAGGTGCGGCTAAAGGTGAAGGGCTGGAACACGGCCCATACACGCTTAAAGTCCAGCTCCTTGGCGGCGGTGAGGGTGGCGCGCAGCTCGGCGGGGTGGTGGGCATAGTCATCGGCAACGGTAGCGCCTTTATGCGTTTTGCCCAGCACCTCAAAGCGGCGGCCGGCACCCTTGAAATTCAGGGCTGCATCGGCGCACTGCTCCACGGTCAGACCGACGAAGCGGCAGACGGCGCACATGGCAAGCGCATTGTAAATGTTATGGTAGCCGGGCACAGCCAGACGGATATGGCCGGTGACCTTGTTCCACTCCTTCAGGTCGAACTCAAAGAAGCCGGGCTTGTATTCATTCACGTTCAATGCCTGATAATCGCCGTCGTTCTGGATGCCAAAGGTGCGCACGCGGCGGTCCAGCGTGTACATGACATCCATGGTGTTCTTGTCGTCCGCATTGGCAAAGATCATGAACTTGGTCATCAGGGCAAAGCGCTTGAAGGCAAACTTCAGTTCGCCCATGCTGCCGTAGTAATCCAGATGGTCGTTGTCGATGTTCAGCACAACGGACAGGTACGGGGTCAGTTTCAGGAAGGTCTCGGCAAATTCACAGGACTCAATTACGATATCGTCGCCCTTGCCAGCCTTGCCGTAGCCATTGATCAGCGGAAGCTTGCCGCCGATGACGGCAGACGGGTCGCGGCCTGCCAACTCCAGCGCAGTGGTAATCATGGAAGTGGTGGTGGTTTTGCCATGGGTGCCGGAGACGCAGATGCTCTGCTTGTACAGGCGGCTCACATAACCCAGCAGAACGCTGCGCTCGATGGTGGGGATGCCGTAGGAGGCAGCGGCATTCAGTTCCACGTTATCTTTGGAAATGGCGGCAGAGTAGACCACCATGTCGGTGCCGATCACATTATCGGCGCTGTGACCCAGGCTGACCTTGACACCCATCTCACGCTCGTAGCGGATGATGCTGCCATCCAGCACATCGCTGCCGGAGATCTCGTAGCCTTTTGCAGCAAGGATCTGGATGAGCGGATACATGCCGCTGCCGCCGCAGCCGATGAAGTGGATCTTTTTTACATTGTCCAGCAGGTGCTGGTTGTAATCGGTGTACATGAACATATAAGGCAACCTCCAAATAAATAACGGCCGCAGAGCAGACCGATTCAATCCATTCTATTAGGATACATCTTATTATATAATTTTTGGCGGACAAAATAAACAGGTAAACCCGAATTTTCGGAAAGAACCATAAATCCAATTCGGAATTTGTGATAAGTGTACAAGAAAACCGAAACCGGGAACTTCTTCATAAAAGATTTACATTTGCCTTTACAAAATACTTAACAACTTTGAATCATCTGTGGTAAAATAGAAAAGGACAATTTTTTAAGGGATCGTCGGTGCAGCCGACAGAGGATGCAGAACGGCTTTATAAAAGGAGAAATAATGTGAGAATCAAGATCACAGCGGACAGCACCTGCGACCTGTCCGAAGAGCTTTTGGCACAGTGGGACATTGCCCTGATGCCCATGCACATTCTGATGGGCGAGGATAGCTATCTGGACGGCGTAACGATCCACCCGGCAGATGTGTTTGCCTATGTGAATGCGGGCGGCAAAATGCCCAAATCCGCCGCCGCAAATCTGGTGGAATATACCGAATTTTTTGAGCCGTTTGCCAAAGAGTGCGATGCGGTGATCCATATTTCGGTCAGCAGCAAGCTTTCGTCCTGCTTCCAGAATGCGAAGCTGGCGGCAGGCGAATTCGAGAATGTCTATGTGGTGGACAGCCAGAATATCTGTACCGGGCAGGGCTATCTGGTGCTGAAAGCGGCCAAGTGGGCTGCAGATGGCCTGACCCCCCGCAACATTACGATGCGGCTGCAGAGCCTTGCCAAACGGGTAGAGCTGAGCTTTGTACTGGATCGGCTGGACTTTATGGCCAAGAGCGGCCGCTGCTCCGGTGTGCTGGCCTTCGGGGCAAACCTGCTGGGCATCAAGCCCGCACTGGAAGTGATCGACGGCGAGCTGAAGGTAGTCAAAAAATACCGCGGCAGCCTGCCCATCTGCGTGGGCAAGTACATCACCGACCGTCTGGTGGAACGCGACGACATCGAGGACAGCCTTGTGTTCATCTCCTCCTGCCAGCCGAAGCCCGGCTGCATGGACGCAGTGAAGGCGGGGCTGAAGAAATACGGCAGTTTCAAGGAATGCCACGAGACAGACATCGGCACCACCATCGGCGGCTATTCCGGCCCGGGTACCATTGGCATCGTGTTTGCACGGAAGGAAAAATAAAAAAGTGGCTGTTGCACATGCGACAGCCACTTTTTCTCACTGGGAGCGGCGTTTTAAAATTTCATCCAGAATGGCATCGGCCACATCGGCCTTGCTCATCAGCGGCAGCTCACGGGTGCCGTCCGGGGTAATTAGGGTGACTACATTGGTGTCCACACCAAAACCGGCACCGGACACTTTCAGGTTGTTGGCAACCACCATGTCCAGATTCTTTTTGGTCAGCTTTGCAGAGGAGTTTTCCACAAGATCGCGGGTCTCCATGGAAAAACCGCACAGGAACTGGTGGGTCTTTTTGGGGCCGATGGTGCCCAGAATATCCGGTGTGCGTTCCAGAGGGATGGACATGTCGCCGTCCTTTTTTTTGATCTTGTCGTTTGCCACGGCAGCGGGGCGGTAGTCGGCCACGGCAGCGGCCATAATGAGCACATCCGTAGCATCAAAGCGGCTGGTGACGGCTTCGTACATCTGCTGAGCAGTGGTCACGGGCACATCGGTGGTAAACTTGACCGGCTGCAGGGCGGTCTCGCCGTGGATAAGGGTGACATCCGCGCCGCGCATGGCGGCGGCACGGGCAAGGGCATAGCCCATCTTGCCGGTGGAATGGTTGGTGAGGTAGCGCACCGGGTCCAGCGGCTCCTGCGTGGGGCCGGCGGTGACGGCAATGCGCAGACCGGCAAGATCTTTGGGCCGGGCAATGGCATGCAGGATATACTCGATCAGCACATCTTCCTTAGGCAGACGGCCGCTGCCAACATCCTTGCAGGCCAGCACGCCGCTCTCGGAGGGGATCACCGTGAAGCCGTAGCGTTCCAGCGTGGCGATATTATCCTGCGTGATGGGGTTTTCCAGCATTCCGGTATTCATGGCCGGAGAAACGAGCTTGGGGCACTTTGCAGCCAACACTGTGGTGGTGAGCATATCATCGGCGATGCCGTGGGCCATCTTGGCGATGACGTTGGCAGTGGCCGGGGCGACAAGGATCACATCGGCTTTTTTTGCCAGCGAGATGTGGGTGACTTCAAACTTGAAATCCCGGTCAAAGGTATCCACCATGCACTTGTGGCCGGTAAGCGTTTCAAATGTAACAGGGGTGATGAACTGGGTCGCATTTTTGGTCATGATGACCTCCACATCGGCTCCCAGCTTGCGCAGTGCGCTGGCCACGTTGGCCATTTTATAGGCGGCAATGCCGCCGCTTACGCCCAGAAGGACGCATTTTCCGTTCAGATCCATTGGTAAAACCTCCTGCAAAAACATACTGTTTCCACATTTCTTACCTTAGTATAATGCAAAAGTTCCGCCAGCACAACAAAATCTTTGTACAGGCTTGTAACTGGGGACAAAATGCGGTAAAATATAGCTTGACAAAGAATAGACAGACTGCGGTGAGGGGCAGGCCATCGGGGAGTTTTCTCCGCCGTCCTGCCGGATACTGCCGCGTTATAAAGGGAAAACAGAATTATGATCTTAGCCATTGATATAGGCAACACCACCGTCGCCCTTGGGGGCATTCGGGACGGACGTGTATGCTTTGTGGCGCGCATGGACACGGTGCGCACCCGCACGGCTGCAGAATATCGTGTCGAAATGGATAAAATTTTTGCGCACCGCCGCCATCCTGAGCGCCCCATGCGCTTTGAGGGCGCTGTGCTCACCAGCGTGGTGCCCCAGATCACCGGGGCACTGGCTGAGTGCGCCCGTCATTACACCGGCAGGAAGCCGGTCATCGTCTCGCCGGAGATCCGAACCGGACTGACCATGGGCGTGGATGAACCCCACGCTGTGGGCAAGGATCGCCTTGTGGATGCGGCTTATGCGGCGGCAAATTTTCCGCTGCCGGTGGTCACGGTGGACCTTGGCACTGCCACGACCTTTAATGTGGTGGACGAGAACCGCGTGTTCCGGGGCGGTGTCATCTGCCCGGGGCTTTCCACCGGGCTGCGGGCACTGGGCGACCGCTGTGCCCAGCTGCCGCAGGTGCATCTTGGCTCGCCCAAAAGCGCCATTGGCACCAACACCGAAAAATGCATGCTGTCCGGCTCCGTGATGGGCACGGCTGTGCTCATTGACGGCATGGTGCAGCGCATTGAGGAAGAGCTTGGCCGTCCGGCCACTCTGGTGGTAACAGGAGGGCTGGCAAAGTATGTGACACCGCTGTGCCGCCACCCGCTGACCTACGACCCGGAGCTGCTGATGAAGGGACTTGCCCTTTTGTACCAGCTCAATGCGTCCCAGCCGCAGCACCACGGTGCGGGCGGCGGCAGGCACTATGGCCGGCAGAACCAGCACGGCCATGCAAAACAGCGCACCTACCCCAAAAAGCGCACCCGCCGCGAGCCGGAAGCGCTGGTAGGCTGACCAACGACAGGATGGGGAGAAAAATCAGATGAAATTAGGCATTCTTGGCACGGGCAAGATCGTGCGGGAATTTTTGCCATGGCTTGCAGAGCACACGCCTTTTACGGTGCAGGCCATCTGCAGCACCGAGCGCAGTGCCGAGCTGGCTCAGAGCCTTTGCGGCCAGTACGGCGTGCCGCAGCACACCACCAATTTTCTGGAACTGTTGCAGTGGGTGGATGTGGTGTACATTGCAGTGCCGAACCTGCAGCATGTGCGCTATGCCCGCGTGGCGCTGGAAGCAGGCAAACATGTTATTGTGGAAAAGCCGCTGGCACCCACGGCGGCCCAGACTGAAGAACTGGTAAATCTGGCACGGCACAAAAAGGTGTTCCTGTTTGAAGCCATCACCACCCAGTACCTTGAAAACTACGCAAAGATCCGGGAGCTGCTGCCCCGCATTGGCACCGTGAAGCTGGTACAGTGCAATTTCAGCCAGTATTCCAGCCGGTACGATGCCTTCTGTGCAGGCGATGTACAGCCTGCCTTTGACCCGGCCTGTGCCGGCGGTGCCCTGATGGATCTTGGCGTATATAATGTAAGTTACATCGTGGGCCTGTTCGGGGAGCCGAATCAGGCCAAGTATACCGCCAACATGGAGCGCGGCATCGACACCAGCGGCATCCTGACCATGGATTACAGCGGCTTCAAGGCCGTGAGCATCGCCGCCAAGGACTGCGCGGCCCCGGCCCGGTACATCATTCAGGGCACGAAGGGCTATATCCTGCAGAAGTCCACCGCCAACTGCTGCGGCGGCATCACCTTCCACCCTAACGAGGGCAAGGAAGAGCACTATAACCTGAATGGCGGCAGGCCCCGGCAGGCGGCAGAGTTTGAAGCCTTTGCCCGTGCGCTGGAGAGCGGAGATCAGGAGCTGTGCGGCCGGATGCAGGATACCACCATCGCGGTGAGCCGTGTGCTCACGGTGGCCCGCCGCAATGCGGGCATCCGCTTCCCGTGCGACCACTGAAAAAGCTTTTCCCATTGGAACACGCCCTGACAAAAACGCGCTCCAAATGGTTTGAATATTTACTTTAAAACCCGCATAGAGCGGGCAGGTTTGCGCCGTATCCGACGTATAGGGCGGAACGGCAGCAGGAGGAAAACTGAATATGAAAAATACGAAAACTCTTACCCGTGTGGCGCTGCTGGTTGCCATTGAGCTGGTCATGAAGATGGTGGGTCTGGGCAGTGTGCCTGTGGGCCCGCTGTACATGAGCTTCCTGACCCTTCCCATTGCAGTGGGTGCCATCACCATGGGCCCCGCTGTGGGCGCATTGCTGGGCGGTGTGTTCGGCGCAGTGAGCTTCTACGATGCCATCACCGGTGCTTCCGCTATGACGGGTGCGCTGTTTCAGGTAAGCCCTGTGAACACCTTTATCCTGTGCGTGGGTATGCGCGTGCTGATGGGCCTGTGCTGCGGCCTGATCTTCAGCAGCCTGAAGCGCTTTGACAAGCCCGGCACATGGAGCTACATCGTCAGCGCCATGAGCGCCCCGTTCCTGAACACGGTGTTCTTCATGGGCTGGATCGTGCTGGCCTTCTACGGCTGTGACTACGTGCAGAACCTCGTGTCCGTCAAGGGTGCTGCGAACCCCTTCATGTTCGTGGTGCTGCTGGTCGGCGTGCAGGGCGTGGCCGAGTTCCTTGTCTCCGGCATTCTGGGCGGCATCGTAGCCCGTGCTGTGGCAAAGTTCGTAAAATAAAAGATGTGCCGGATGTCAGGGCGGCGCATTCTATAATCATGATAAAAAACTCCTCCGGCGAAAGCTGGAGGAGTTTTTTCACAACAAATATTTCTCCTGCATAGGATGGCCCACGAGCAGGCAAAGGGGGATGCGGCATGGAAGCGAAAAAGCTGTTTGCGGTGGTGGGCACCGATGCCCGGCAGGCGGCGGCAGGCCGGGTGCTGGAACGGGCAGGTTATGCGGTGGGCGGAGCCGAACAGGTTGCACTGGCAGATTATATCCTACTGCCTCTGCCGCTGGATGCGGCCCGCACCCCGCTGGCAGAGCTGCTGCGGGCTGCAAAACCCGGCGCGGTGGCACTGGGCGGCAGGCTCTCAGTTCAGGCAAAGACCATCGCACAGGAAGCTGGCGTGGAGCTGGTGGATTACTTTGCCCGACCGGAGCTGACGGTGTACAATGCCATCCCTACGGCGGAGGGCTGCATTGGCATCCTGCTGGCCGAGCGCACCCGTACCCTGTGGGGCACAAACCTTCTGCTGCTGGGCTTTGGCCCGGTGGGGCAGGCGCTGGGGGCGCGGCTGGCGGCACTGGGGGTAAATGTGACTGTTTGTGCCCGGCGCGCCGAACAGCGTGCGCTGGCCGAGAGCCTTGGTCTGCGGGGTGCAGAGCTTGCCCGGCTGGCCGCGCTGGCTCCGGCCTTTGATACGGTGGTGAACACCATCCCGGCCCCGGTGCTGACCGAGCCGGTGCTGGCGGCTCTGCGGCCCGGCAGCCTGATCGTAGATCTGGCATCAAAGCCCGGCGGCACCGACTTTGCTGCGGCGCAGCGGCTGGGCTGCAAGGCCATCCATGCGCTCAGCCTGCCCGCCGCCTGTGCACCGGACACGGCTGGGGAAGCGGTGGCACGCACCGTGCTGACCATTTTGCGGGAGCGGGAGGAACACACATGAGCACGCAGAAAAAAGGACGCATTGCATTTGCGGTGTGCGGCAGCTTCTGCACACTGGAAGCGGCGCTTGCGGCAGCGCAGCAGCTGACAGAACAGGGCTGGGAGCTGCTGCCCATTATGAGCTTTGCCGCAAAGCAGGATACCCGCTTTGGCACCGGGCAGTTTTGGCAGGAACGGCTGGAAGCCCTTACCAGCCATGCAGTGCTGGACACATTGCAGGCCGTGGAGCCGCTTGGCCCTAAAAAGCTGGTCAGTGCACTGGTGATCGCGCCCTGCACCGGGGCCACGCTGGCACGGCTTGCGGCGGGGCTTTCCGATACGCCGGTGACGCTGGCGGCAAAGAGCCTGCTGCGGGTGGGGTGCCCGGTTCTGGTGGGCGTTTCCACAAACGACGGCCTGGGCGCATCGTGGGAGAACATGGCCCGGCTCTACCAGCGCAAGCACTATTATTTTGTGCCCTACGGGCAGGATGACCCCACCCACAAGCCCAACAGCCTGAAAGCGGACTTTGCCCGTCTGCCCGCTGCACTGGACGCTGCGCTGACCGGGCGGCAGCTGCAGCCCGTTCTGCTGCAAAACAACGTCTGAATGGCTTTTCAGCCGGGGTAAAGTGTGGTATACTATTATCTGATGCTTTGCCGGTGCAGTACGACGGGCAGAAAAACGCTCAATGGAGAAAAACCAGATGAAAAAACTGACAGCGGCGCTGTGCGTTGTGCTGCTTATGATCTGCGTGTTCGTGCCGGGGGCAGCGGCGGCTGGCCCTGCCCTTGGTTCCACCCGCGCTTACTGCATCATCGATGCAGACACCGGCCTTGTGCTGGCACAGCAGAATATGAACGAAGAGCTGCACCCGGCATCCATCACCAAGGTGATGACGCTGGGCCTTGCCTGCGAAAAGGCGCAGGGGAACTGGGATGATATAAAGCTCACCGTGACCCACGAGGATGTTTACTCGCTGGCGGGCACCGATTCCAGTCACATTGCCCTGCGCGAGGGCGAAGAAGTGCCCCTGACCGATGCACTGTACGCCACCCAGATGGCCAGTGCCAACGACGGCGCGAACCTGTTGGCCGAATATGTGGGAGAGGGCACCATCGCGGACGGCGTGGCAAAGATGAATGCGCGGGTAGAAGAGCTGGGCCTTGCGCACACCCACTTTGCAAACCCTCACGGCATCAGCGACGAGGACCACTACACCAGCTGCTACGATATGGCGCAGATCCTGCGCTGGGCACTGGAGCAGCCGGGCTTTGAGCAGGTGTTCACCCGCAATGAGATGTACACCATGGACCCCACCAACATCCAGCCCGTGACCCGCTACTTTTCCCAGCAGGACAAAATGCGCATTGGCTCCAGCCGGTACTACATCTCGTCCATTCTGGGTTCCAAGCTCGGCTATACCAACACGGCCCGCTACAGCTACGCCTGTCTGGCGGAGCAGAACGGCGTCCGGCTCATCTGCGTGACCATGCAGAGCGAGCTGAGCACTGATAAATACAACGATATGCGCACCCTGCTGGATTATGCGTTCAGCACCTTTACCGGCTACACCGACCTGCCCGCGCAGGGCATCACAGCACCGCTGAGCGTGGTGGGCGGCGGCGGGAGCCTTGGCACCGTGACCGTCTCCGACCCCGGCGTGCGGCTGCTGCTGGCCAACGGCCTGACTGCCGACGATGTGGAGGTGACGCTGGAACTGCCGGAAAGCTATGTCCTTGGCTCCGACCCGGAGGTGTACGCTGTGTACACCGTCCACGGCGGCGAAAAGCAGGAGAGCACCAGCGTGCGTGTGGATGCGGAAATTTCCGGCCTGCCTGAACTGCTGGAGAACAGCACCGGTCAGGAGTTGGAAGCGGCCAAGGCGGTAAAGCCCCAAAGCCATGCATTCTGGCTGCTGGGCATCTCGCTGGGGTCCACCGCAGCGGCAGCGCTGGTGACTTTTCTGGTGGTGCGGTTCATCACTTGGCGGAAGAAACGCCGCAGAACGCGCACGGAACAGGGACAGACCCGCCGCGGCAAATAAGCGCAAAAGCCTGCGTCGAACAGACTTTTCCAGATAAAACAAACATGCTTCACAAAAAGAGAGGTACAAAATATGGGCAAGTTTACGTTTACTCAGACCGAGATCCCCGGTGTTGTGGTCATTGAGCCGCAGGTGTTCGGCGACGACCGCGGTTATTTTATGGAGACCTATCAGAAGGATCAGTTTGCCGAAGCCGGCATCGATAAGGAATTCGTGCAGGACAACCAGAGCCGCTCCACCCGCGGCGTGCTGCGCGGCCTCCACTTCCAGAAGAACCACACCCAGGGCAAGCTGGTGCGTGTGACCAGGGGCGAAGTCTACGACGTCGCCGTGGACTGCCGCCCCAACAGCGCCACCTTCGGCAAGTGGGTGGGCGTGACCCTCTCCGAGGAGAACAAGAAGATGTTCTATATCCCGGAGGGCTTTGCCCACGGCTTCCTCGTGCTGAGCGATGTGGCCGAGTTCTGCTACAAGTGTACCGATGTCTACGACCCCACCAGCGAGGGCGGCATCCCCTACGACGACCCCACCGTCAACGTCCAGTGGCCCGACTGCGGCTGCGAGCACAAGACCAGCGCCAAGGACAAGCTCCACGAGCCCTTTGCCGCCCAGAAGTTCGAGTATTTTGAAAAGTGGTGATCGCCTGTGAAAAAACTCAAGGCAATGTTCAACGGCCTGTGGTGCTACCGCTATCTGCTGTGGAACCTCGTCAGCCGTGACTTTAAGCTCAAATACCGCCGCAGTGTGCTGGGCGTGGTGTGGAGTGTGCTCAACCCCCTGCTCATGTGTCTGGTGTACTGGGCAGTGTTCAGCAGCCTGATGGATATGCGGGGCAGCGGCATCGACAACTTCCCGGTCTTCCTGATGTGCGGCCAGCTGCTCTTCAACTTCTTCAACGAGGCCACCTCCACCAGCATGAGCAGCGTCCTCGGCGCGGCCTCCCTGCTGAAAAAAGTCTATATCCCGAAATATGTCTTCCCGCTGGAAAAGTGCTGCTTCGCCATGGTCAACTGCGTCTTCAGCTTCGTGGCGCTGGCGCTGGTCATGGTGTTCACCGGCAGCCCCATCCATATCACGGTGTTTGAAGCCCTCTACCCGCTGGTGACCCTCTTCTTCTTCAGCCTCGGCGTGGGCCTCTTCCTCGCGGCGGCGACGGTGTTCTTCCGGGACATCATGCACATCTGGAGCGTCTTTATCACGGCGCTGCTCTATTTCTCCGCCATCTTCTACGACCCCACCCAGATGACCTTCTCCATCGGCGGCTTCAACATGCAGCAGATCATCAAGCTGAACCCGATGTACTGGTATATCACGGGCTTCCGCCGCACCCTGATGTGGGGCATCCCGCTGGACATCAACATGTTCCTCGTCTGCGGCCTCTGCGCCCTCATCTCGATGCTGATAGGCGTCCAGATGTTCCGCAAGACACAGGACCGCTTCGTGCTGCATATATAAGAGGGAGGAGAGAACGATGGAACCTATCATCAAAGTGGACAATGTGTCCATGTGCTTCAACCTCTCCACCGAAAAGCACGAGAGCCTGAAGGAATACCTCCTTGCCATGGTGCAGGGACGCTTGCAGTACGACGAGTTCTACGCCCTCAGGGACGTGAGCCTCGACATCATGCCCGGCGATTTTTACGGCCTTGTGGGCCTGAACGGCTCGGGCAAATCCACCCTGCTCAAGACCATTGCGGGCGTGTACAAGCCCAGCAAGGGCAAAGTGACCGTCAACGGCACCATCGCCCCCCTCATCGAGCTGGGTGCGGGCTTCGACATGGACTTGACCGCCCGGGAGAACATCTACCTCAACGGTACGGTCCTGGGCTTCTCGCCCAAGTATCTGGACGAGAAGTTCGACGAGATCGTGGAGTTCAGCGAGCTGCAGAACTTCCTCGATGTGCCGCTGAAAAACTACTCCTCCGGCATGGTGGCCCGCATCGGCTTTGCTATTGCCACCATCACCAAGCCTGACATCCTCATCGCCGACGAGGTGCTGGCGGTGGGCGACTTCCTCTTCCAGCAGAAGTGCGAAAAGCGGATGAAAGAGCTGATGGCCGGCGGCACCACGGTGATCCTGGTGTCCCACTCCATCGAGCAGATCGAGCGCATGTGCAGCAAGGTGGCATGGCTGAGCCACGGCCACCTCAAGATGAACGGCGACACCGAGACTGTCTGCAACGCCTACAAGGCCGTGCAGCGGGGCGAGGCATAAGAAACTATGAATGTACGACTCAAACGCGCCAAAGAGCTGATGGGCTATGCCGTCCGGCTCACGAAAGACGAGGGCCTGCCCACGATGGTAAAGCGGGGCGCGGGCTTTGTCCGCCGCCGTTTCTTCGGCAAGCGGGCGCGCTATCTGCCCGGCAAAAAGGTGCTGGAAGCTCAGGCCGCCGAAATGGTCGGCAAGACCGCTGAGAACTGCGGCCTGCCCACCATCTCCATCCTGACCCCGCTGTATAATACGCCCGAAAATTACCTGCGGGAATTTCTGGACTCCTTCGTGAACCAGACCGCCCCCAATGGTCAGCTCTGCCTTGCGGACGCCTCCGACGACGCCCACCCCGAGGTGGAGCGTGTCGTAAGGGAATATCAGCGGAAAAATCAACGCATCGTATACAAAAAGGTCGAAAATAAGGGCATCGCCGCCAACACCAACGCCGCCGAGACGCTGGCGACGGGCGAATATCTCGCCCTCGCCGACCACGACGATGTGCTGGCCCCCCACGCCATGTACGCGATGGGTAAGGCTGTCTTGCAGCTCCGCGAAAAGGGTGAGCCGGACAGTTTCCTCTACAGCGACGAGGCGCTCTTCACCAAGGACATCAAAAAGCCGATGGTGGGACACTTCAAGCCCGATTATGCCCCGGATTATCTGCTCTGCTGCAACTACATCTGTCATCTGGCAGTCTTCAAGCGGGCGCTGTATGAGCAGCTGGGCGGCGAACGCCCCGAGTGCGACGGCAGTCAGGACCACGACCTCTTCCTCCGGCTCATCGAACAGACCGGCGGTGCGGCTCATCTGCCGCAGGTGCTCTACTACTGGCGGGTCCATGCCGGTTCTACTTCCGGCGGCACCGATGCCAAGCCTTATGTGGCGGCAGCTGCCAAAAAGGCACTGACGGACCATCTGAGCCGCACCGGGCGCACCGGCACGGTGGAGGATGGGCTTTTCCCCAGCACCTACCGCGTGAAGTGGGACATCGAGGGCGACCCAAAGGTGAGCATCCTCATCCCCAACAAAGACCACACCGACGACCTCGAGAAGTGCCTGTACAGCATCTGGTCAAAGACCGAGTGGGACAACTTCGAGGTCATCGTCATCGAGAACAACTCCACCGACCCGGCCACCTTTGCCTATTATAAGGATGCTGAGAAGCGGTACGAGGGCCTGAAAGTGGTCACCTGGCCGGAAAAGGGCTTCAACTTCTCAGCTATCAACAACTTCGGGCGGAAGGCGGCGCAGGGCGAGTACCTGCTACTGCTGAACAACGACGTGGAGGTGCGGAACGGCGACTGGCTCACCGAGCTGCTGCGGCAGTGCGCCCACCCCGGCGGTGCGGCCATCTGCGGCGCGATGCTCTACTATCCCGACGAGACGCTTCAGCATGCGGGCGTCGTCACGGGTCTGGGCGGCTACGCGGGCCACAGCCATAAGTACAAGAAGGCGGGCGGCAGCGGCTATCTGTTCCGCGCCGCTACCGTGCAGGACTTCTCCGCCGTCACGGGTGCCTGCCTGCTGGTCAGGGCCAGCGTGTGGGACGAGGTGAAGGGGCTGGACGAAAAGTTTGCCGTGGCCTTCAACGATGTGGACTTCTGCCTCCGGGTGCGGGACAAGGGCTATCGCATCGTGTGGACGCCCTACGCCCAGCTGACCCATTACGAGAGCAAGAGCCGCGGCGGCGACGAGAAAGACCCCGTCAAGGCGGCGCGCTTTGCCGCCGAGCAGCAGCGGCTCTACGACGTCCACGGAAAGGCGGATATTCTGGATGACCCCTATTATAACCCCAGCCTGACTCACGACCGGGAGGATTTCTCGGAGAGCGGCGATCTGCGGAACCTCAAAGAGGGAAAAGTGACAGTGAGGTGGCGAAACGCATGAACATCAAAGGTCATTTTGAGACCATTACCCGGCACAAGCTGCTGGTGATGAAATACTGCTTTGCCTGCGGGCTCTACGAGCAGGGCCTTGCCCACGATCTGAGCAAGTACAGCCCCACCGAGTTCATCCCGGGCTGCATCTACTATCAGGGCGACCACAGCCCCAATGAGGCGGAGCGGGAAGCCAGGGGCTACACCTCGGCATGGCTCCACCACAAGGGCCGCAACAAGCATCACCTCGAATACTGGATCGACTACAGCACCACGAAAGCCGGCCTCACCGGTATGAAGATCCCCCTGCGGTACGTCTGCGAGATGGTCTGCGACCGTGTGGCCGCCAGCCAGATCTATCTGGGCGACAAGTACACCGACGCCTCCCCTTGGGAGTACTACGAGCACAGCAAAGACCACTATCTGCTCCACCCCGAGACGAGAGCGCTGCTGGAAAAGCTGCTCCAGATGGTGCGGGACATCGGGCAGGAGCGGACCTTCGCGTACATGAAGTTCCTGCTGGGCTGCGAAAAGGATTATTAAAAAGACAGAATGCCCCCGGATGCTCTGTATCCGGGGGCATTCTCAGCAGGCGGCACAGGCCGTAAAAGCCAAACATCCCCCAGCCCGGGCGGCACACCGTTCAGGCTGGGGGATGACTGCGTTTCAAAAATGCGAGGCTCAGTCTTCGCTGTTGTCGATCTGGATATAGCGGGGGCCGTGCTTGTCCACAAAGAGCAGCACGCCGGTCAGCGTGACAGCCAGACAGGTCAAAACAGCGAGCATTACTTTCAGAAATTTCATGGTAGACCCTCCTTGACGGCTCAGACCGCACGGCGCGGGATGCGCCTGCGTGTTCGTTTGGTTGTAGTATAACATATTCTTCCCGGAAAGGCAAACGACCGGACTTTGGGAAAAGTTGTGCGATACGAACGAAAAAATGGGAGGTTAGCCACAGCTAATCGTTAAAAACAGCCAAGAAATTTAAGGAATTTCCATCATTTTGGCCTTGTTGTCGTTGACTTCCCATCGCAAAATGATACAATAAACATGTTAAGCAGCAACTGTCCCTGTACCAGTGCGCCTGCATGGGCGTGGGGACAGCAATTCAAGCAGAATGGGGGATTTAATTCCATGTTGAACAAGCTGAAACGTGCGGCGCTTGGCGCGCATACGCCGCATGACAAGGCAACTGCTGCAAGCAAACCGGTCCCGATGCCTCTGCCCGCGCAGGTACGCATCCTGATGAGTCAGCATATCGGCGCTCCCGCCAAGGCTTTGGTGAAGAAGGGCGACGAGGTGTTCGTCGGTACCAAGATCGGTGAAGCTGGCGGCTTTGTGTCTGCAAATATCCACTCCAGCGTCTCGGGTACTGTGGCGGCTGTGGAGCCGTTCCGTCTGTCCAATGGCCGGATGTGCGACTCTGTGGTCATCAAGACCGATGGCAAGCAGACCGTAGACCCCGCCGTGAAGGCACCCGAAGTGACCGATAAGGCCAGCTTCCTCGCCGCCGTGCGTGAGAGCGGTCTGGTGGGTCTGGGCGGCGCAGGCTTCCCGACTGACGTCAAGCTGCAGCCCAAGGACCCCGTAGACACCCTGCTCATCAACGCCTCCGAGTGTGAAGTCTGGCTGACCAGCGACACCCAGGAGATGCTGAACTGCGCAGACGACATCGTCCGCGGCATCGAGGCTGTGCTGAAGTACACCGGCATCCCGAAGTGCGTCATCGGCATCGAGAACAACAAGCCCGAGTGCATCGACCTGCTGTGCCAGAAGACGAAGGACAAGCCCGCCATTGAGGTGAAGCCCCTGCCCAGCGTCTACGGCACCGGCGCAGAGCTCATCCTCATCGAGAAGTGCCTGGGCCGCGAGGTCCCGCACGGCGGCCTGCCCGCCGCTGCCGGCGCCATCGTCATGAACGTGACCAGCGTGTCCAGCCTCGGCAAGTATCTGGCTACCGGTATGCCGGTGGTCAGCCGCGTCATCACCGTGGACGGCGATGCCTGCGAGAAGCCCCAGAACCTCATCGTCCCCGTGGGTACTTCCTACGAGGATGTCCTGAACACTGCCGGCCTCAAGGGCGGCGTCACTCTGGGCAAGGTCGTGGCCGGCGGCGCTATGATGGGTCCCGCTGTGCGTGACCTGAGCTACCCCACCACCAAGACCACTTCCGGCCTTATCATGCTGAGCGAAGCAACTGCACAGCCCCCGCAGGTCAACCCCTGCATCCGCTGCGGCCGCTGCGTCGAGTACTGCCCCATGGGTCTGGAACCCGTGGAGGTCAACCAGGCTTACGCTGCCCGCGACGTCCAGGAGCTGGGCAAGCTGCACGTTGACTACTGCTTCAACTGCGGCTCCTGCACCTTCGTCTGCCCGGCCAAGCGTCCCTGCACCCAGATGATGGGTCTGGCCAAGGCATTCTATCTCGGTGAAATCAAAAAAGGAGGCAATAAGTAATGGATACGAAGCTTATTGTTTCGGCCTCCCCGCACCTGCGCTCTGAGGAGACGACCGCCGGCCTGATGGCCAACGTGATCGTGGCCCTGACCCCGTGCGTCGTGGCCTCTGCCATTATCTTTGGTCTGCGTGCTCTGCTGGTCACCGCAGTGTCCGTCGTGGCCTGCGTGGCTTTCGAGTGGCTGTACTGCAAGCTGCTGAAGAAGGCAAACCCCATCAGCGATCTGTCCGCCGTCGTCACCGGCATCATCCTCGCCATGAACGTGCCTGTGGGTATGCCCATCGGTGAGCTGCTCATCGGCGACTTCGTGGCCATCATCGTGGTCAAGCAGCTGTTCGGCGGCATCGGCATGAACTTTGCGAACCCCGCTCTGGTGGGCCGTATCGTGCTGTTCGTCAGCTTTGCCGGCGCTATGAACAACTGGGTGTTCCCGGATGCAGCGGTCGATCAGCTGTCCTCCGCTACTCCTCTGGCTGTGGCTGACCCCAACAAGCTGAGCCTGCTGGACCTCTTCATGGGCGTCCACGGCGGCGTTCTGGGCGAGACCTGCGCTCTGGCCATCGTGCTGGGCCTGATCTACCTCGTGGTCACCAAGACCATCAGCATCGCCATCCCTGCCGCTTACGTTGGCAGCATGTTCGTGTTCTACCTCATCGCCACCCACAGCGTCCACGCTGCACTGGTGGCTGTGCTGAGCGGCGGCCTGCTGTTCGGCGCTGTGTTCATGGCCACCGACTACGTCACCAGCCCCTTCACCCTGAAGGGCAAGCTGATCTACGGCGTGGCTCTGGGCATCGTCACCTTTGCGATCCGTTACTGGGGCAGCTACACCGAGGGCGTGTCCTTCGCACTGCTGTTCATGAACCTGTGGGTCCCGTACATCAATGACTTGACCCGCCAGACGCCGTATGGCTATGTCAAACCTGCTAAGAAGGAGGCTGCTGGCAAATGAATAAGTCTACTTGGGAAAGCACGGTAAAGCCGGTAGTCGTGCTGAGCGTCATCGCACTGGTGGTCAGCTTCCTGCTGGCCCTGGTCAACTCCTTTACTGCGCCTATCATCGAAGAAAACCAGAAGGCCGCCACTCTGGCAGCTTATGTGGACGTCATGCCCACCGTTTCTGACGCCAAGACGCTGGAAGAAGTGACCGGTTTCACCACCGAGAACGTCACCGGCGTCGTCAAGGCCGAGGATGGCAGCATCGCCATCAAGGCTGAGGAGAAGGGCTTCGACGGCGGCATCCTCACCGTCATCATGGGCTACGACACCAACGGCACCGTCACCGGCATCTGGGTGGACGCTTCCACTCAGACCAAGGGCATCGGCTCCAATGTCGCAACCGACACCTTCCTTGCCCAGTTCAACGGCATGGACGGCACCCAGAATATCGCCATCGGTCAGGGCGGTTTTGACGCATACAGCGGCGCGACCATTTCCTCTAAGGCACTGTTCGCCGCCATCAACGACTGCGTCAACTGCTACAACGAGCTGGCATAAAGGAGGTTGG
>ERZ773108.1831-NODE-1831-length-19853-cov-4.903778_pt1 | contig 19853 bp, 39 predicted proteins | sample MGYA00580570_ERZ773108 | MGnify/ENA primary metagenome ERZ773108 (study PRJEB29015, sample SAMEA2737840) | human gut metagenome | biome: human gut; feature: human-associated habitat; material: faeces | place: China | collected 2012 ...
GGAAAATGCACAATGCGCGTGTTTCATACGACGATCTTGCCGCAGAGCTTGGACTTACAAAAGGCTATCTGTCCATGATCTTGAACGGGAAAAGAAATCCGCCGGGTGCGAGGAAGCGCTTGGAAGACGCGGTTAAGGCCGTGATCGAACGAAGAACGGAGGAAAAATGACGCTGGACGATATCCGGGCAATGTCAAAGCCCACAATCCTCGCAAGCGAGGCGGCGCAGGTGCTCGGCTGTACCCCGCAATGGCTTCGCTTGATGGCGAGGGAACAGCCTGAAAAGCTGGGCTTCCCGGTCTGCTGCACAAGCAAGCACAGAGTGAAGATCCCGAGAGAACCGTTTTTGCGGTTTCTCGGAGCATGAGGAGGAACAAATGAAAGCCAGAACCGCCGGGAACAGGAAAAGGAGGAGGATGCAACATGGCGGAGGAAAAGGCCTACACCCTCACATTGAGCGGGCAGGAGCTGCATGATCTGATCGAGGCGGCGCTGGTGTGTGAGTGCCAGACTGCGCAGATCATAAACGGGCTCAAGCGCAAGGGGATGGACCTGGACGCGCAGAAGCTTGTTACACAAAATGCCCGTATGGCGCGGCTCGTCAGGCGGATGCAGGAGGAAAGAGCATGAGAACCAATCTTGCAGAACGGCTCGGGTATGAGCCGGAGGAAACGACCGAAGAACGCCGGGAACGGCTGCGGGAGGAATTGGAGGCCCGCAAGGCGGCGCGGCGGATCATCAAAGGGATGTGCCTTTGGGTAAGCGGCGCGGCGATGATCCTGTCAGCAATGGCAGGGACAGCCGCAATGACGTATGAATGCGTCGTGACTGGCTTCGTCGCGCTCGTAGCGCTGCTGTACGGGCTGGCATAAAGAAATGACCCCTGCCGCGCGGCAACGCGACAGAGGCTGAAAGGAAACTTAAGACGCCTTTATTATAGGGCAGAAAGGGAACTATGTCAAGTTTAACGGATTCCCGCGTCCGACATGGTGCGAAAGCCTGCGTCGACGCGGTACATCGGGCCGACTACCCGAAGTTTAATAAGGTTCTGCTTTCGCAATGCGAACACCCGGAGAAATACGGTGTCAGGCTAGAACCCGACGCAGCTGCGGCGATCAAGGCGCTGGACGCGCCCAAGAACCGCAGCGACCGGCGGAAGAAGACGAACCGGTATTATTTCCGGCTTACGGACGAGCAGGCGAAGAAGCTGGACAGGCTTCTGAAAAAGCTGGGCTATTCTACGGTTCAGAGCTTCTGTGAAGCGCTGATCCGCCAGGAGGTGAGCCGGAATGGCGTATGATGGCGAAAACCTGTACTTGAGCATTCCAGAGCCGGAGTACGAGCCGGACGAGCCGGAGGACGAAAATCGTTATTTGTTCCCGCCGCTGTGGCTGGTGGGAAAGATGAAACAGGAGGATCAACATGAGAGTTTATAAAGGCACGGATAAGGATATGAAGTGCCGCGGGTTTCAATACAAGCTTGGCGAAGCCGCTGTTTTTGATGGAGAGCCGCATCTTTGCAGGGCTGGCCTGCACGCGTGCGAGCAACCGATTGATGTGCTGAACCACTATGCACCGAACGAAAGCCGATATTTTGAAGCAAAGGCCGAAGATGTAACGGACGAGCGTGAATCGGAAGACACCAAGATCGTCGCAAAGAGGATGACGTTGAAAGCAGAAATTGGCATTCCCGGCCTCGTGAAAGCGCAGATCGAATATATCAAGAACCAAATCGGATTTGAGGACGCGATCAAGCGCGCAAACGCCGAAAAAGAGAATCATGCCACAGGCTATCAGGGCGCGGCCTCCGCCACGGGCAAAGCCGGTGTTGCTCTTGCAGCTGGATATGAGTGTAAAGCAATGGGCGCACTTGGCTGCGCGATCTGCTGTGTCGAGCGCGGCGAATGGGACGGAGAGACATATCCGATTATTGCTGTCAAGGCGGCAATTGTCGACGGCGAGAAGATCAAGGCCGATACCTGGTATCGGCTGCAGAACGGCGAATTTGTGGAGGTGGAGTAAATGCTCGATACAATCTCCACGGCGAAGATGAGCCACGAAGAATGGCTGGAGGAACGCAGAAAGTCCATTGGCGGGAGTGACGCGGCGGCTGTTATCGGAATGAGCCGCTTTGCAAGCCCGTACACGGTATGGATGGATAAGACTGGGCGTCTCCCGGAAAAGGAAGACACAGAGGCTATGCGGATTGGCAGAGATCTCGAGGAGTATGTTGCGAAGCGTTTTGAGGAAGCGTCCGGGAAAAAGGTGCGGCGCTGCAACTACATCATTCGGAATCCCGCGTATCCGTGGGCGCACGCAGACATTGACAGGCGAATTTCCAGTGAAAATGCAGGGCTGGAATGCAAGACAACCTCGACGCTTGACATTCGGCAGTTCAACGGCGTGGATTTCCCGGAGAAATATTATTGCCAGTGCGTGCACTATCTGGCTGTCACTGGCCTTGACCGTTGGTATTTGGCGGTGCTCGTCTTCGGGCGCGGATTTTTTACATACACGCTGGAACGCGATGAGGCGGAAATCTCCGCGCTGATGGAGGCGGAGAAACTTTTTTGGCGGTGCGTCGAGGAAGACACCCCGCCTACACCGGACGGTTCGGAGGCGACGACGGACGCGATCAGCACGGTTTATGCCGATAGCAACGGCGAACAGCTTGATTTGTTTGGGCGTGAACAGCTGCTTTCCGAGTATATGCAGATCAAGCGTCAGGCGGCGGCACTGGCGGAGCGCAGCCGCGAGATTGAAAACACAATCAAGCTCGATATGGGCACGGCAGAGCGGGCCGCCTGCAACGGCTACAACGTCTCTTGGAAGCAGCAAAACCGGCAGACGTTCCAACCCAAAGCCTTTAAAGAGGCATACCCGGATATCGATTTGGCGCCGTTTTATAAAACGGTACAGGCCCGGCCATTCAAAATTACAGAGATGAAACAGGAGGAAGAATCATGAACAAAATCCAGCAGGCAACCGCGCAGACAGCTATGAAGGCACAGAGCGGCGGAAATCCGACAATGCAGCAGTATATCAAGCAGATGGAGGGCGAGATCAAGAAAGCGCTTCCCTCCGTTATGACGCCGGAGCGGTTCACGCGAATCACGCTTTCCGCGCTTTCCACGAATCCGAAACTGGCGCAGTGTACGCCGCAATCTTTCCTCGGCGCGATGATGACCGCCGCGCAGCTTGGCTTGGAGCCGAACACGCCGCTTGGGCAGGCATACTTGATCCCGTATTGGAACGGGAAACAGAACCGTCTGGAATGTCAGTTCCAACTTGGGTACAAAGGCATGATTGATCTGGCATACCGCTCCGGCGAGATCCAGACGATCCAGGCACAAGTCGGACACGCGAACGATACGCTGATTGCCGAGTATGGTACAGAATGCAGCCTGAAATTTATCCCGAAGCTGAACGGAGATCGCGGCGACCCGGTGAACGTCTGGGCGATGTTCAAAACAAAGGACGGCGGCTACGGATTCGAGATCATGACGCTGGACGATGTTCGCGCCCATGCGCAGAAGTACAGCAAGGCATACGGTTCCGGCCCGTGGCAGACCAACTTCGAAGAGATGGCAAAGAAGACCGTTCTGAAAAAGGTTCTGAAATATGCCCCGATGAAGTCTGAATTTGTCCGGCAGATCGCGCAGGACAGCACGGTCAAGACGGAGATCAGCGACGATATGTTCAGCGTTCCTACTGTTGTCGCAGATGCGGAAATGGTAGACAATATGCCTGTTGACCAGACTACAGGTGAGGTCATGGAGGGCAACGCAAATGCTGAATAAAATCGTCCTGATGGGCCGCCTGACCCGTGACCCGGAGCTTCGGCAGACGCAAAGCGGAAATTCTGTTGCATCCTTCACGCTTGCCTGCGACCGCGATTTCGCGGCGCAGGGCGCGGAGAAGGAAACGGATTTTATTGATGTTGTCGCATGGCGGAATACAGCTGAGTTCGTCAGCAAGTATTTCTCCAAGGGCCGCATGGTCGTCGTGTCTGGCCGTTTGCAGATCCGCAACTGGGAAGACAAGGACGGAAACAAGCGCAAAACGGCCGAGATCGTTGCAGAAAGCGTTTATTTCGGCGACAGCAAGCGGGACGGGCAGAATGCTTCTGCCGCTGCACCGGCCTCTTCGGAGTTCAAGCCGCTGCCGAGCACAACGCCGGTTCCGTTCTCTTCGCCGGATATGCCGCAGATGGAGATCGAGAAACCCGACGACCTGCCGTTCTGAGGGCTGACGGATGGGAGATAAGAGGGAATACGTCAAGCTGTGGCTGAGTTACAGGAGCTATTTCGAGGCGTACAGTGCCGCTGAGGTGGGGCGCTTGGTGCTGGCTGCGATGGATTATCGCGAGTCGGGAGCAGAGCCAGAGTTCAGCGGGAGTGAGCGTTTCATTTGGCCTGCGATTCGACGGGACATTGACGAATCCGTAGCGGCTCAAAAAGCCATCTCCGCGTCCAGAAGCGAGGCAGGAAAGCAGGGCGGTCGGCCTGAATCCGAAAAAGCAAATGCTTTTGACGAAAGCAACGAAAAGCAAAAAAAGCAAATGCTTTCCGAGGAAAGCAAAAAAAGCTATGGACAAAGGAAAAGGACAAAGGAAAAGGACATGGACAGTATTCTTTCCCCCCTACCCCCCACGCTGCGCGAAGCAGTTGAAAAATGGGTGGCGTACAAGGGCGAACGACGGGAGGAGTATAAGCCTGTTGGCCTGCAAAGCCTTGTCACACAGATCACGAAAGCCGCAGAGGAATATGGCGAGGCTGCAATGATCGACGTGATAACCCGCTCTATGGCCGCAAATTACAAGGGGATCGTGTTTGACTGGCTGAAAGAGGCCAGCACACGCCCTGCGGCGCTTGGCCGCGCTGCAAAGCCCGGCTACGGCGTGCAGGGGCATCATGACGATCTGAACCCGTTAGAGCGTGCAGCTGTGGACAGGGTGATGGGGCCGGTGTCAAAGGGAGCTGCCCGATTGCAGCAAGGCGTGCAGCGCCACGGGGACGAACTTGATGCGTTCCAGCTGGAGGCGGTCGAGCGAATGCTTGCGGAAAACAAGGAGGATAAGGCATGAGATTTGTTTGCGATTGCTGCCACGATCTGACGAACATCGAGGCAGACCGGATGGAGATCCAGGGCGAGAAGCTGCTGGTGTACAGCCTGGCGAAGCTGACGCCGGGGAGGGAGGAGGCAAAATGAAAGAGAATGTGCTGGAGCGAAATGCAAGGCTGGATACCGAACGGAAGATTGCGGATTTTCGAGTAAAACAGCAGATGGATTATGCGTTCAAGGTGAAATACGCCAAAATCCGCGCATGGGAATTCTACGATCACCCAGACGTTGCAGGTAGCTGCTACGTAGCTGTCGGCGGGCTGGATTCCATCACGCTGCTCCTGTTCCTTCGCAGCATCGGTATTGATGTGCCTGCCATCTCGGTATCGTCGCTTGAGGATAAAAGCATTCAGCTGATTCACAAGCAACTCGGCGTGAAGCCGCTGAAACCGCTGAAAAGCAAAGTGGAAGTGCTGCGGGAGTACGGATGGCCGGTGATCTCCAAGGAAGTTGCGGGGAAAATCTCGCTTTTGCAAAATCCAAGCGAGAAAAACGCAACGGTACGCCATGCGATCATCACTGGGGAAACAGGGGCTTACGGCGGGTTCCGCACGGGGACGCGGATGAAGCTAGCGCAAAAATGGCTGGAGATCTTCGGCGGATACGAAAATGAGAATGAAGGCGTTAGCTACAAAACGCCGGATTTTCTCGTATCGGATAAGTGCTGCTATTACCTGAAAGAAAAGCCTTGCAGCGATTATGCCAAAGAAACCGGAAGCTTCCCGTATATGGGCCTGATGGCGTCCGAAGGAGGGCGCAGGCAGAAAGCGTTGATGATGCACGGGTGCAACTACATATCGCCGGGAACGAAACGCAGCTGTCCATTCGCGATTTTTTCGCGGCAGGATCTTTTGCAGCTTGCGCTGGATTTGCAGGTTCCGGTGCCGGAAATCTACGGAGAGATCGTGCGCGACGCAGACGGAACACTCAGGACGACAAAAGCACAGAGAACCGGGTGCTCCATGTGCGGGTTCGGCGTGCACATGGAAAAACGCCCGCACCGGTTCGATCGGCTGTGGGAGCGGAATCCAAAGGAGTGGGAAATGTGGATGAATCACGTAATGCAGGATGATCGCGGGAACTGGTACGGCTGGGGCCGTGTGCTGGACTACATCGGCGTCGAGTGGCGGGATCCGGAATACGCGCTGTTAAATCCGGATGAACTGCCCGGCCAGATGATTTTTGATGGAATGGAGGCGTCCGCACTATGACAGGGCAGGAAATCGCGAAGGCGCTGCGGTGCTGCGCGAAGGGGCTTGGACACGACGACGCGTGCGAAAACTGCAAGGTCGGAGAAATCCAAGATCGGCGGGAATACATCGAGTTTGCGGCTGCTAACGTGATCGAGCGCCTGACCGCCGAGAACGCGGCGCTGCGGGAGAAACAGAGGCGGATTCCGGTGACGGAGCGGATGCCGGAACCAGAGACAGAGGTTTTGGCAGTTTGCAATCGAAACGGATACATTTTCGTGACACCGGTTATCTACGAGGACGGGAAGTTACTGACGCAGGAAAGTGCGTGGAACTGGAGCAACATCTACTGCTATGGCCTGTACGACGAGGAGGCGGATGATTACTACATCCCGGAGGGTTGGTGGGAGAACAGACAGTTTAATCCGGACGATGTGTACAACAATCCGGTAGACTGCGCAGTTACCCACTGGCTGCCGCTGCCGGGAGCACCGGAGGAAGGAGACAAGCATGAGTAAAGCTGTTTTAATCAGCGTCCGCCCGAAGTGGTGCGAGAAGATCATCAACGGGCGGAAGACCATTGAGGTGCGCAAGACGCGCCCGAAGATGAACCCGCCGTTTAAGTGCTACATCTACAAATGCGGAAACGGAAAAGTCATCGGGGAATTTCTGTGCGATGAGATCAGCAACATTACCTTCGGCTGGCACATATCAAATCTCAAGATTTACGATACCCCGCGCGAACTGCGGGAATTTTACGCTGTGCCAAATGAGGTAGAGGTAGCGCTCAAGGCAAAACCCAAGCCGGTCACACGCCCGCCGCAGAGCTGGCGGTATGTGGAGGAAGAGTTATGGAGCGACTGACTAAATGGAACGAATCATCGTATAAACACGCCTATTACCCGCGCTGCTTTAAAGAACCGTGCTACGGCAGAGGGTGCAAAATTAAGGATTGCCCGTTTGAAATAGCGGTGTGTGAGCGACTCGCAGCCTACGAGGACACGGGGCTGACGCCGGAGGAAATCAAGGCTCCGTTTACGGAGGATACGATGATAAATCTGGCAGCGCAGGCGCTGGGCGTGGAGACTAGCCGCCTCCGCGGGCTTGCCGAGGCCGACAAGGACGGGCGCGTGGTCGTGCTGCCGTGCAAGGTGGGCGACGGGCTTTGGACATTCTGTAGTCACCCGGTCGAGCAAGTTTACAGTTTTACTGTGACAGATATAAGCACGCTTAATGGGAGAACTCTGCTGAACACATCACGCTGCGGCGTTATGGATGCACGTGATGTCGGCAAGACGGTTTTCCTCACCCGCGAGGAGGCCAAAAAGGCGCTGCAGGAAATGGAGGGCAAGAAGGATGGCTGAACTGAAACCGTGCCCGTTCTGCGGCGGTGACGTAGAAGAAACAGGCGGTTCGTGTAATTTCGGGAAAAAGATTATGACGCTCAATGTAAAGTGCAGGAAATGCGGGACATCCGTTGCCCTGAAAACAGCATGGAACACGAACGCATACATTGAAGCGGTTGAGGCATGGAACAGGAGTGTAAACCATGCATGAGGAGGAAAGTTGATGCAGGATTGCTGTTTTACATGCAAAAATCTGGAATACAGAAAGAACTACGTTTATCCGTACCGGTGCTTGAAGCACAAAGCAGAACGGTTCTCGGAGAAGGAATTTGAACGGATGTACTTTTCCGGAGAGGAATGCAAAGACTTTGAACAAAGGAGGTGGCCTGATGGGCACAATTCTGGCGATTGATCCGGGGAATATGAAATCCGGCTATGTTATCGTAGAGCACGACGGCGAAGAAATTCGCCGCGTGCTGGAGGCCGGGAAGATCGAGAACAACGTGCTGCTGCCGCTGATCGCGCAGAAGCTTTACGGGAACGGCTATGACGTTGCAATCGAGATGATCGCGGGCATGGGCATGACGGTAGGCCAAGAGGTTTTCGATACCTGCGTCTGGATCGGGCGGTTCTGGCAGACGATATTGTGGCAGGCTGGATATGGGCCGACGTGGATATTCCGCCGGGAAGAAAAGCTGGATCTGTGCGGTTCGCTATCTGCCAAAGATGCAAACATCCGGCAGGCCCTCGTCGACCGCTACGCGCCCGGTCGGCCGAATTTCGGCAAGGGCACGAAGAAAGCCCCCGGCTTCTTCTACGGCTTCTCGGCGGATATGTGGGCGGCGATGGCTGTCGCCGTGACGTATTTTGACAAGTACATCAAGGGGGTAAAGCTATGAACGATAACTGCATTTGCGCGCATTTATACGGAGATGGTAGCAGGAATTGTAGGTTAAGAGCGGAATACATCCGCTGCAACCGCGCCGAGGAATGCTCTGCCTATAGAAATGGAAAGTGTTTTTGCGTAACAACACTATTTGGCGTCAGATGCCCCAACGGTGAGATCACAATTGTGGATGGTGGAACAAAACGGTCAAAGGCGTTTTTACGGGTTCAGAAAGAAGCCAGAACAAAACCGGCTTATGGGAAATTGCAATATCCATCAACCAATTTGATTACACGCATAGGAGAAGACGCTTTTCTCACCGTTTCTTATATATGGTTGGAGGAATTCGGCGGGGAAATCCGTTGCGATGACCCGCATTTTAGCACAAACAAACTGTACATAAGCGCCGATAAACTCACGCCTGAAAACATCAAGAGAATTTGCGATTTTATCCCACACGCAATAATGGGCGGCGTGATTCGGGATTATCAGGACAAAACCGTTCCGATGTTTTTGCATCAGCTCCAGGCTCTATTTCCAGAAAAGTACGCAGGATTCCAGGAAACGTATCCTGATTACAAAATCAAAGCTCCGGACTGGAGGGGGCGGAGGGCGAAGCTTTCATCATGCAACAGAAATGTAGAGTACAAGGATTGCCATAAAAACACGTTTTACTTTGCTGGGGACTACATTGTATGCGATTGCTACGAATCGTCATTTGCGCCATTTCATGCAAAACAAACAGAAATCCGGGTAAAACTATCGGACGAAATGGAGGTGGAGATCACAGATAACTCACAAGTTACTGATGAAACTGTTTTTCTATGAGATTTTTAGATTAGCAAGGGGGTGAAGCTGTGACAGGCAGAAAGACAAAGCGCAAGCCACCTAGACCGCCGATGCAGCTGATGTGCGATGCCTGTGGGAAAACGTTTATGCGCGTACCATCAAAGTACAAGGCAAAATACAATTTTTGCAGCGAGGCGTGCGCCTGGACGGCACATGGGGAAGCTGTGATGGGCCGGGCGGAGCGCGTGCGGATCCTGATCACGTGCTCGATCCCGGTATACCCGGAAATGCGGCCTGTCTGCGGGCGGGTGTATCCTGCCGAGAAATACAAATACAGGACAAACCGGACGGGCTATGTCGTCGAGGTGGGCGGCAAGCGCGTATGCGTGAGGGTGGACGAATGCAGGGAAATCTAGGGCTCACACCGGTGCAGGCCCCGTGCAAGGGCTGTGCAGACAGGCACACCGGCTGCCATACGGACTGCACCCGGTACATAGCATTCCGCCGGGAGGCGGACAGATACAAGCAGGAGCAATCGAAGGACGCTGCACGATGCGAACCGCGCAAAGCGGGAAGGGAGGAATCATTACGGATGAGCGGAATCACAGAGCAGGAATATGCGGCGTGGCTGGAAAAGGCGTTGCAAGCGCTCTATAAATCCAAGCCGCTTGCAATCGCGATTGTGGCAAAAACGGAAGCGGGCAATACGCTTACGGGCTACTACAATGCGGACGCACAGGACAAGGCCGTGTTTGCCCACCATATCCAGAGCGATATCGTGCTGGACATTATCAAGGCAAATGCCGTAGAAATCAAGGCCATGATGGAGGGCGTAGACGATGGAACAGATCAAGGGCGCAAAGTACGACGATGAAGACGCGGGAGTTTTCAAATGAGCACGCCGCGATACGGCTGGTGGCCCTATGCAAAATGGATGATCCGCAGCTATAAGGGCGGCGGGCTGATGACGAGGGCCGAGCGCGCTGCCGTTGAGGATGCAATCGCAGAGACGGAACGGCTCGTTGACGGCGCGGAGCGACTCCGGCTCATAGACTTGGTTCTTTGGAAGCGGACGCACACCTTACAGGGCGCTGCGATGGCGGTTTATGTGTCCGAACGCACTGCGCAGGAGTGGCACAGGCAATTTATTCGCCTTGTGGGGCAAAAAAGAGGGCTTTTGTGAAAAAGTCTGCGTCCCAGAGCCAAATTTAACATTTACTATAAGGGCGTAGAGATCAACTCTACGCCCTTCTTCATCGGCACCGCAGCGTTCTGCGGAAACCTCCTCCTCCTGTTCTCGTGTTCTCCGGTGTGAATAAATATATTTATTCACACACGGAGACACGAGAACGAAAGAATGAGGCAGAAAGGAGCGGCTATGGCGAGTTTGCGCGCCCTTGCACACAAGCTGCAAACAGCGCTCTTGTACAACGGAATCAAAATAAAAATCAATCAAATGCAGATCTATTCCGCGAAAAATGACAGGATGGTGACGAAATACATGGTTTACGAATATCGACCTGATGAAAAGCCGAAGAACGTCACTCTGCTGGAAACGTACCAGATTGCGGATGTGGTGAAGCTGCTGGCCGGGCTTTACAGCGATGGCGGATGAAAAGCTTACGCCGAAGCAGAGACGATTCTGCGAAGAATATCTGAAATCCGGAAACGCGACAGAAGCAGCGAAAAAGGCCGGGTACAAAGAAACATCATGCAGAGTGATTGCGGCAGAAAACCTATCAAAACCAGCTATTTCTGCGTATATAAAGCGCAGGCTGGACGAACAGGAAGCGGCGCAGGTCGCGGATTCAAACGAAATTCTGAAATTTTACACTGCGGTCATGCGCGGGGAGGTCAAAGACCAGTTCGGCATGGACGCATCGCTGTCCGACCGGCTGAAAGCCGGTGACAGCCTTATGAAACGCTACGCAGCTGCTTCCGACCGCAACAGGACGACAATGGAGAAGCTTGATTCGATGCTGAAGGAGTTCCAAGATGCTGTTAAGTCCGAAACAACGTGAATTTGTAAAATACGGGACGCATCGATGGAACTTCAAGGGCGGAGCCACCAGAAGTGGGAAGACTTACCTCGATTTTCGATGGATCATTCCAATCCGGATCCGCGAAAGAATCGGAAAAGATGGCCTGGCCGTCATTCTCGGCGTAACAAAATCCACGATTGAGCGAAATGTGCTGGAGCCGATGCGGAACCTGTATGGCGATATGCTTGTCGGAACAATCTCCAGCGACAACACAGCGTGGATTTTCGGGGAAAAGTGCTATTGCCTCGGTGCGGAAAAGGTTTCTCAGGTTTCAAAGATCCGCGGCGCGTCGATTAAATATTGCTACGGCGACGAGGTCGCGGACTGGTCGGAAGAAGTATTCGCGCTGCTGAAAAGCCGCCTTGACAAAGAGTATTCTTGCTTTGATGGGACGTTCAATCCCCAATATCCCGATCACTGGCTGAAAAAATTCCTCGATAGCAACGCGGATATTTTCAGCCAGACATATACGATCGACGACAATCCGTTCCTGCCGGAATCTTTTAAAGAAAATCTGAAAAAAGAATACGAAGGGACGGTTTATTACGATCGCTACATTCTCGGCCTCTGGGTACGTGCCGAAGGACTGGTATATCCGATGTTTGGAGATGACTGCATCACGCAGGAGATCCCGGACACCGGAGATTATTATATATCTATAGACTATGGCACGCTGAATCCGTTTTCTGCCGGGTTATGGTGCGTTGGGAAGAGGTCCGCTGTGCGCATCGCAGAAATCTATTACAGCGGACGTGAGACAAGGGTGCAGAAGACCGATGAGGAATACTGCGATATGGTTGAGAGGCTGGCCGGAGAAAAAACGATTCGGGCAGTTGTCGTTGATCCGTCAGCGGCGTCTTTTATCGAGGCGCTGCGCAGGCGCGGCAGATTCAAGGTCAGGCACGCGGACAATGACGTTATGAATGGAATCCGAACTGTGTCTGAATTTTTGCGAAATGGAAAAATCAAGATTCATGAAAGCTGCGAGAACACAATCCGGGAGTTCGGCCTGTATCGATGGGACGAAAAAAGTGAAAGCGACCGGGTTGTAAAGGAAAATGATCACGCGATGGATGAGGTTCGCTATATGGCGACGACAGTGCTGAAAAAGGCGTTTAAGGAACATATCTTCGTGCCGGAGCTGGCGAGATAAGAAGGTGAAGCATGAAAACATATCAGGATTTTTTAGAGGTTGCCGAGAAATCGGATCGGGGCAGAATGGAATTTGTTCTGGCGGCGATCAACGATCATAAAAACTCGGATCTGTACCAGCAGGCAAAAATTGCGCGGGAATACGACGAGCACCGAAATGTGACCATCATTACCGTGCAGAAGCTGCTTTATACGCTGTCCGGGAAGGCTATCCCGGACAACTATAGCGCAAATTACAAGCTCCGCAGCGCATTCTTCCCGATTTTCATGCGGCAGGAAACACAGTATCTGCTCAGCAACGGCGTGATACTGAAAAACGCCGAGAACAAGAAGCGGCTCGGCAAAAAATTTGACAATCAGATTCAGGATCTGGCGCGCTCGGCGCTTGTTAGCGGCGTGGCTTATGGCTTCTGGAACCTCGATCATCTGGAAGTGTTCACGGCCCTAGAATTTGTGCCGCTGCTGGATGAGGAAAACGGATCGCTTCGCGCCGGTATTCGGTTCTGGCAGGTAGCGGCGAACAAGCCGCTGCGGGCGACACTGTACGAACCGGACGGATTCACACAATTCATCCGCAGGAGCGGGAAAGAGATGGAGATTTTAGCACCGAAACGCGGCTATATCTCCGTCGAAGCCTCGTCTGAGGTGGACGGAACAGAAATCTTGGAGTATCAGAATTACCCAGGATTCCCGATCATCCCCATGTACGGCAATCGCGCTCGGCAGTCCGAGCTTGTCGGCCAACGCGAGGCGATAGACTGCTACGATCTGATCAAATCCGGTTTCGCGGATACCGTCGATGACGCATCGATTATCTACTGGACGATCTCCAACGCAGGCGGCATGGACGAAATCGATATGGCGCGGTTCAAAGAAACTATGCGGCGGATCGGAGTCGGCCTTGTGGACGACGACGGCGCAAAGGCGGAGGCCCACACGCTTACGATTCCAGTCGAGGCGCGGGAAGCGCTGCTGAGCAGACTCAGCGACGATCTTTACAGGGACTTTCAGATGCTGGACACCACGAAAATACAGGGCGGGCAAAAGACGGCGACTGAGATCACGGCGGCATACCAGCAGATGGACAACAAGGTCGACGAATTTGAATACTGCGTCGGTGATTTCCTGTATCAGCTTTTTGCGCTGATCGGCATTGACGATGAGCCGACATTTACGCGCTCGAAGATCGTGAACCAGCTGGAGCAGACGCAGATGGTGTTGCTTGCCGCAAGCTACCTTGACGACGAAACGATTCTGAGCAAGCTGCCGTGGCTTACGCAGGAGGAAATCGCAAACATTTTGAAGAGGAAAAGCGCGGAAGAATTAGAGCGATATTCCACGAAAGATATGGAGGAATAGACGTATGAGCAGCATGGTACAGGGTGATGCGTACAACCTCGATGTTACAATCAAAAACAACGGTTCCCCCATCAATATTGCGGATGTCAAGGCGGTTGAGTTCACTTTATTCAATTTCAAAAAAATTTATCCAGGGGACGCGGAATACTCGGATGGAAAGTTCCACATTCCCCTCACCCAGCAGGAGACCTTTCGGCTCCCGAAGCTCTGCCAGATGCAGGTGCGCGTGAAATTCAAGAGCGGTGACGTGATTGGCTCGGAGATCAAGCAGATCGACGTTGCGCACGCGCTATCAAAGGCGGTGTTGTGATGGGCGGCATTGAATTTGAACTCAAGAACCGCGATCCGGTCGACGTTTCCTTTAACGTTTCCGTGCGTGCCGGCGGCGGCTCTGGCGGCGGAGGCATTGCATCGGCGCAGATCGATGAGATCCGCGTGCTGACAAAATCGGACTATGACGCGCTGGACAAAAAGGACGCGCGGACACTGTATCTGTTGGAGGGATAACATGCTGGCAGTTGGAATCAAACGCATTCTGGAGCTGTTCATCGGCTCCATGGGCATCAAATCCGCCCGCTTGGGCACAGAAACCATCTACGAAAGGCCTGGCGGCTTTTTGTACATCGAACTCACAAGCGAAGAAAGGGGATAAATCCAGATGGCAAGTTTTTTCAATCTGACACTTGATACGCTGGCACCTGCCGGCCTATCGCTGATCCTGAACGACGGCGCGCAGTACGCGACCAGCGCGACCGTCACCGCGAAGATCTCAGTCACCGACGCCGCGACGACCGGCTACCAGATGAAGATCTGGGGCACAAAGGCGGCGGCAAAGGAAGCAGATGCGTCGTGGGAGACGTTCGCCACAACAAAATCCATTACGCTCCCGGACGGCGACGGCCTGAAGACGATCTATGTAAAGGTGCGCGACGACGTCGGCAACGAATCGGCTGCGGCCAGCGACTCCATCACGCTCAATTCCACGATTCCCGCCGTGACCATCACTGGCCCCGACAAGAGCCGCATTTCCAAGGTCACGGGCTACGACGCAGCGGCGTTCTCCTTCGTCTGCGATGTGGACTTTGAGGAATACACCGTCCGCGTCGTCCCGGCGACGAGCAGCCTGCACACGGCGGGCACGCAGATCCCGGCGACGGGCGGCTCCACGAACGTCAGCGGCACGGCAGGCGGCTACAAGAAGAACACCGCTATCAACGTCACCGTCAAGGGCGCAGACCTCGAATCGGCGTCTTCCGGCGACGGCGTGAAGATCGTGAAGGTCTTCGTCAAGAACGCCGCCGGGACGTGGAGCGCAGCCTAATGGCCGCGCCGGAGTTGACCTTCTCCATTACCGGAAACAAGATATCGGCAGTCTCGGGATTCGACTCGATCACCGTCACATTCTCGTCGGACATCGCCTATACGGCTTTTGAGTGCCGCGCGACGAAGTCCGGCGAGGATTGGGGCCGCGGGAAGGGCGCTTTGATCGCGTCCTTCTCCCAGACCCCGGCGGGCACGCAGCGCACCTTTGAGGTATACGACGATTTTCTGCTTTCCGGAGACGGAGAATACAGAATTTCGCTGTTCGCGCAGGGCGCGGACGGCAGCTGGAATGACAATTATGGATTTATCCCGTCCGGACAGTCGCAGACCATGAAAACGGCTGACGGAGAGGATTTCCTGTGCATGAAGGAGTGATCGCATGGCGTACAACAGCCAGTATACCGGCGCGCAGATCGACGAGGCCATCGGCGACGTGCGCGACAATAAAGAGGCGTGGAGCAAAAAGGAACTTCCGGCCGTCACCGACTCCGACAACGGCAAATTTCTGCGGGTCGTAAGCGGTGCATGGACGGCTGCGGCGATTGATAATGCGAACGGAGGGAGCTTCTGATGGCGGAATATTTGACGAATACGGCTGACCTGACAGTGGTCGCGGATGCGATCCGGGCAAAGGGCGGCACGTCCGCACCACTGGTCTACCCGGACGGATTTGCGACAGCCATTCAGGCCATTCAGACCGGCATAGTTCCGCAACTGATCGTAACAGTATCTGCCGGTGCGACGGTCACAGCGACGAACGGCTTCAAAACGATCAGCGGAACATCTGACAGCACCGGAGTTTGTACGCTTAGCGTTCCGGAGATCGGCACATGGAGCGTATCTGCGACACTGGATGGGAAAACGTCCGACACAAAATCCGTATCTATCACGGACAGCTACGCGGTGTCGCTTAATTTTGCATATCCGACACTGAATAAAAATACTTGGGAAACAATAAAAAATATATCCGACGCGGGACAGGGCGCGAACTATTGGAGCGTCGGTGACCGAAAGGCTGTAACGCTAAACGGCACGGTTGGACATCTTACACTATCTAATTACACAACATATGCGTTCATTATTGGATTTAACCATAACGCGAGCCTAGAAGGGGAAAACCGTATCCATTTCCAACTTGCAAAGACCGCGCTCTCCGGCGGTACGGACGTGTGTTTCTGCGATAGTTACTATACCTCGCCCGTTTCGACAACCGGCTATTTCTCTATGAACAGTAGTGCAACGAACTCCGGCGGATGGGCGAGCTCGCAAATGCGTACAAATATTTGCGGGACAAGCCTCTCGAGCTATTCCGGAACGATTATCGCAGTCATTCCGGCGGCGCTCCGTGCAGTCCTAAAGTCCGTTACCAAGTACACGGACAATACGGGAAATAATAGCACATCCGCGAGTGCGGTCACGGCGACAAAGGATTACTTTTTCCTCCTCTCGGAGTTTGAGGTTTTCGGGAGCATTTCGGGAGCAAACTCGAACGAGGCGAGTAAGCAAGCGCAGTACGCCTATTATTCCGCTGGAAACAGCAAGGTAAAGTACAAGCACAACGGAACGAGTGCCGCCGCTCGTTGGTGGCTCCGTTCTCCGCTTGCGAGCAGCTCCGACGGTTTCGAGAATGTGAACACCAAGGGGACAGCCGAAGACCGCACCGCGCGCGCTTCCTTCGGCTTCCCACCCGGCTTTTGTGTATGAGGGACAAATCCATGGAGTATATCGTATATAAGCGGTTCCGTGGACATGGAATCGATGGAGAATTTAATCTCCGGTACGGAACTGTGGTATCGGAGATCGACGGGTTTCTGCTTTCACCGGACGGAAAACGGATATGCGCTGCGACGTCCGAAAACGGATGGGAGCATTTCAGGCAGAATACACCAGAGGGCGCGATGCGGCAGGAAATGCTTGAACGCCTCTGCCGCTGGTATGAAAAAAACGGCTGCAGTGAAGACTTTACAGACGACAAATGGCCGGGGCAGGACAACGGCTACTGGAAGAATCGGTTGAGAACAGCAAGCACAGAGCGATTGGAGACAATCTATCAAGAGAAATTTGGAGGGACGCCATGTATGCAGTAAAGCAGGACGGCGCATTTGCCGGGTATGCGGATAGCATTGTATTCATCCGACTGCACAGCAACGGTTGCTATGTACCGTGTAAGGAAGCCGAGGCCGAGGGCTTTTGCGCGAAGATGGCTGTGATTATTACGGATAAAGAAGGAACTGAGCATCAGGTGCTTTCTGACATGGTGTTTCATCTCGCCGGTTACACGTTGAAAGGTACTGAGCCAGAAGGCAGCTATGAGGAAATGGGTGCAGCATTGCCGCTGACGGATGCAGAGACCGCCGCGAAGATCCTGCTCGGGGAGGCGGAATAACATGAGCACCTACACCGAGCGGGCGCGGGCGCTGCGCCCCTATATCGTCAAAAGCGCCGCCAGTCTCACCGACGCCGACGCGAGTCTCGCGCCAGAGCTTTTCACCCGCCTGACCGGCTCTGGCAGCCTCGTCAAAGCCGGCACGCGCATCAACTGGGGCGGCACCATCAAGCGCGCCGCCTCAGACCTCTGGGACACGGCCCAGAACACCCCGGACGCCGCCCCGGCCCTCTGGGAGGGCATCGCCTACAAGCAGGGCTTCCGCCTCATCCCCGAGACCATCACCGCCGGCCTTGCATTCTCCAAAGGCGAAAAAGGCTGGTGGCAGGACGAGCTCTACGAATCCCTGCTCGCCGCCAACGTCTGGAACCCATCCGTTAACCCGGACGGGTGGAAGAAGATCACGGAAGAAGGTACATAGCCATGGACACCAAGACTATCATCGTTACCCTCGTCTGCGCCGTGCTCGGCGGGGTGGATAGAAGTGTATGAGCACAAGCAACACCGCCGGGCAGAAAATGATCGACGCAGAGCTCGCAAAGCTTGAAAAGCGGATTGCTGCGATATACAGGGAAGCGTATGACGGTCTGACGGACATCATCAAGGAGTATTTCGCAAAGTTCGCAGACCGTGACGCTTCCGAAAAGGCACGGCTGGACGCTGGCGATATCACCGATGAACAATACAAGCAATGGCGGCTTGCGCAGATCGGGCGCGGGAAGCGGTTTGAAGCGCTAAGGGATAAAGTCGCAGAGCGAATGACGAATGCAAACGCAACCGCAATCGCCTATATCAACGACGCAACGCCGGGGATTTACAGCCTGAACAGGAACCTAGCAGCCTATATGATCGAGCAGGTGGCGGGGGACGTTGGATTCGATCTCTGGGATGAGCGGGTTGTGAAGCGCTTGATTGCCGAGCAGCCGGGCCTTATGCCATCCTACCCGGAAAAGCGGGCGCTCAATCGCGGGATAGATCTTGCATACGGGAAAAAGCAGATCACGGCCAGCATCACCAGTTCCATTTTGCAGGGCCGGAGCATCAAAGGCATGGCAGATGATCTGCAAAGCCGCATTACAACCATGAACCGCGATTCCGCTATCCGGACAGCGCGCACAGCCGTCACAGGCGCGCAGAACGCCGGGCGGCTGGATTCCTATTATGCTGCCGAGAAAATGGGAATCAAGTGCAGAAAACAATGGATGGCGACGCTCGACGGAAGAACCCGCCACTCCCACGCCATGCTCGACGGCGAGATCGTGGACAACGACAAAAAGTTCTCCAACGGCTGCCGCTTCCCCGGCGACCCAAACGGCCCACCGTCCGAAATCTATAACTGCCGCTGCACGCTGGTATCCGAGATTGAAGGAATCGACACCTCCGGAGGCAAGCGCCGCGCCAGGAACCAGGCGACCGGACGGAATGAGCTGATTGAGAACATGAGCTATGCTGAATGGGCAGGGTGGAAAAAGAAAAATGGACGTTAAATTTATCGACAACTCCGAAGAAGTGAAGTCTGCTATGCACGACGCGCTGATTCGCGCCCTAGAAAAGATCGGCATGACGGCCGAAAAGTATGCAAAGCGGCTTTGCCCGGTGGTCACCGGCAATCTGAGGAACAGTATCACACACCGCGTAGATGAAGGGGAACCGGCTGCATACATCGGAAGTGACACGGAATATGCCGCATACGTCGAACTCGGAACCGGCAAGCATTATCCGGGCGGCAGGCCTACGCCGTGGGCGTATCAGGACGCGAAGGGGAACTGGCACTGGACGGCTGGAAACAAAGCACAGCCGTATTTGAAGCCCGCAGCAGCGGACCATTCGGCGCAATACCGGAAAATCGTCGAAGATGAGATGAAAAACGGATAAAGATTGCGTCCCAGAGCCATAAATATACGGTATAAGTGTGGTAACAGCAAAGAAATGACTGTTGCCACATTTTTTGTTCTGTCGCGGCAAAGCACCGCCGACAAGGGAAAGGAAGATAGAACATGGCACTGACGCGAAAGCTCCTGAAGGGCATGGGGCTTACCGAAGAGCAGATGGATACGATCATTGAGGCACACACCGATACCGTAGACGGGCTGAAAACCGACCTTGCACGGTATAAGGCAGACGCCGAAAAGCTCCCCGGAGTACAGGCGGAGCTTGAAAACCTGAAAGCCAAAGGCGACGATGGCTGGAAGGATAAGCACGACAAGATCAAAAAGGAATTTGACGACTACAAAAAAGAGCAGATGCAGAAGTAGT
>ERZ773108.1834-NODE-1834-length-19841-cov-4.254877_pt1 | contig 19841 bp, 26 predicted proteins | sample MGYA00580570_ERZ773108 | MGnify/ENA primary metagenome ERZ773108 (study PRJEB29015, sample SAMEA2737840) | human gut metagenome | biome: human gut; feature: human-associated habitat; material: faeces | place: China | collected 2012 ...
CAGAACAGTAGCGGTGGTGGTGCCGTCGCCTGCAACGTCGTTGGTCTTGGTTGCTACTTCCTTCACCAGCTGTGCGCCCATGTTCTCGAATGCGTCCTCGAGCTCGATCTCCTTGGCGATGGTAACGCCGTCATTGGTGATGAGCGGACCGCCGTACTTCTTGTCGAGTACAACGTTGCGGCCCTTCGGGCCGATGGTTACCTTAACGGTATCAGCGAGCTGATCAATGCCGCGCTGCAGAGCCTTGCGCGCGTCCTCGCCGTAAATAAGCTGCTTAGCCATGATGAATTACCTCTTTCTGAAATTACTCTACGATTGCAAGAATATCGCTCTGGCGAACGATGATATACTTCTCGCCGTCGAGCTTGACCTCGGTGCCGGAGTACTTGCTGGTGATGACCTTCTGGCCCTTCTGGACCTCCATCTTGATTTCCTTGCCATCAACGACGCCGCCGGGGCCGACCTCGATGATCTCCGCTACCTGCGGCTTTTCCTGAGCGGATGCGGTCAGAATGATACCGCTTGCGGTGGTCTCCTCTGCCTCTACCATTTTAACGACGACACGGTCGCAAAGGGGCTTGAGTTTCATAATGGATTACCTCCTATGAAAAATAAAAATATACATTGTCGGGAGCTTAGCACTCAAAACACCGGAGTGCTAACTCGAGTATTATATTACATCAACTCTCGCTATTATGCAAGGGGGTAACGCCAAAAATTTTTGAATTTTTTTTGAACAATGCGTGTTGTACCTGTGTTTTAGCGGCCGTTCCCCTTGTTAGCACTCAATCGAAAGAGTGCTAATGGATGTTTTGTTCTGCTTTTTGTTTGTAATCGGTATAATTTTGAGTTTATACACCATAAAAAGTTCGAACCATTTTTGCCCATTAAAACAGTATTGATGCATTGTATATTCGCGTATATTTAAGGAAAAAGTGAATAAGTTCTCATAAGTTCTCGTAAGTTACCCTCAAAAGTGTGTAAAAAAGTGTGTAAGCTACAGAAAATCAAACTTCACCAAAAGCTTTCTGAAACTCGTGTTGTGCGCTGTCTAGATCTGCATGGCTGTACAGATCTAAGGTCATTGCCGTGGTGCTGTGTCCCATAAAATATTGCAAACTCTTAATATTCATATTTGACCTCTGAGCGTTAGTGCAGAAGGTGTGTCTTAACACATGAGGTGTCACATGAGGGAAGTCGTTATGCTCCTTCGTTAGCTTCTTTGTCATTCGTTCGAAACCAGAGCAGAGGTTTGATGGAGCTATCGGATTGCCGTTGTTCGAAAGGAAGAGAAAACCACAGATGCCATCCAGAGACGGCTCAACGGTCGTATCCCTACGTTCTCGTAACACCTTCTTCAGGGTTTGATATGCCCTGCTCGTCATCGGGATGTAGCGATCTCCACTTTTAGTTTTAGGAGTTTCGATTTTTAACCCTTCTTTGGTGTATGAGATCTGTCTGCTTACATGAATGCGCCTGAGCTTAAAGTCAATATCCTGCATCGTCAGCCCACACAATTCTCCAGCTCTCATTCCTGTATCGATCAAAATGACAGCTACATCGTGCCATCTCCCGCCCTGTGTGGCTAGAAATTCAAGGTATAATTTCTGTTGCTTTGGGGTGAGCGCCTCTCTAGTTTCAGCATCGTTTGCAATTATAGAACCGAGCTTAAAATGGAACGGATTTCGTTTAATGTAGCTATCTTCTACGGCCATTTCGAAAGCCGGCCGAAGAATATTTTGAAAAGAAGCAATAGTACCTCTAGAAAGTCCGCCCGCACTCAGTTCCTTGAACCAGGCTTTGCATTCGCTGATTCTGACATCGTGTATCTTTTGTTGAGCGATTGGATACTGCTTAATTCTTCTAACAATGCTGGTGACCGCATTGAGAGTTCCTGCTTTCGCCCATTTGTGCAATGTCACATAACGGTCGACCTGCTCAGCGACAGTAACATGAAGTCCGTCGTAGGTGAGCCCTTCATGTAGAATTTCCTCGAGAATAGACTCTTTTTCTCTTAGTTCATTTAGTTTTTTTGCATAAATATACTTCCATTTTGTAGTATATGGAACTTTGTATCGGTAGTAATACGTTCCGTTAGGGCGTTCGCCCTCTCCTTTGTGTAGGACCCGTCCGTTTTTGTCCTTGCGTCGAGTCATTTCAACTCCTTCCTACTTAAAATGCTCAATCTAATATTATTATACAACATTTTAAGATTATTTCAAATACTTATAACGAAAAAGAAGTGTCTATAAACGCAGACATCTTTTTTCGCTTTATCATCCTTTTGCTGCCGATCCAGAGAACGTATGGACAGTCTTCACCTTCTGTTAATTCTCGGATTTTATTTTCTCCCAAATTAAAGTAAGCCGCGGCCTCTGGTATTGATAACAGCTCCTTCTCCCAGATCGGTATATCAATTTTCTTCTATCTGCTGATGGAAATCTCTCCTCTTGATTTTCTCGAACACACGTTCTATAATAAACGTGAGGTGATGATATGAACATTCGATATAACGGCACCCCGCCCGATGCTATTCGATTCCGGCCAGAGTACGAAGTGGTCGAAGTTTTCTCCGAGTCTGCTTCGAACCTCCCGACTTCACTTAGATACAAAGGCAAGATGTTTAACATTCAGACTGTCGGCCGCAAAGTATTGAACTGCGAGCTTCAGGCAATCGAGTACCATATCACGATCGGTAAGCACAAAACCAAACTCTGGCAAGATAAAGCCGGCACTTGGTATGTCCGCCCTAAAGTTTGAGGCACCCCGAAGGGTGCCTTTTTTTTACGAATATCCGTTCGATTTAAGCTCCGGTCGAGCCGATGCCGCCGGTTCTCTTCCCTCTAGGTTCATCGTCAACAGTGACGCCATATGGGACGAACACGCCCTGCATGAAGCGGTCGCCCGCTCGCAGATGAAGCGTCTTGCCTTCGCGGCCATCGTTTGTGATCTTCGCCATGATGTGACCTTCGTTCTCGGCGAAAAAGTAATCACAATCCACGATCCCCGTGGAGTTGTCTAACTGCATGCGATACTTGAAGCCCATGGACGAGCGCGGAAAAAGCATCAGCACCCATCCTTCCTCCATGTGGCAGCGCATACCGGTCGGGATCATTGCCGACTCACCCGGCTCAAGGATGATGTCATACGGCACGCGGAAGTCATATCCTGCACTGCCTTCGGTCGCGCGATCAGGGAAAACGAGGTCGCGCCACATATCTTCGATGCAGCTCTCTGAGATCAGAGGGTTGCATTTTTTTACGTCTGCCGTGAACTGTGGGTAGCTCACGGTGTCAAATTCTGCTACGGTTAAATACAATGTTTGTCCTCCCATAAGGTAATTTTCCCGCTCGCCGCGGTCTTTTTTATATCAATTACGCGCTGGTTGGTACTTCCGACCCACGGCGCGTTTATGTCTCTTTTGGTCTCCAGATATTCTCCATCGACAATGACATCGGCCAGTCCCACGGCAGGTAAAGAGCAAACCTACTCATAGGAATAGCCAGTGTACAGCCAAATGGTCTTATTCGGAAATTCCTCACGGATTGTCTGGAGCAAGCGAGTCACTGCTCCACGATTGCCCGGGAACAGAGGGTCGCCGCCAGACAGTGTAATTCCGTCGATATAATCTTTCTGAAGCTCTGCACGAATCTCGTCCATCGCTTCTTTGTCAAATGGGATACCAGACATCTGTTCCCATGTCTGTGGGTTCTGGCAGCCGGGGCACGCATGAGCGCACCCCGATACCCATAATACGACACGCAGGCCGGTTCCGTTCAGCATGTCATCCTTGGTAATGTTATGATAATTCATGTTTCACCTCTTACATGCTGACGCGGTCTTTTATCTCTGCGTTCTTAGCGTCGTTGTATCGTGTCTTGCCGTGGACACGAGTATAACCAAGATAGCCATTCATCCTATCAATCTTTGTGACGTCAGTCGATCCGCACTTCGGGCAGACATCCATATCTAACTGTTCATACCCGCACTTCTCACAGTACGCCAACGACAGGTTTACGCCTTCGTAGAATCCTAGTTTCATCGCTCGGCGAATCAGCGAACGGAGGGCTTCTTTGTTGTAAGATACCGGGTACCGACAATACTGGATTTTGCCGCCATTGAACAAATCCCAGAAGCGATTTTCAAGATCCTGCTTCTGTGGAGGAGTAATGTCCTCCCAAACGCCGCAATGGAAACTGTTCGACACATACGGTCGGTCGGATACACCCTTTACAATGCCATACTTCTTGCGGAACTGTTCAATCTGTAATCCACAAAGGGACTCGGCCGGTGTTCCGTAGAGAGCGTACAGAATGTGGTCTGCCTTTTTGAACTCCTCAGCCTTCTTGTTGATGTACTGCATCACTTCCAGCGCGAACGTGCCATCCTCGACGATAGACTTGCCGTTATACAGCTCCTGCAGTTCATTCAAAGCAGTAATGCCGAATGATGCGGTCATTGGCGGGAGCAGCTTGCCAATCTTCTCTTCCGGGTCAAGATGGCCACCCAAGAAGCCGCCCTGACAGAAACCAAGGGGGTTGGTGGATGCTTTCTTCTCCGCCAGATAATCATAAGTCTTCTTATGAAGTTCTCTGATCATCTCAAGGTAGTAATCCAAGACTTCGTAAAAGTCTCGGTTCTCCTGACGAGCTTTTGCAAGGATCATCGGGAGGTGGAGCGAAATCGCTCCAAGATTAAATCGACCAACGAACACAGGCTTGTCTGCGTCGTCTGCCGGATGTTCTCCTCCTCGTTCGAACCAAGGAGAAAGAGAAGCTCTGCACAAGCAGCTAATGCCGCTCAGACTATATCATAGCTGTTAGGTCAGCTTTCCGCGCTTCCACGACAGGGTTTCCGCCTGTCATGTACCCTACTCAGTTACTCTCTGAGACAACCCTACTTTCGTCTCAGATACCATTTCGGTAGTCGTTTCACATTTTTATAGCACAGCGATTATCTTGCTTTCGCAAGCCTTCCCTGTTAGCAAGAGCGTTAACGAGTCATTTCCTACTCGCACTAAACGCCGCTCTCACACCCTGCATTTGCAGGTTCGCGGAATTTTACATGGGCTACGGTGCTTTCTCAACCCATGAGGGATACGACACGGCCGTATCTCTTATACATAGAGGGGATGTAACCCTCTCCGGTTAAACTCAGAAAATCCGTTTTGCATATTGCAAAGCTGACTATATCATATTCTCTTTTCAGAGAACCCTTGCACTTCGCTACAATGAATTTCACATCATAGCTACTCTACTCCGTTCGTGTGCTGAGCACCTTATTTTCAATCACCCTACAGTTTCCGTATTAAATGGTGATGTCTACGTTTCGATAGTCGATTAAGCTTCAATATATTCTATCTTCCATTCGCCATTATACAGGCCATTTCTTCTGCATGCTCGATGTAAAGATGCGGCAAATGTTACATCTTTGAATTTACGAGCAAGATCTCCAAAGGAAATACCAACGATTAGCTAGCCTGTTTTTAAGTTTTTCATCTAAACAGGACGCACGCAATCTTTGTTCTATAAGTTAATACTCATCGGTACAAATCTAATATTCCCCGGTTCATATCCTCGTGCTGATTGGATCCTGTCTATACTTAACCTTTGCCCCGGAAAATTCTCGAGAGCTTCTTTATAAGCATCGTAGCAAGAGTGGTAATACTCCGTAAAATCTGCAAAGTGGAATTTCCCTTTATATTTTTCGAAGTCTTTGCAATGAGGATTGAAGCAACGCTCGTGGGCACGTCGATAGCAATCGTGGAATTTTTTTGCTTCTTTTTCTCCGATTTCTTCACGACAGATATCTAAAAAATATTTACAGCACGATTGGCTATGAATCTGCATGTCATTCCGGTATAAAGACTTTAGCTGCACACGCTTAATCGCACTGCAAATTTTACACTGTAGTGTCACATACGTATCGTTTATTTCGATGATTTTATATTTCATATCCTTTTGATGCTCTTGAGCATATTTTTTATAATTCATTTTTTCACTCCTTTCTATTTTTGTTTTTGAAAGATAGATAATATTGCTTGCCACAGGATTATACAATTGTTGTACTGTACTTCCCCTGTTAGCGGATTATAATCCACACCCTGCACTTACAGGTTCACAAGGTTTTCTTAATACGTCGCCGTATTAAGCCCCAATTTTCTTAGGGTACATAGCTTTTGTGCTGCAATTCACCGCACACTCAAAGACATCTTCCATCGGTTTTCCTTCGCCATGAAGTTCCTCGTCATAAAGGAACGTCAGTTTCGGGAACAATACAGGCTTCTTATGGCCGGCAGATCCCTGCCCGCCTGCTCGAACATTCATACAAGTCATAGATGCCATTCGGCCAAAGCGAGAATTGTCAAGGCCGAACGAAACCGCAATGAACGGATAATCGCCGCGACTGGAACCAACCGTGTTAAAACGGTATTCCCAAGACTGGAAACCCTGCTCCATATCACGCTGAACTTTCTTTGTGGCGTACTCATCGGCGGAGGCTAGTACATCTTCATACTCATCAAGACTGTTATGAACTGCGATTTCCGTGTATTCCTCAAAATATTTTCGATACGATTTATCAGCATAAGGAGCCAAAATCTTATCCACTTCAGGAATGGTGAATCCGCCGTACTGGCAAGCGGCCGCACTGATTGCAATGTCGGAGATAACATCGAACGCCACGTCAAGCGTCTTTGGTTCGTTGTACCAGACATTACCCATCTCAAAGCCGCCAGTGAGAACATTCGCCATATCAAACAAGCAACAATTCATGCAATCAAGTCGAGCAGATCGGTCATGAATGTAGATGTAGCCATCCTTCATAGCCTCGCGCTCTTCTCGATTCAAGAAGAACTTCTTATATAACGCACTGGACAGCTCATTGTAAATCAAACTACGCTGAGTCGGAACCAGAGCGGAATCCGTGTTGGCATTGTTTCGATCACCGATATAACGAATTGCCTGACTCTTGCGGTATACGTCATCGAGCATGTGAACAAAATCCTGCTTGTAATTGCGGTAATCTCGATAACACTTGGCTACGTCCGGGGCTACGCTATCCAAAGCTCGCTCGACCGCATTATGCACATTTGCAACCGGAGCAACGTCTCCGCCATGTTCTGCAAGATGAGCGACAGTCAAATCAACGACCCGATGACACTCATCATCAGACAAATCATACATAGCTCTATTGGCTGACTTCTGAATTGCTGAGATGATCTTTTTACTCGAAAAGCCCTCAATAGATCCATCCTTTTTCTAAACTTTCATTTCAACACCCACTTACTTCATACTGTCGCGGCGCTTTTCGAAGTAGCCGCTGATTACCTTTTCTACAAAATCGTCGGCCTGCTTGCCGAGATCATCCAACGTCCCGTTATTAACTACGAGATAATCGTAGTCATACTGGTCGACGTCGCGGTCTGCATGGTTGCTCTGAATTGGCTCGACGCCTGGCCTTTTGATCAGAAGCGTCAATGCGTCAAACTTCTTCCGAGCTTTCTCAATCTCCTTCGGCTCGCGGATGTGCATGAAGATAATCATGTCATCCTCAGCTGCATAGCGATTGTAAACCGACTCGAGATACTTCATCGGAGCGTCGGAATAATCGGTCGCGAGATCCTTCAGGTCGGACAGAAACTTTCTGGACTTCTCATCCTTCTCCCCTGCCCAGCCAAGGATTTCTGCGGCGTCTCTCACACGGTCGACTGAACTGATCTGAATGGTCAGCGCATCGTGGAAATAGGAAGCGTCCTGACAAAGCTGACAGAACGTATCCTTTCCGCTTCTCGCCGCGCCATTTACAATAACTGCTCTCGCCATATCACACCTCCGCCTTCTGCGGATGGCCGCAAGACATCTTGCCTTCGGGGCATTTTCCGCTTACACACGGAGCACCGGCGTTATCAAAGATATTCGGAGCAACCTGCTGACATAAAACTAACATTTGGGACGCCAGCTCTCTAATCTCGTCCTGAGCACGATTACAGCACCGCAGAGCAAAGAAATGGAGCAATTCGCGTGCATTCATGGTTACAGTAAAGTTCGTTTGAGCGGCATTAGGGAGCACGCTGCGGGCATTCTCGTTAGCAAACTTCTCGGCCGCTGAGCGATCCTTTTTGAACTCCTTGTAGAGCTTCTGATCTTCCTCAGTAGCGTTCGGGTCTGTGTGCATTGCCTCCATCTTACTGTCCAGAGCAAGGTAAAAATACTTCGCGTTGTTCTGGAAGGCGATGTTCAGGCCGTCATGCGTGATGAACTTTGCATATTTCTCGCGGAGCTTTTCGCTCATCAGATACGCATGAATATCGCGGTAGGCCGATGTGATGGTCTGCATGCAGTCGCCAAAGATGCGAGCTGTGTTGATGTTGTTCTTGACCGCTTCCGGGATCGAAAAGTCCATGTTGTTGCTGTTGATGTAGCGCTGACTTGCGACGCTGAAGGAGGCGACACGGTGTCGCGTAATCTGCGCGAGCAGTGCACGGGAAACTCCTTCCACGCCGAACGTGAAGTTCGCGTGTTCCAGAACAGAGAGATGGCCGGACTTCTTGATCTACTGAATGAACTTGGCCGCGGCTTCGTTGTCAATGTCCTCCAAGATGTCATTAGACGGAGCCGACGAGTAACAACCCTTACCGGCCGCAGCAACTACGAGCTCCGGTGCCGGAGTCCATGCTAAAAGGTTTACCTTCATTCGTTCACCTTCTTTGCTTCTCGAAGAGCCTTCAGTCGTGCAGCGCCTGCCGCCTTCTGCTCATCAGTCATATTCGACTTGCGCGGCGGCGTAATCTTGAACCACTTCTTCGGGAAAACGTAGTTCTTTGAGCCGTTGCATTCGACGGTCATCTTGATTTCATCTGGACGCTCTGCACAAAGCTTATCCAGCTTGCGCTGAAGCACGGTGTCGTAAGTAAATACGCATGCCTCAGTCTCCTACTGATTGTAATTCGCAATGGTTTCGCGTTCCAGTGCTGAAAGATTTGACATTCTTATTCCTCCTTCGGTTTGTCTGGGTTCTTTACCTTCATCGCGCACAGCCTTGCGATATCGCCGAGCACCTTCTGATAGTCAGCGAGCTTCTTGCGCGGCTTCTTCTTGAATGTGTCGATCAGCTCATTGATCGCACCCGTCAGGCCATAAGCCGCAGTATACATACCGCGCTGAAACTGCTGCTCAAGCTGAGTGCGGAGCATCGTTTCAAATTCTTCTCTGGTTGGCTTCTTATCTTCTTCCATGTGTGCCTCCTTAAATATCGTCTACTTCTTCAATTCCGTGATACTGGATCGCGCAATCTTGGCAGCAGAAAAGGTTATCATCGTCATCTCGCCAGATTTCCCAGTCCGGCGAGAGTTCTTCTCCACATCTTTCGCAGCGTCCGATAATTTCGGGAACGTAATCGGGATCGCGCGGGCTTTTCGAAAACGGCGGTTCAATCATCAAGACAGCAACCCCTCATGCTCGCCACCGCAGCATTCGCAGTCACAGCACTCATCGTAATCGTTGTAATCCGTCTCATCGATGTCGGCGGTGATGCGGGTGGTCATCTCGCCCTTCTCACTGAAATATTCTGTAACCTGATGGATATGTCTCTTAATCATGTTTGCTCCTTTACGCGCTAGTGATATGGTATTCGTCGAGATACCAGTATCCGGATTTATTTTTTGTGCATTTGTTAACGTAGATGATGTCGCCTTCCGCAATCGGCTTCTGGTCGTACTGCCGAGACCTCAGTGTCATTCGGACGCGCTTACCAGAACCAAGGGATTGAGCGAAGCAGGCGTAGCCCCAGGGCTTTCCTTTCTCTTTATCGAGCAGCGGACGGAAGTCCGTCACAAGAACTCGGCGGCGGTCTTCTTCCCTACCGGTCTGGATGTCTACATATCCGAGAACGTCTCGCTGGTTCGCGATCTTCGTCTTAAACGGCAGATCCTGAATTCCTGCAGAGAGAACTCTCTCTTCGCATTCATGAAGCACCTGCGTTACTACGAGCTTCAGCTCTTCCTCAATCTGTTCGTCGATCATGGCGAGCTGTTCGGCCGCTTCTTCCGAGCCAGTCTTCTTGATCTCTGCTCGGAGACGTTTCTTCTCGTCGCGCAAAGCGCTCAGCTGAAGACTTGTGAAGGTATATTTTGACGCTGGCGAGCCGTCTTTCTTTGAACCGTCCGCGTATTTCGGTACGATTTCAGCCAGGAAGCTGTTGTCGACTCGTTCGCGTGGAAGTGACGCTCGGCCGCCGTAATCCAATTCCTCGCAGAGGGAAATGATATTCAGCACCTCGCGATCATTGCCGTATGGCTGAAAGTAGCTGATCTTCGCAAGCGGTTCTGTCGTAGCCGCCTTGATGCCGTTTGGCCGAAGCGCCAGAAGAACATCTGTAAGATACTTCGGACGGTCGACGCCGATCTCATAAAGACGAACTGCGGCGGCCTTGTTGAAACCCTTGATAGAGGTCAGCGCGTTATTGATCGCGTTGTTCTCCTCGTCGGCGGTTACCTTTCGGTTATCCTGTCCGAAACGGAACGGCGGGAACTTGATGTTGAAGTAGCTTTCAGCTTCATCTCTTGCTGCGGAGAGCTTGTCCTTGTCACCCTTCTCGTCCATGATACGCATGAAGGTTTCATAGAACGCGAGAGGATGATGCGCCTTGAGCCATGCTCCGTAGAGGGAATCGAGGGAAACACAATAGGAGTGGCTGTTCGACGTCACAATGCCGGTATCGGTTACAAAGTTATGATACGGCGAAAGCATCTCAACGTCATACACGCGCTCGATTGCTTTAGGCTCGATGCTGACAATCTTATACTGGAGGGTTGGAATCCCCTTTTCGTATCGAGCGTTTCTTCCGTGAGCAAAATGGAGCTTCTTATGACAGCTTACACAGCACCAAGTGTAGTTATCTTCTGTGTTGTGTGTGCGGTCGAAGTCTTTGTGGTGAAGTTCAAAGCGGCAGTCGTCAGTATAAGGTTTTCCACATACTTCGCATGCACATCTTGCTTTCTTTTTCTCAGCTCGGACTCTCTCGTAAACGACGCTTGGGCCATCAGGGTGTTTCTGAAAACCCATCTGCCCGGGTTTTGGAAAGTTCGACTTGTAATTGCCGTTCGTGAAGGTGTACTTGTTTGTGTTCTTTTCATAAGAGCCCATAACGTACAGGATACGAGGTGATCTCGCCAGTTTGGCGAACTATAATCCTCGCACGAGTCCGCGCCATCTTTAAGAAAACAAATGGAGTTGATTAAAACTGCTATTAAGCAAAACTGCACAAATCAAGTGGCATTGGAAAACCCGAGAGCATTATGAAAAAGCTGGGTATATTTATACAAAAAGCAATGATTCCTTCGAGGTGAAAATCGAAGATTTACTTGATGGAAGCAACGCTATCGTAGAAGCGACATGTGATTATTGTGGCGAAAAATATACAACAACATGGAAACAATATACGAACCTGAAGAAAACGGTGAATAAAAAAGATTGTTGTAAGCGTACAGCATGCAAAGTAGCTAGAATGAAAGAAACAATGCTTCTAAAGTATGGAGTTGAAAATGCAAGACAACTTCCTTATGTGAATGAAAAAATAAAGTAGACGTGCATTGAAAAATATGGAGTTCAAAATCCATTCCAATCAGAAACTATTAAAAGAAAAATTAAAGCGTCTTGTTTGGAAAAATACGGGTATGAGCATCCGATGCAGTCTCCTGAAGTGAAAGCAAAAACTGAAGAAACAAATATAAAAAAGTACGGATATAAGAGCTGGACGCAGGTACCAGAAAATGCTTATCGTCTAACTGGAGAGAATAGCCCCGTCTGGAAGGGCGGAATAACTCGTATCCGAAATGAGCGAGCTCTGAAAGAATATCACGAATGGCGCACATCTGTTTTTGAAAGAGATAGGTATACTTGCCAAAAATGTGGAGCTCACAATCAAAAAGGCACACATGTAGAACTGCACGCTCATCACTTAAAGAATTGGGCGGATAACCCCGATTCTCGCTACATAATCGAAAACGGTGTAACTTTGTGCTCCAGTTGCCATTATGCTTTCCATTCTATGTTTGGCAAGAAGAATAACACTCCTGAACAATTCAACGAATTCATGAAAGATGAAAAGATATGCTGAACTACTGAGCATTTCAATCAGTAGAATTGAGAGATAAAAAGCTCTCAAGATAACATTTGGTTGGTGTAGCAATTTACGACTAGCTTGTCCAAGACCTATACGACGAAACCCGAGGAGTCGAGTATAAGGCATGGTCTTGCGTTAACGATGAGAACATGGCTGCTCGCAGTCGGAACCCCAATGCTCCGCGCATTGTGTACTCCATAAAAGCGAGTGCTTCGAAGAACTCTGAAATGGCCGTTTCACTCCGCGACTGTATCAAGCGTGGAAAGCTCCGTCTGCTCATCAATGAGATTGACGGCGTTGAGCTGCTCGAAAAGAGCAAGGCTTACCGCAAGCTCTCCGTTGAGGAACAGGTTGCGTACCAGCACCCGTATTACCAGACGACCGCATTTGTAAACGAGACCATCAACCTCGAATACGAAATGGCCGGCCAGAACATCAAGGTATACGAGGTGTCCGGCATGCGCAAAGACCGTTACTCCAGTCTGTCATACGCGAACTACATCGCATCTGAGCTGGAGCGTGACCTTCGCCGTCGTTCGAAGGACGAATTCAAATATGCGCCACGGTGCGTATCGACCGTGGATTTCTAAGGAGGTGGCTTTGTGGCTGAAGATCCGAAGCCAATCACAAGTGAGGCGGAAGATGGGACGACCATCGTCACCTCGTTTATTGATCGTGAGACCGCCGAGCGTTACAAACATGCAATGGCGACTTACGATCCCCAGAACCGCTTGTATAGTGCTTATCTGAATGACGGCGCGTCTGCAAGCAATCTGACGACCAGCACAATCTCCTCTCTGGGTGAAGGAGCTCAATCTAACCTGTCCAGCATCCAGAGTATCAACGCCATCATCCGAAAGTACATCAATATTGATGACATTGTAGGCATGGTTGTGCAGTCGATTCAAAACAACATTAACACTGATGTGCGTCTCTCGTACCGTAACTTTAATGGTGCACGCAACAAGACAAAGACGCTTGAGAAGGCTCAGGCGATCCTGAATGATTTCAATTCTCAGGTACGTCTCGAGCATTTTATCCGCGAGGCAATCATCACAAGCTATATCGAGGGCAACTATGCTGCTGTACTCCGCAACAACACGGAAAACTGGCAAATTGACTGGCTGCCGCTCGACATTATAGAGAACTCCGGCTATGAAGTGAATGGCAACCCCGTTCTGCTGGTTGGAATTGAAAACCTGAAATCTGCCCTGCAGAAGACAATGCTGATGAACAAGAAGCGTCAGCCGCTCTTCTTCAAGACGACACAGGAAGAGGTCGAGGCAACTTTCCCGAAGGAAGTCGGCGAGGCTATGAAGTCCAAGGAGACCTACGCTGTTCTCGACAACAACTACACTTACATGGTTCGCGTCAATAACTTCGGCAAGAAGTATGGCGTGTCCCCTATCTTCCGCGCGATGTCTTCCGTTTTGATGCTGGAGACATACCGCAATGCTGATGAGACAACTGCTAAGAGCAAGGCAAAGAAGATCATCCATCAGATTATGAATGAGAAATGCCTTGGTCCGAGCGCAGACCGCCGCTGCTTTGAAGAGCAGGCTTGGAACCATGACAACCTGATGCAGGCTTGGAAGGCCAGCACTGTGGTTGTAACTACGGGACCTTCCGTCAAAGAGATCAAGTACGTTGAGCCAGAAGTTAATGAGACTTCTGCTGAGACGGTCAACCTGTATCGAAACAAGGTTCTGTCATCTCTTGGTGTAGCTTTTCTTGCAGCTGACAAATCTCAGACGGCATCCACTGCAAACATTAACCTCTCGCAGCTGCTCAAGTGCATTAACTCTATCTCTGAGCAGGTAGAGCGTATGATTGAGCACTTCTATCGTCAGGTTCTTTCCCTGAACGGCATTGGCCCTGAGTACATCCCGTCTGTAAAGATTATTGACTCTGAGCTACTCGATATGGACATGCGCATGGAGCTTAGCAAGCTGTTGTACAGCACATTCGCCGTCAGCCGTGATACTGCTCTTGGCATGATCGGCATCGATCTTGAAGATGAGAAGGTTAAGCGCGAGAAGGAAGAGTCTGATGGTCTCAGCGATATCTTCAAACCATATGCAACGTCGTTCAATTCCGACGGCAATGCAGATGGCGAGAGTGAGCCCGGCCGTCCTGCTGACTCAAATGACCCTGATAAGCAGGGCTATGACGAAACCTACAATGATACAAGGGAGTAATCAATGAGTCATAAACTTATCTGCCCGCATTGCAAGCGGGAACTTTATCTTTCCAAATCAGGCATCTGTATTTCCGCAGATGCCTTTTTTGCTGCACAAAACGCTGAACTGATTGCACAGAAGCTCCAAGAGCAAGGAATCGAGTTTGGCGTCATTGAGGGGGTGAAAAAGAACGATGAATAAAGAAAAGATGTTTCTGTCGAGCACTGCAATCGACCTGAGCGAGGACGAGGAAAATTCTCAGTATCTTACTCTGGTTAACCGTATCTGCTATTACGACGAGCCCAATCTGAATTCGGTTCTGCTTCCCTCCGACACTGCTGAGGAGTGCGCTAAGTCTCTGATTGACATGCCGGTATATGCAAAATGCCGCACAAACGCAGATGGCGAGCCTACTTTTGGCAGTCACGAGGTTGCACTGGACGAGGACGGAGAGCTGTTCTTCGATACGACTCCGATTGGCGTTCACACTGCTGTCGAGATCAAGGACGACACGGTAGATGTGAACGGCAAACTGGAGACTCTCCCCTGCCTTTTTGCAACTCAAAAGATCTGGAAGCGCAACAAGAATGCTGTTGCGGCAATCAGACGTCTGTTTTCTGAAGGTAAGCTTCACAACTCCTGGGAGATTGCGAGCTATGAATACAGCTTTGCTAATGGCGTCAAAACCATTAGTGGATACGAATTCGAGGGTAACACATTCCTCGGGTACGAGTTTGCGGATCCTGCTTACGGCAAGGATGCAAAGGTTGTTTCTCTTTCTCAGACGGATGAGCTGATGGTTGCTGAGGCACTCAGCCGCGACCTGATCGACCAAAAATCTAACGAGGAGGAAAAAGACTTGAAGAAGAATAAGACTTCCGCACAGGCTGAACCGCAGACCGAGCCGGTTGTTGAGCCGCAGGTTGAAGAGCCCACTCCGGTTGAAGATCCGGTTGCAGAGCCCGCGCAGGCAGCTGAGCCCGTTGTCGAGCCGTCTGTAGAGCCTGCTTCGGTTGAGCCCGAGGTTGAACCTGAAGCTGAGCCGGAGACTGATCCGGTTGCATCTGAGGAGCCAGAGGCTGAACCTGAAGCTGCACCCGAAGTTGCTTCGCTGACCTATTGGGATATTTACGAAAAAGTTCGCGTAGCTGCTAAGGACATCGTCAACGGTTGGTTCTGGGTAGCTTATCTGTTCCCGGAGGAGCACAAGGCACTTCTGAGCGTGGAAGGCGGCGACGAGCTGTCTTTCGTACAGGTAACTTATGCAGTTGCTGATGACGATACCGTTACGGTATCCGACCCGGTAGATGTAAAGCTGGCGGTATCTGTATCTCAGATCAACGAGAAGTTCGGCGAAATGACCGACACGATTGCATCTCTGAACCAGAAGGTCAACGACCTGCAGGCAGAGATCGACACGCTGACTCCGTTCCGTGAGGCTGCCGAGAAGGCAGAGCACGACGCGGCTGAGGCAAAGCTCCGCGCTTACGCTGAGAATTCCAAGCAGTTTACTGACGAGGAGCTCCAGAGCGAGGAGATGACTAAGATCTTCAGCGAGCTCAATGAGTCCGCTCTGAAGATGATGATTGCTGACCGTGTAGTTTCTGCACAGGCTCAGCACAAGCAGGCATCTGCAACTATTTCGCAGTCTCAGATGTCAAATACGTCAAATTTGGTGGCAAATGAGCCATCTGTAGACGCTGCAAGTATCATGCATGCGTTCCTCAAATACTAATTTTACAAGAAAGGAAGATTTTCACATGATCCGTGAACTTATGACTGTTCAGAATAAGCCCGTTGAGCTGCTTCTGACTTCTGCGGCCGTTAAGAAGGGCGCGCCGATTGATGTTGACTCCGAGGACCAGACCGTAAAGCACACTGCTGACGGCCTTGGCACCAAGCTGTGCGACATCAACGCAACTTATGAGGACATCAACGCTATCGTTGAGCCGACCGACGATGCATTCGAGAAAGCTGAGGCCGGCGTTCGCGTTCGCGTTATCCAGACTCTGCCGGGCGAGATGTATGCTACTTCCGAGCTGGACACCGAGACCCTGCAGGCTGGCGACAAGCTGCAGGCTAAGGACGGCAAGTTCGTAAAGGCAACTGCTGGCCAGTACGCTTACGAGTACCGCGGCATCTACTCTGATCCGACCGGTATCAAGATGGGCAAGATTGTCCGCGTAGAGATTGCAACTGCGGGTTAATCCTGCCTGATAGTTAGCTATATCTAACCAACAAAAAACATCATTTGGAGCCCTCGCGGCTCCTTTTTCATTATTTAGGAAAGGAAGATAACACATGAACACTGAACTCAGTGCTATTATGAACCAGTCTGGCCGTATGGTTGACTGGGCGAATGCTATCAAGTATTCCCCGGCAGAGCTGACCGCAGAGGACAAGGAAATCTCCGCAGTTACCGACGCATGGGTACGTGAGCTCGGCAAGACCGGCTACGACAAGGATCACGAGCTGTCCGCTCTGATTACCAAGACCTTTACCCCGGAGACCGTTTCTGCTCCTTCTGAGCTGATCGATATGCTGTTCGACAACGACTCCATCGGCGAGTTCGACGACTACCGCGTAACCGTTGATCCGAAGAACACCATTCAGGTATACGACGCGATCACCGGCGGCAACGTACCGCGCTCCTTTATCGACCACAAGGTTCTGAAGCCGACCTTCTGCACCCTGCAGGCTGAGACTTCTCTCACTCTGGAGCAGATCCGTCGTGGCGGCTACAAGACCGTAGCAAACATGATCACCCACATCAACGAGGCTTTCGAGCTCGAGCGCGTTTCCCGTATCATCGACGTTATCGACAAGGCAATTGCTGCCGGCGACAACAAGTTTGATGAGGCTGGCGCAGTTCCGACCGAGGCTGTATGCCGCAAGTTGGCTACCTACCTGATGGACGTAGCTGAGTCTGGCGAGCAGCCGGCAATCTTCGGCCAGAACAAGTACATCGTTGGCATGACTGGCCTGCAGTCTGCTCAGTACGGTTTCTCTGAGGCTGTTAAGAACCAGTACAACAAGACCGGCAAGCTCGAGGAGTACGCTGGCTGCCGTCTGTTCGGTCTGTCTGGCGTAAAGAAGCTGGCTAACGGCAACTTCATCATTCCGGACAAGCGCCTGTTCGCAGCTGCTGGCAAGATCGGCAAGGTCATCACTCGCGGCGAGACTCGCACTTATCAGGAGACCGACATCAACAACGAGCAGATTCACATTAAGGTTTCTGGCTACTCGTTCGGCTCTGTCATCACTGACATTTCCAAGGCAGCTAAGGTAGTTTACGCGCAGTAATCTATCTATGATGCACGGGCGGGCGATAGTCCGCCCAAAAAATAAATATCAAGGAGATTTCCAATTTTGAATTACAAAGCAGATACCCCAGTAAAGGTATTTAACCATAGCGTCAGTCCCATCAATCTGCCCGGTCAGCTCAGAGAGTATTATCTGGATAGCTACCGAGGCGTTCCGGTTGTTCTGACCATGCCGTTCTCCGATGTCGAGTACATCAATTCTCGCACGCCGGTGTTCCGCAATGGCCGCGTTCAGTTTGCTGAGGACGAGCGGGATGACATTTATCATGCCCTCTATCTCGACAACTGGAAGGACACGGTTCTCTTCGACGAGGAGATTGACCGTATCATTCGCGATAACGATATGGACGCAGCAGAGCGATTCATTAAGATCACCGACGTTGCAGAGATCCATCGCGTTCGCAGCCACATGATTGCGCTCCAGAATGATGAAAACGCGGAGATTTCGAACCGCATGATTGATATCATCAATCAGCGATACGACGAGATTAACCGCGGTGTACGCAACTCTGCCATCAGTATTACGAAGGCAAAGAAGCGCGTACAGGAGGATGAAGATCCTCGTCTCACTGCAATGATGGAACAGATGGCAGCTCTTCAGGCACAGCTTGCAGCTTTGCAGACTGCACAGGCAGTTTCTGTAAAGGCAGCTCCTGCTCCGAAGAAGCAGACCTCTCGAAAGTCTGCATCTAAGGTTTCTGCATCTGCGGAAGACGCCGAGTAACTGTGAGGAGGTGAGCCCTTGTCTACACCTTGCAGTGCTGTTTACGATGTTTTCTTTGATCTGATCGAGGAGGATCGTGACTTTTTCAACTATTATGAAGCGACGGACGAGGAAAGCTACATGCTTGCTTTACAGAGAGCTTAGGCTTTGCTTCGTGACGCGGCTATCAGAATTCAGATGGAGTGCGATACAGACATCGACTTCACGGATACCTACACGGAGGGCGAAGGGCGAAAAGAGAAGGAATACTTCACAGCAGACTTAAATCCTGCTGAGATTGATCTTCTCGCCAACCTCATGTACGAAGGGTATCTGAAGCGCGACGTCTCCAAACTCCGTGCATTCCAGCACCAATATACGCCAAGCGACCTGCAGGTCTTCTCCCCTGCTAACGACCGAAAGACCTTCATGTCCATGTATAACACAGTCGTGGAAGAGAACAAGGTCAAGCTCGACCGATATATGCGGAAAGACCGCAGAACCGGTCAGCAGAAGACGATTGATTATACCTCCTATGAGACGGAGGAAAGTTAATGAACGCTTTAGAGAAGAACCGCTGGATTTGCTTCGGCAAAGAGGCCACATATTCCAAAGACTCGCGAATTGCTGCGTTGCAGGAGGACTTTGCAAGACATTTCAAAGACTCCATCGACTATCAGCCTGAAACGAAGATCAATGGAAAACAACAAGAACTTATCGTGGCCAAAAATAAAAGTGTTACCAACGAAAGAAGGATTATCGCTTATCCAGGCGAGACTTTCTACGCAGGTGACGTTGTAGACGCATTGAATGCAAAGTGGCTGGTCACTGAAGTTGACCAGAACAAAGAAGTATACACAAAAGGCATTATGCAGATCTGCAACCGCGAGCTTGTCTGGTAGAACCGGAACACCGGAGAAATTCTCCGTCGTTGGGTTACTGCCGAGAAACCGTATTACTCCAACCTTGATGAGGCTAAACCGCTGACGGTATCGAGCCGTGAGTATAAAATTCAGGTCACGTTCGACGAAGAGACATCTCTGATCGACATTGACAAGAGATTTATGCTTGAAATTATCGGTGAAAGCCCTAAAACATACAAGGTAACTTCTGTTGATACTATTACCGACCGTTTCTACATGAGTGGAGACATTCGTGGATTCCTCGTGTTAAACGTAACTCAGGATTTGTACAATCCGAAGACAGACCGTAAAGACCTGCTCATTTGTGATTATATCGAACCTTCTGTTGCCCCAGATCCGACTCCGGATCAGACGACTGAGGGGACAATTACATTCACCTATAGCGGAAGTGCAACTATCCGTCAAGGCGGTTCAGCAAAGAAATTTACGGCGCATCTGTATGATGCAGAAGGAAATGAGGTCAGCGATGCTGCTTTTGAGTGGCATTTAGAGGTTGATCCTGTTCTTGCCGAGAAGTTCACGCTTAGCCCTGATGGAGACTTTGCTCGCATCTCTGCTCTCGATTATGTCGAGCTGCGGGGTATAACGG
>ERZ773108.1836-NODE-1836-length-19787-cov-5.988547_pt1 | contig 19787 bp, 37 predicted proteins | sample MGYA00580570_ERZ773108 | MGnify/ENA primary metagenome ERZ773108 (study PRJEB29015, sample SAMEA2737840) | human gut metagenome | biome: human gut; feature: human-associated habitat; material: faeces | place: China | collected 2012 ...
GGAAAATGCACAATGCGCGTGTTTCATACGACGATCTTGCCGCAGAGCTTGGACTGACAAAAGGCTATTTGTCCATGATCTTGAACGGGGCAAGGAAGCCGCCGAACGCAAAGGCGCGACTGAATGCCGCATTTGATGCCGTCGTAGAGCGGCGCAGCAGAGAAAAGGAGGAATAACATGCCAGCGGTAAAGCTCGGCCGGGACAATACGTCGAAGAACCTGTCCCGCCTGATTTACGGGAGGGTAAAGGAGAGAAACGTAAAACTGGACGACCTGCTTAAACTCGCCGGGGTATCAAGCAAAACGACGCTGACAAAGCGAATGCGTGAGCCACTTGGGGAGCAGATGAAAGGGACAATCGCAATTTGCAAGCGGCTTGGAATCACGCGGGAGGAGTTTTTGGACTCCTTTGATTACTAAGTATCCGATTTGGGTGCTTGCAAAAATATTTAACAAATGAAAAGGAAGGAAACGCAAATGAAAGTCAGATTAACATTTTTAGAGCCGGTGCTTGGCACGTGGCCGAGCAATGAGAACGTGGCGCGGGATTTCATCGCGTCGAAAGCGCCGGACGCTTCTACCATCGAAGACGAGATCGCGGCTTTAGGCGCAGACGTGGTAGCAGACAAGGGAATGACGGTATTTCCCCGCGCGAACGGCTGCCCGGTTCTGTATGACTACCAGATCAAGGGCTTTTTCAAGGACGCATGCGGTATGCTGACAAGAGTCAAGACGACAAAGAGCTCGAGCTTGAAAGCTTACAAGAAGATCATCGACGGTTTGATTTTCGTCGAGCCCCGGCACATCCCGATTCAGGTCAACGGCGAGATTGGCGAATGCCAGCGGCCTTTGAGAGCGCAGACCCCGCAGGGCGAGCGTGTCAGCTTGGCGAATTCTGAGGAAGTTCCGGCGGGCAGCACGATCGAGTTTGAAATTACGATGCTGGACGAAAAGCCGCACAAGGATATCGTCTTGGAATGGCTGGATTACGGACGGCTCAGAGGCATTGGCCAGTGGCGGAACTCCGGAAAGGGACGGTTCACCTACGAAGTGCTCGATTAAGCGCGAGGGCATAGCTGAGCGTGGCAGCGCAACGGCAAAGCACGGCAGCACGATTCACAGCGAAGGCTTAGATAAGCTATGCGAGCAAAGGAAACGCTTCGAAACGCTTCGAAAAGCAACGGATAGGCGATGAACCGCATAGTATCGCGAGGGAGAAGCATGGCAGTGATCGGCGAAGAAAGGCATTGAACGGCAACGGCGTGGTGTTGCAAAGCGTAGCAATGGCGTGGCATTGACTGCTCCGCATAGCAAAGGCTTGGTAGTGCAATGCTGGGTAAGCAAAGGCTTTGGTATGCAATTCGTGGCAACGGCACTGTAGAGATTTGATGTGCCTCGCAAAGGCAAAGAATAGGATGGCTTCGCGGCGGCATGGGATGCTATGTTTGCAACGGAAAGGCTAGGCTAAGCGACGCGAGGGCGATGGACGGCTCGGCCAGGACTGGCGAGGCAAAGGCGAAGTAAAGCAAGGATTGGCAACGGCGTAGTAACGCGCGCTTTGCTTCGACAGGCGAGGGCTGAGATGGGCATTGATCGGCATGGCAAAGGCAATGTAAAGCTCAGCAATGCGTAGCGGCGGAAGGGCTGCGAAGGGCTCAGAGACGCAAAGGCTATGCAGCAAACAGAAAAGCCCCACTCGGCAAGGAAAATTATTTAAGGAGGATGAAATGAAAATTACAAAGGAGCTCCTGCGGGAGAAAGGCGCATGTGCAGCCGGATACAGGGATTTTCTGAAAGAATTCCCGGAAGAAAAGTATCCGGATGGCGTAGAGTATCAGGATTTGCTGGACTGCTGCGCGGAGAAGGGATTCAGCTACGGGTCATGGCTACTTTCCGTATTCGGCAGGACGGATGATGTCCGGAAGGTCGACGGCGATCTGATCACTGAAAAATCAATCATTTTTGCTGGACGGCTAGAAGTTTCCGGAAGCATCGAGGCAGGCGAAGGCATCGAGGCAGGCGAAGGCATCGAGGCAGGCTGTAAGTTCGGCATTTACGCAGGCCTCCGCGTGAGAATCACAAGCGAATACAGAAAAATTATCGCGAAGACCAAGCCGGAGAATATCATGTGCGGCGAATTTGTGGAGGCAGAGAATGAGTGACGTTGAGATTATCACGGAGTTAAACCACAGGGCGGCGCGGGAGCGCGAGCTCGGCGAAAGGTGGGATGAGATCGTGCGGCTTCGCAAGCGGCAAAAGAGCTTGATGAAGATCGCGGAAACGGCCTGCTTCTCTGTGGCGTGTATGCTTCTGGGCGGTACGGCGGTTATGCTGGGCTTCGGCCTGTTCCGGGCGGCGGTCACGCTTGGAGGCGCGGCGGCGTGCTTCTTCGTCGGCGCGGTGCTTACGGGGGCATGATATGGAGCATCCTTGTGAGAGCTGCACGAAGGGGCGCGGGGAGAATTGCATGTGCAACAGATGGCGGGAGTGGTTCCGCTACACATGCGCGAATCCTCCCGAATCGACTCAGGAGCAGAAAGTCACGTACCGCGATATCGTGTTCTGGACGGTGTTTACAGAAGCGTGGAGGTGAACATGAAGCAGACGGAGAGAATCCTGCAATATATGCGCGACTTCGGAAGCATTACGCAGCTGGAAGCGATTCGGGACATCAGCTGTATGCGTCTGGGAGCGAGGATTTTTGATCTCAAGCGCGAGGGTTACGCGATCAAGAAGGAAATGGAAACGAGCAAGAACCGGTATGGCGAGGATACGAGCTATGCCAGATACAGGTTGGTGGAATGATGGAAGATAAGCAGCAAGCGCCGTGCATGTACGATGTGTTCGGCAATGAGATTTATGAGGGCGGCGAGTATTGGGTCGGAGACGAAGGGAACATGGCTGATCTGACAGACAGAGAGGACCGTGACCCGAACAACCAGATTATCGCTGTTCTGGTAGAAACACTTGGCACAAGGCACATTTTGGAGGAACTTGGCTATGAAAAAAGGACGTTCCGGCGTTGATTATATTCCGGTCGAAACGCGCGTCAGCGTCTATTTTGATCAGGACCACATCTGCTGCCAGTTCTGCCCGTTTTTTGAGACCTACAGCCGGAAACAGTGCAGATTGACAGGGGAATATATTGTCAACGAGTTTGCCCGCGGCTATTGGTGCCGATTGGAATTGGAGGGGTTATATGACGATCAACGAGAAACTGATTCAGATTCAAGCAGAACTGAAAGCGCCGAAGGATAAGACAAACAACTTTGGCGGGTACAAATACCGCAGCTGTGAGAGCATTTTGGAGGCGGTAAAGCCGCTTCTGAAAACCGTTGGCTGCACGCTGACGATTTCGGACAGCATCGCGGAAACCGGCGGGCGAATCTACGTCATGGCAAGAGCTGAACTGTCCGACGGAGAAAACAAGGTCGTTACGACAGCCTTCGCCCGTGAGCCGGAGAACAAGAAGGGCATGGACGAACCACAAATTACAGGCACTGCATCTTCCTACGCACGGAAATACGCGCTCAACGGTTTATTCGCGATTGACGATACAAAAGATGCCGACACGGAAGAATACCAGAGGCAGACCGCACCGCAGAAGGAGAAGGCACAGCCCCAGACAAAGGCTCTGATTTGTGCGGACTGCGGCGGCGAGATCACACAGATTGTTGAGGGCAGCACACAATTCAGTGCAAGGGCAGTGGCAGAGAAGACGAGAAAGCGCTTTGGCAGATGCCTTTGCTGGAATTGTGCGAGTAAGGCATGAGAGAGCTGAATGTCGTTGAAGCTTCGTGGAGCATGGACGCTTCGGGGAGCTGGTTGAAGCTCCGGCCGGAGCTTCCCGGACAAGCCCAGATGGTTGCCGGGGAGATTGACCCACAGAAGAAGTACACGGTCACGATCAAGGAGTTCCGCAAGAAGCGGAGCTTGGATGCAAACCGATATCTCTGGGTGCTTTGCAATAAGCTTTCGGTCAAGGTGGGCGCGCCGCCGGAGGAAATTTATCGGCACTATATCCCGGACGTTGGCGATAACTCTGATACGATCTGCGCTCCGGACGCAGCGGTCAAGCGCTTCCGGGAATGGTGGGAAGCGCGCGGTCTCGGCTGGTGTACGGAGATTATGGCGTCAAAAATTCCGGGCTGCACGAACGTCATTTGCTACTACGGCTCGAGCACCTACGACACAAAGCAGATGGCGCGGCTCATTGATCTGGTCGTTGATGACTGCAAACAGCAGGGCATTGAGACGCTCCCGCCGGAAGAACTCGAGCGTATGGCGCTGAAATGGAGGCAGGATGAGAAAGGAAACGAAGGCGACAAAGATACCTGAGAAGGTCAAGAAAGCTGTCTGGGAGCGCGACGGCGGGCGCTGCATCGTCTGCCTGCGCCCCGGCAATCCGTGGTGTCATTACATCCCACGCTCGCAGGGCGGGCTTGGAATCGAGCAGAACATCGTGACGCTATGCGATAGCTGCCATGTGGCATTTGACCAATCACCGAAGTGCAAAAGCCTGAGAGAGTATATCAGGCGGTATCTCAAAATGAAATATCCCGATTGGGATGAAACGAAACTGATTTATAAGAAAGGAACGTAAATATGGAATCCTATGTAAAACTGAGTACGGAAAAGTATGAGGAATTGGCCAAGAAGGGCCTGATGCTCGATATGCTCGCTGAATCGTATAAGAAGATGCCCTCGTATCGTTTCGATGACGTCCTAGAAGTCTACTTTGGAAAGCGGGAAACTGCCGAAAAGGAGAACAAAGAATGCTGAACCACATTGTTATTATGGGCAGAATGACTCGAGACCCGGAACTGAGAAAGACGCAGAGCGGAACGTCCGTTGCATCCTTCACGCTGGCCGTTGACCGGGATTTTACGCCGGAGGGCGGAGAGAAAGAGACGGATTTCATTGACTGCGTTGCGTGGAAGGGAACAGCTGATTTTGTAAGCGGATACTTCTTCAAGGGCAGCATGGCCGTCGCGGACGGTCGGTTGCAGATCAGAGACTGGAAGGACAAGGACGGGAACAAACGCCGGTCAGCAGAGGTCGTGGCGAACCGCGTTTACTTCGGCGAAGGCAAGCGAAACACCGAACCGCAGAACCCGGAAAACCCCGGCGGGTTTACGATGATGGACGACGATTCGGACCTTCCGTTCTAGGGGGGCTGAAATATGCCGAACAGGATCATCAAAGAAAGCTTATGTGATTCGGAGCGGATCGCGTCTTTGACGGACTTTGAGTTTCGGCTTTGGGTTGGATTGATCACGCAAGCGGACGATGCAGGGCGAGGAGACGCCCGCCCTGCATACATAAAAGGCCACGTTTTCCCATTCAGAGAACGGGTTACTGCGAAGGATATTGAATCTGCGCTCCACGCGCTGGCGGCAAAAGGCTGCGTTGCCCTCTACACGGTAGGCGGGAAGCCCTACTTTTTGTTCCCAAGCTGGGCGAGACATCAGAGAATCCGAGAATGCAAACCGAAGTTCCCCGAACCGGAAAATGCGGACGCTTGCGGCGATGCGAAGAATTCTGCGGCGAGTTGCGGCGAGTTGCCGCAAGCTGCGGCGGACTGCGGCCTTAATCCGAATCCTAATCCGAATACGAATCCTAATCCGAATCCAGGGTTAGACGCGCGCGCGGCGCGCTTTACCCCACCGAGCGTCGAGGAAGTGGCGGCTTATTGCCGGGAACGTGGAAACGGCGTTGATGCGGCTCGATTTGTCGACTTTTATAGCTCAAAGGGATGGATGGTAGGCAAAACGAAGATGAAGGACTGGCAAGCTGCTGTGAGGAACTGGGAGCGGAGCAGTGACGAGAAAGCTACGCCAGCCAAGAAGCCGGGATACAACGTGCAGCACCACGGGGACGAGCTGTCCGATGTGCAGCGGGCGGCGATCCGGCAGATGATGGAGGATGAGGCATGAATACTTGGATCGTCATTCCGGATATCATTTCTGGGCTCTATCCCCGGTTGATGCCGGAACTTGGGAAGCCTATCCGGGCGAAGAAGTACCCGCAGAAAAACAAGAACATGACGTTTTATCTGGTCAGCGTCCGCGACCCGGAGGAAGGCAGAGACAAGAAGATCGTCATCCGCGCGCCGGAGTGCTGGGAGGCGGAAGTGACGGTGTAGGTCAGGAGGAAGGAATGAATAATTTCGGGCCGTGCGCGAAGGACTGCCCCAACCGGAAAGCCGGTTGCAGCGCGTCCTGCGAGGCTTGGAACGCCGTGAAGGGAGAACGGCTGAAAAGCTACGGCAGGCGCGCCGAGATCATCGACATAAGCCAGATGACCGATGGCGGAGCGAGAAATTGCCGGAGGGCGGCAAGAGGGAAACAGAAAATAGGAGGGGAAATGTGACGCTATGACAGACAAGGAAATTATACAGGCGCTGCGGTGCTGCGAAAAAGAAGTTTGTGCAGACGGTGGTTTATGCCCGCTTTTTAGCGACGCGGATTGCATCGTGCATTTAGGCGAGGCAGCCATTGATTTGATCGAGCGCCTGACCGCCGCGAACGCAGAGCTGCGGGAGAAGCGGCGGTGGATTCCGGTGACGGAGCGGTTGCCGGAGGAACGAGCACTTGTAAACGTGGTGTGGGTGAACAGAGCACCAGAGCCGTACTACAAAAAAATAAAGGGCGTTCCGTTTTCTGGTACTGCGTGCTTTTACAGAGGGAGATGGTATTGGGATTCTCCTGTAGTCCTCGATCTGTTGGCAGAATACGGGGAAGATGAGATTGATCTTGTAGACGAGGCAGTGGAAGTCACCCACTGGCTGCCGCTGCCGGAAGCGCCGGAGGCACACAATGGAAAAGAAAATTCTTGATGTTACGTGCGGTTCCCGCACGATCTGGTTTAACAAAACACATCCGGCCGCAGTGTATTGCGATAGCAGGCGCGAATCATACACTGGAATCTGGAAAAGCACGAAGAATGATTCTGAACGGCAATGCGTGATAGCCCCTGATATACAATGTGACTTTACGGATCTTCCGTTCGCAGATGATACATTCACGCTTGTGGTCTTCGACCCTCCACATTTGGAGCGTGCAGGCGAAAACTCGTGGATGCGGAAGAAATACGGTGTGCTAAGCGACAACTGGCCGCAGATGCTGCATGATGGTTTTCATGAGTGTATGCGTGTTTTGAAACCGGATGGGGTTTTGATCTTTAAGTGGTCGGAGGTGCAGATTGAGGCTAAAAAAGTGTGGGAAGCGATCGGAGAGAAGCCACTGTTCGGGCACAGAAGCGGAAAACAGGCAAAAACATTTTGGGGATGTTTTATGAAATTAGGCTTGCCGGAAGCGCCGGAGGAAGGAGAAAAGGCATGAAAGCTGTTTTAATCAGCATCCGCCCGAAGTGGTGCGAGAAGATCGTAAGCGGTGAGAAAACGATTGAGGTGCGCAAGACGCGCCCGAAGATGAACCCGCCGTTTAAGTGCTATATCTACAAATGTGGAAACGGCAAAGTCATCGGGGAATTTCTGTGCGATGAGATCATCAACATTAACGGCGCGGGAAGAATCCCGTCGGATGCTGCGCGGCCAACCTGCCTAGAGCCTGCGGAGCTGCACCAGTATCTCGGAGCTGCCACCGGCTTCGGCTGGCACATCTCAGATTTGCGCATTTACGATCACCCGCGCGATCTGTGGGAGTTTACCGGCCTGCGGCAGACAAAATACGGCCTTGCGCCCGGGCCCATCACCCGCCCGCCGCAGAGCTGGCGGTATGTGGAGGAAGAACTATGGAACGACTGACTGAAAAGCACTATCTCGCGGAAGACCACTACATGAAATGCTCGGAAGACTGCAACGTGGATATGGATTGCGTGGATTGCCCTGCGTTTGACAAGCTAATTGAGCGCCTAGCGGCCTACGAGGACACGGGGCTGACGCCGGAACGTTGTGCCGAGTTTGCGCGAGCAGACGCGGAAGGACGGTACATCGTAATGCGTGATGCGGAGCAGGAGGGCGTTGCCCGCCTCCGCGAGCTTGCCGAAGCCGACAAGGACCGGCGGCTCGTCGTGCTCCCAGTACGGCCAGTGCTTACGCAAAGTTGCGCAAGTATGTTGTACATAGTGGATGACGACGAAATTTACGAAGATTCGTTGTATGAAGCCGTTGTCGGCATGTCCTCAAGCGGGCGTACGAACGTAATTTATACTACACTCTCTGATCAAATGATTTTTGGCCAGGAGGCCATCGGCAAGACCGTATTTTTGAGCCGCGAAGAAGCCGAGAAGGCTTTGCAGGAAATGGAGGGCAAGAAGGACGGCTGAACTGAAACCGTGCCCGTTCTGCGGCGGGGAAACTGTCGTAACCAAACACCATAACAGATTCACAGATTGGTATTTGTGTTCCTGCCCCAAATGCCATATTTCGCAGACGGGGAGTGACTACGGATTCCGGTTTGAGGCGGTCGAGGCATGGAACAGGAGGGTAAATGATGGCAAGGATGATAGCTAAACTTGTTGCATGCCACCTGATCGGAGACTATTGTTTGCAGGGCGATTTTATCGCAAGGACGAAAGGCGAGAACTGGTATCACCTGTTTATACACTGTTTTCTTTACGTCATCCCTTTCTGGGTAGCTTTTGGGTGGGGCCGGAGCCTCGGGGTTTTGTTCTTTTCGCATGCGATTGTTGATGCGCTGAAAGCGAGATACCACAAGATATCGTACTGGCTCGATCAGACCATCCATTATGCCGTATTGGCAGCATACTTACTCTGGAGGTGGGCGTATGGGGCAACATAAGCACAACCCGACCGCCATTGCGGCGGCAAAAGGCGAGCTGCCGCCGAAGAAGCGAGAGCGGCGGCTGACCAAGCGGCAGGCGGAGCGGCTTTTGAAAGCAGAGATATTGAGTAGATGCACGCCGCTGCTTGCACTGCCGTATGAAATGCAAAACAGAATCGGAAGGGAGTATATGGATTATGAGTGATTACATCAAGCGCACAGATGCGGTTAAAATCGCCGAAAAGTACGGACTTGCGAACGGCTCTGTATTGGGACGGCATACCGGACTGGCGGATTGCATTGCAAGAGATATTTCGGATTTGCCCGCCGCCGACGTTGCGGAGGTGGTGCACGGGCGGTGGATTGATGGTGCAGAAGATTTTACCTGCGGAAATCATAACGCAGAATGCAGCATTTGCCGTTGTTGTGTTTCTTGGGACGGGTGCGATGAGGATTTCAACTACTTCCCCAACTGCGGGGCGAAGATGGATGGAGGATTTGACGATGCGACCAGTTGACGCGGATGCAATCTACAACAAGGCACTGGAGAACCTCAGAAAGGGCGAAATCGAAGACTGGGAGTTTGACTCGATTATTAACTATCTGGACGGTGCGCCCACCATTAACACCGTAGAAATCGTGTACTGCAAGGACTGCAAACACAAGGTGCGAACCGACGCAAACGGTATTGTCATCTGCTCTGAGGAGCACGGCATGTATTGCCAAACCGAGAATGATTTTTGCAGTTACGGAGAACGGAGGGAAGAATGAAAAACTGCTGCTATGACTGCGAGAATCTGGAATACAATGCGGGATATGCCTATCCGTACCGATGCTTGAAGAACAAGTCTGAGAGGTTCTCGAGGTTACAGCTCGAACAGATAGTTCTTGAGCTCTGGAAAACTGGCGGTTGCAGTGACTACAAGGAAATGGAGGAAAAATGATGGACATTAAAATTGAAGACTATCTCAGCGAAGAAGAAATCAAGGAAACCTGCAAAGAAGCGCTGTACCAGAAAATCAGAGAAGATATGCGCAAACTCAATGTAAACGACATCATTGCAAACATTTCTTACGCAGAAGTTGCGGCTATGGTGAACACATATGTTGGCGAAGATGATTTCTGCAAAAGGGAAATACCGCGTAAAGTTCGTGAGGTAATAGATGGGCTGTCGGCCTATACAGTATTTCAGAAAGCAGATGCGTGGGAGCATAAAAACAGCATTGCCTATGACATCATGCAGGAAGAATGTCGTGCATCAAGACCGCTCATCAAGGCGAGAGTGGAACAGATCATCAACGAATATAAGTTCCCTCAGTTGGAGAGAGATGAAATTATGTACACGATAGCGGATGTATTGACAGACAGACTGCTGCCGGAGAAAGAGGAAAAATGAACACACACATTACGAACATCAAGGGCGACTGGCAGGAGGTCGTGGACACCTGCCGCGCCACCTCCGGAAAAGGCTCTCTGGGGCATGAGCCGAGCGAGGACTTTAAGCGCCGAATTCTGATTGCCGAACACTCGCCGATTCGGCGGATCTCGGTATCGTGGGTCTGGCAGGGCATTAAGAGCTGGATTGCGACGCACTGGTCAAGGCACAAATGGGAGTGCTTTATCTCCACGCAGAGGACAGACCGAACCGGAACACCGAGGGACAAGCTTCCGCAGGACGCGCCGGTGATCTTCGAGGGAGAAGCGAACGTACAAGCTTTGATTGACTCCATGCGCAAGCGGTTATGCAGCCAGGCAGACCCGGAGACGCGCGCGTATGCCGAGGATTTCAAAACAGCTCTGCATGAGGTGCAGCCGGAGATTTCGGACGTTCTGGTGCCAAACTGCGTTTATCGGTGCGGATGCCCGGAGATGCAGACATGCGGGATGTACGAATGGTGGCTGAAATTTCACCCGGACATTGCAAACACGGACATTCAGAAGCGGTATAACACTTACAACGAACTGTTCTGGAAAGCGAGGGCGAAGCGTGGGAACGATACTGGCGATTGACCCCGGCAACATTCAATCCGGCTATGTGCTGGTGGAGCACGACGGGAAGGAAATCCGGAAGGTGCTGGACGTTGGTAAAGTTCCAAACGAGGAGATGTACAGCGTTTTTTTCAGCACGTATGATCATCTGGCAATCGAAATGGTGGCGGGTATGGGTATGCCGGTCGGGCAGGAAGTGTTCGACACCTGCTTCTGGATTGGCCGGTTCTGGGAATTTGCGACGTTATACGGCGTGAGCCATCCGCCGCAGAAGATCTTCCGCAGGGAGGAAAAGCTTTACCTTTGCGGCAGAGCGTCGGCGAAGGATGCGAACATCAGACAAGCCCTAGTAGACCGATACGCGCCCGGTCAGCCGAATTTCGGGAAAGGGACGAAGAAGAATCCGGGCTTTTTCTACGGCTTCTCGGCGGACATGTGGGCGGCTATGGCGGTGGCTGTGACGTATTTTGATAAGTACATAAGGGGGATACAGCTATGATTTGTCCGGGCTGCAACAAAAAGATGCGGTGCAAAGACAGCAGACCGACCAGCGACCGGATTATAAAAACGCGAAGATATTTATGCGAAAGCTGCGGCGAGGTGCGCTACACAGTGGAAATTCTAAAGGAAACATACAGCGCGCTTTCGGCACAAAAATTGAAGGAGGTAACGAAAAATGGGCATGAGTGAATGGGCAAAACGAGAAGTTGAAATTGCGTGCAAACAAGAGCGCGGCGGAAAACCAAGCGACGAATGGGCTTACGGTTGTGCTTGCTATAAAAGCGCCTTAAAAGCGTTTGAGAGTCTGCTTGAAGATGACCACAGCGGCCTGAGCATGTCCATTACAAAGCAGGTTTTGAATCGCCTAATTGACGGCAAACCGCTTTCCCCGATTGAGGATACGCCAGACGCATGGAATGAGGTCGGTTGGACGGATAAAGAACACAAATACACATGCTACCAGAGCAAGCGCATGAGTGACCTGTTTAAGTATGTATACGACGATGGGCATATAGAATACAGCGACATCAACAGATTCATTTGCAAAGATGAGCCAAGCGGTACATACTGGCACGACAGTTTTGTCGCAAATATTTTAGGAGAATTATTCCCGATTACATTTCCGTATACACCATATAACAAGCCGATTATTGTCCACCGGACGACGGTATTGGTAGACCCCAAATTAGGCGACTACGATACAATGGCAATTTGGAGCGCTGAGACACCGGATGGGAAAAGAAAGGAAGTAGGCCGCTTTTTCAGGGAGTCCAACGGGAAGTGGCTGGAAATCGATAAATCGGAGTACATGGAGCGTTTTGAAATGGAGGGACGCAGACTTGGAAAAGATTAAGGGAGCAAAATACGACGACAACAAACCTCGACCGTCTACTGTCCCCGTAGAAGCCATCCTTGCGATACTGGAAACGCGCATGTACGGCTTTAACAAGTACGGCGATGCGGAGGACTGGCGCAGCATTGAGCCGGAGAGATGGCACGAGGCGCTTTTAAGGCACGTCCTCGCGATTTGGGAAGACCCGACGCACATTGATGAAGAATCCGGGCTGCCGTCTATTTGGCACGTGATGACAAACGGGGCGTTCTTGTGTGCGCGGTTGAAGAATGTCTTGGACGAGAAAATGAAACGAGGAGGCTGATACGGTGAGCAAACCGCGCTATGGATGGTGGGGGTATGCGAAGTGGATGATACGAAGTTACAAAAGCGGTACGCTTATGACGCGGGAGGAGGTTGCTGCTGTCGAAGCTGCAATCGAGGAAACAAAACAGCTTATCGACGGGGCGGAACGCCTCCGGCTCATAGACTTGGTTCTTTGGAAGCGTACACACACCTTACAGGGCGCTGCTATGGTGGTGTATGTCTCGGAGCGTACCGCGCAGGAATGGCATAGGCAGTTTATCTACTTAGTAGCAGAAAAACGTGGTTTATATTCAAAAGTTTGCGTAAGAGAGCCTTAAACATAGTGTATCGTTGAGAGCGTAGAGGTGTATCCTCTGCGCTTTCATCCTTCTTACGGCTACGCAGCGTACTGCGGAACCTCCTTTTTCTTAGCTCCACCGGAAACCGCAATCCGGTGGGGCACGAGAAGGGAATATTTTACTCAGAGGTGGTGACAGATGGCTGCGAGGCTGACAGATCGGCAAAAAAAGAAAATAGTTGCCGACTGGGTAGAAATGCAGTCGTACAACGCTGTCGCGAAGAAGCATGGCGTCACGCACCAGACTGTGAAGAGAATTGTTGACGCATCACCAGATATCAGCGAAAAAGTACAGCAGAAAAAAGAGGAAAACACGGCTGAGATGCTGGCTTTCATGGAATCGCAGAAAGGCGCGATGCAGGAAGCTATCGTTTTGCACCTGAAAGCGCTGACTGACCCAGAAAAAATCTCTACAGCGACGCTGAGCCAGATCGCGACATCATTTGGTATTATCGTTGACAAGGCGACGAAGAACACGGCCAGCAGCAATGACAGCCTGAATAAGCTGGATGGGCTGATTAGGGAGTTTAGAGATGCTGTTAAGTCAGAAACAACTTGAATTTGCGAGGTACGCAAATCACCGCTGGAACTTTAAGGGCGGAGCAACTCGAAGTGGGAAGACGTATCTTGATTTTAAATGGATTATACCACTTCGTATTCGGGAGCGTGCCGGTAAAGATGGGCTTGCCGTCATCCTCGGTGTCACAAAATCCACAATCGAGCGAAACGTGCTCGAGCCGATGCGAAATCTTTACGGCGATAAGCTGGTAGGAACGATATCAAGCGATAACACGGCTTGGATATTTGGCGAGAAGTGCTATTGCCTCGGTGCGGAAAAGGTATCTCAGGTCTCGAAAATCCGCGGCGCGTCAATCAAGTATTGCTACGGTGACGAGGTTGCAGATTGGTCGGAAGAAGTCTTTGCACTTCTGAAAAGTCGACTTGATAAAGAGTATTCATGCTTTGACGGAACGTATAACCCGCAATATCCGAACCATTGGTTGAAAAAGTTCTTGGACAGCAATGCCGATATTTTCAGCCAAGTTTATACAATTGATGACAATCCGTTCTTGCCGCCTTCCTTCGTAGAAAACCTAAAGAAGGAATATGCCGGAACGGTTTTCTACGATAGATACATTCTTGGGAAATGGACGCTGGCAGAAGGACTTGTATACTCTATGTTCGGCGATCCCTGCATCGTGCATGACATACCGGACACCGGCGATTATTACATTTCCATTGACTACGGCACGCACAATCCGTTTTCGGCTGGCTTGTGGTGCGTGACGAAAACGGAAGCGGTGCGAATCGGAGAGTATTATTACTGCGGGCGAGAAGAACGGAAAGAAAAAACTCCGGAAGAGTATTATTCAGAGGTCAAGCGCCTCGCGGGCGGGAGAGATATAAAATGTCTGATTGTAGACCCGTCGGCGGACGCTTTTATTGCCACCGTAAAGAAGCACCATGAGTTCAAAGTCCGTGGGGCTGTGAATGATGTACTGCCCGGCATACAGACAACGGCTGAGATGATCGCGTCCGGGAAACTCAAAATCCATGAGAGCTGCGAGGACGCCATCCGCGAATTTGGGCTTTACAGGTGGGACGAAAAAGCAGAATCTGACCGCGTCGTGAAGGAAAACGACCACGCTATGGACGAAATCAGGTACATGGTGATGACGGTCTTGAAAAAGCACTTCAAAGAACATAGATTTGTGCCGGAACTGGCGCGGTGAGGTAAAAGATGAAAACATATCAGGATTTTTTAGAGGTTGCGGAAAAGTCTGACCGGGAACGGATGGAATTTGTTCTGTCCGCGATAAATAATCACAAAGACTCGGATTTATACAAACAGGCGGTTATTGCGAAGGAGTACGACGCGCACAGGAATGTGACGATTGCTAATTTTCAAAAGCTGCTTTATACACTCAACGGGAAAGTCATTCCGGACAACTACAGTCCGAACTATAAGCTTCGGAGCAATTTCTTTGCAAATTTCATCACGCAGGAAACGCAGTATCTGCTTGGAAACGGCGTGACACTGAAAAAAGAGGAAAACAAAGAGAAGTTGGGCGCTGGGTTTGACACACGGCTCCAAGACGCAGCACACGACGCGCTTGTCGGCGGCGTTTCCTATGGTTTCTGGAATCTCGATCACCTTGAAGTGTTTGATGTGACAGAATTTGTCCCACTTCTGGATGAGGAAAACGGAGCGCTTCGGTCGGGCATTCGTTTCTGGCAAGTATGCACAAGCAAACCGCTGCGTGCTACGCTCTTCGAACCTGACGGATTTACACAGTACATCCGACGGAGCGGGGAAGAAATGATGATTTTGGAGCCGAAGCGCGGCTATGTGGCTGTGGAAGCGACTTCTGAGATTGACGGGACTGAACTTCTGGCGTATCAGAATTATCCGGGCTTCCCTGTTATTCCCATGTACGGGAACCGCGCAAAGCAGTCTGAACTGGTCGGACAGCGCGAGGCGATTGACTGCTACGATTTGATCAAATCCGGCTTTGCAAATACGGTTGATGATGCATCCGTTATTTACTGGACGATTTCCAACGCTGGAGGCATGGATGAGATCGACATGGCAAGGTTCAAGGAGTCCATGCGGAGAATTGGTGTAGGTCTTGTGGACGATGACGGAGCGAAGGCAGAGGCTCATACGCTCACAATCCCGGTTGAAGCTCGGGAAGCGCTTCTTTCCAGAATCAGCGACGATCTGTACCGAGATTTTCAGATGTTGGACGTTACAAAACTGCAAGGCGGGCAGAAAACAGCGACGGAGATCACTGCGGCATATCAGTCGATGGATAACAAGGTCGATCAATTCGAATACTGCGTAATTGATTTCTTACAGGCGCTTTTCAAAATCGTTGGGATTGAGGATGAGCCATCTTTTACTCGCTCTAAGGTAACAAATCAGCTGGAACAAACGCAGATGGTGCTTCTTGCGGCAAACTACCTCGATGATGAGACGATCTTGAACAAGCTTCCTTGGCTGACGCAGGAAGAAGTCGCCGAAATCCTGAAAAGAAAAGCGACAGAGGATATTGAGCGCAGCTTCGAGCCGCCGGAGATGGTGAACGATGAGACCTGATAAGGGATACGACCTCACCGAAAAAGAGTTAAAGGCGCTCGAAAAGCGGATATACGATTCTTACAAAGAAGCGTATGACGGTCTGACGGATATCATCAAGGAGTATTTCGCAGAGTTCGCAGACCGTGACGAAGCCGAAAAGGCACGGCTGGACGCTGGCGATATCACCGAGGAACAATACAAGCAATGGCGGCTTGCGCAGATCGGGCGTGGAAAGCGCTTTGAGGCGCTACGGGACAAGGTCGCAGAGCGCATGACAAATGCAAACGCTGCTGCTGTTGCGTATGTCAACGATGCAACGCCGGGCATTTACAGTTTAAATCGGAATTTCGCGGCGTACACCATTGAACAAGTGACCGACGATGTCGGATTTGACTTATGGGACGAACAGACTGTAAAGCGCTTGATTGTGGAACAGCCGGAGCTTATGCCGTATTACCCGCCGAAAAGAGCGTTAAAGCGCGGAATTGATCTTGCATGGGGCAAAAAGCAGATCACAGCCAGCGTCACAAGCTCCATTTTGCAGGGCAAGAGCATTAAGCACATGGCAGATGATCTACAATCCAGAATTGTCACCATGAACCGCGATTCCGCTATCCGGACAGCTCGAACGGCAGTCACGGGTGCGCAGAACGCCGGACGGATGGATTCTTACTTTGCAGCTGAAAAGATGGGGATTAAATGCCGCAAAGAGTGGATGGCGACACTTGACGGAAGAACGCGCCATTCTCACGCGATGCTCGATGGTGAGGTTGTGGACAACGACAAGAAGTTTTCCAATGGTTGCAGATTCCCGGGAGACCCGAACGGAGCGCCCGCCGAAATATACAACTGCCGCTGCACGCTGGTATCTGTGATAGATGGAATTGACACGTCCAGAGGACAGCGCCGCGCCAGAAATCCAGAGACAGGGCAAAATGGACTGATTGAAAATATGACTTATGCCGAGTGGGCGGGGTGGAAGCAAAAAATAAATAAAGTTGCAAACGCCGTAGATTCTGCTACAATAAAGGGGAAACTTGGCAAGGGCGGCGAAGGTGTGCAAACGATTGGTCGAATCGATAGAGATAAATATAGCTTGGTGTCTTCCACCATACGAACCGATGAAGTGATTATATCGGATGAGCGAATAAAGCATATTATGGATCACCATCCGAATGACTATGAGCGTTATGCACACTACATGGGAGAGATGCTGGAAAAACCGCAATATATCCTCGATGATCCAGTCCCAAACACGGCAGTTATATTACATGAGTTTATAGAATCCAATGAACATTTTCGATTGATCTTAAAACTTGCGGTAATAGGCGATGAAGAATACAAAAAGAATTCTATTATTACATTTTTGAAGGTTAGCGAGAAAAAATTTAAAAAGTATTTGAGAAACAAAAAAATACTTTACAAATCAGAATAACGGGGCTATACTTGAAGTAGAATAGAATGGTTCTCTGAGGTAGAGATTTAGTGTCGCTACACACCTTTCTCGGAAGTCTATCAAGCTTACAAGGAAGGTTAGCAAGAGATGCGGGGACAGGCACACCCGCCAGAGAACCAACATTCTTTTGAGGGCTGTCTTCGGATAGCCCTCTTTCTTGCATTATGGGAGGATAGTGAGAATGAGCGTTGAATTTATCGACAATTCCGAAGAAGTGAAGTCCGCTATGCACGACGCGCTGATTCGTGCCATCGAAAAGATCGGCATGACGGCTGAAAAGTATGCAAAGAGGCTTTGCCCGGTCGATACCGGAAATCTGAGGAACAGCATCACGCACCGTGTAGATGAAGAAGAGCCAGCGGCATACGTCGGAAGTGACACGGAATATGCCGCATACGTCGAACTCGGAACCGGAAAGTATTATCCGGGCGGGAGACCTACGCCGTGGGCGTATCAGGACGCAAAGGGGAACTGGCACTGGACGGCGGGCAATAAAGCACAGCCGTATTTGAAGCCCGCAGCGGCTGACCATGCATCCGAATACCGGCAGATCGTAGAGGATGAATTGAAAAATGGCTGAAAGTTTGCGTAAGAGAGCCTAAAATATGCGGTATAAATGTGGTAACAGTGAAGAAACGACTGTTACCACATTTTTTGTTCTGTCGCGGCAAAGAACCGCCGACAAGGGAAAGGGAGATAGAACATGGCATTAACAAGGAAGCTCCTAAAGGGAATGGGGCTGACGGAAGAGCAGATGGACACGATCATTGAGGCGCACACCGATACCGTAGACGGGCTGAAAAGCGATCTCGCGCGGTATAAGGCAGACGCTGAAACGCTCCCCGGAGTAAAGGCGGAGCTGGAAACCCTGAAAGCCAAAGGCGACGATGGCTGGAAGGATAAGCACGATAAAGTCAAGAAGGAATTTGACGCTTACAAGCAAGAGCAGATGCAGAAGGAAACCAAGAGCGCGAAGGAATCCGCGTATCGGGAACTTTTGAAGTCTGCGGGTATCAGCGAAAAACGAATTGATTCGGTTTTGAAGGTCACCGATCTTTCTGCGGTTGAATTGTTGGAAGACGGCAAGATCAAGAACGCCGATGATTTGAAGAAGTCCATCAAGGAAGAGTGGGCAGATTTCGTTGTTACCACGAAACAGAAGGGCGCGGACACCAAAGACCCGCCCGCAAACAACGGCGGCGCTATGAGCCGGGACGACATCTTTAAGATCAAGGATGCGTCTGAACGGCAGGCAGCAATTGCCGCAAATCTCAATTTGTTCGGAAAGGAAGAATAATATGGCAGCAAAAAACAACCTGACTATGACGAGCGACGTTCAGGTAACAGCTCGTGAAATCGATTTTGTAACCCGCTTTGCGCGGAACTGGCAGCATCTGCGCGACATTCTCGGCATTATGCGCCCCATCAAAAAGCAGCCTGGTACCGTTCTGAAATCCAAGACTGCGAGCGTCACGCTTGCACAGAGCGTCGGCGAGGGCGAAGAGATCCCCTACTCCAAAGCGACGGTCATCGAGAAGGACTATGCGAACATCAACGTCGAAAAGTACGCGAAGGCGGTCTCTATCGAGGCGATCAAGGAATACGGCTATGATGTCGCAGTCGCGATGACTGATGAAGCTTTCCTGTATGAGCTTCAGACCAACGTCACGAACCGGTTCTACAACTACCTGAACACCGGGCTCCTGAGCGTCAGCGAAACCAACTGGCAGCGTGCGCTTGCAATGGCGAAGGGCGCTGTTATCAACAAGTTCAAGCAGATGCACAGAACCGCGACAAACGTCGTCGGCTTCGTGAACGTCATGGACTTGTATGACTACCTCGGCGGCGCTGATATCACCATCCAGACTGAGTTCGGCTTCCAGTACATCAAGAACTTCATGGGCTACAGCACCGTGTTCCTGCTGTCTGACGAAGAAATCAAGCGCGGTCGTGTCATTGCGACTCCGGTTGAGAACATCGTCCTGTACTACATCGACCCGGCTGACAGCGATTTCGCCCGTGCTGGTCTTGACTACAGGACTGATGGCGAAACGAACCTGGTTGGTTTCCACGTGCAGGGCAACTACTCCACGGCGGTCTCCGAGTCCTTTGCAATCATGGGTATGACCCTGTTCGCGGAGTATCAGGACGGCATTGCCGTTGCTGATATCGACGAGACTCCGTCGCTCGGCACGCTGACCGTTACTTCGGCAGCCGGAACCGCAACCGGCGACACGAAGATCACAGTCAACCCGGCGAAGGAAACGTCTGGGAATGTCTACAAGTACAAGGTAGGCGAGTCGGCTGAGACGGTTACCTACGGTCAGAACGTCAGAACGTGGTCGACGTGGGACGGCAAGTCTGATATCACGGCGGCGACGGGCAAGAAGATCACAGTCGTTGAGGCTGACGCGACCTACAAGGCGCAGAAGGCTGGCAACGCGACGGTACCAGCGAAGTAATGGAGGTGGCGGTGTGATGCTGACTGAATTATGTGGCGTGCTTCGGAACTGGTT
>ERZ773108.1842-NODE-1842-length-19746-cov-8.569956_pt1 | contig 19746 bp, 13 predicted proteins | sample MGYA00580570_ERZ773108 | MGnify/ENA primary metagenome ERZ773108 (study PRJEB29015, sample SAMEA2737840) | human gut metagenome | biome: human gut; feature: human-associated habitat; material: faeces | place: China | collected 2012 ...
CCTTCAGGCAATTAAAATCTTTTTTAAAGATTTTAATTGGAGTTCAGTATAAAACCTGAAAAGGCGCTGTCTCACGGTTTTGTGAGACAGCGCCTTTTATGGAGGAAGGGGAGTTATCTGAAGTATTTGACCGCCGCTTCAAACATGCGGATGTTGTACTCGCCGGGGACGTTCTTGTACAGGCCGGAGCCGATGCGCTCGCTGTGACCCATTTTGCCGAAGACCCGGCCGTCGGGGGACGTGATGCCCTCGATGGCGTACAGAGAGCCGTTGGGGTTGAAGTGGACGTCGGCGGTGGCATTGCCGTCCAGATCAACGTACTGGGTGGCGATCTGGCCATTGGCCGCCAACTGGCGGATCAGCTCCTCGGAGGCCAGGAACTTGCCCTCGCCGTGGGAAATGGGAACATTGTACACGTCGCCCACGTTGGTCAGCGCCAGCCACGGGGACTTGTTGGAGGCGACCCGGGTGCGGACGATGCGGCTCTGGTGGCGGGAAATGTTGTTGAAGGTCAGGGTGGGGCAGGTCTCGTCGGTGTCGATGATCTTGCCGTAGGGTACTAACCCCAGCTTGATCAGCGCCTGGAAGCCGTTGCAGATGCCGCACATCAGGCCGTCCCGCTGCTCCAGAAGGGCGGTGACGCCCTCCTTGACGGCGGCGTTGCGGAAGAACGCGGTGATGAACTTGCCGGAGCCGTCCGGCTCGTCGCCGCCGGAGAAGCCGCCGGGGATGAACACCATCTGGGCGGTTTTCAGTTCGTTCGCAAAGCGCTCCACGCTGCGGGCAATGCCGTCGGCGCTCAGGTTGTTGATGACGATGATCTCCGGCTCCGCCCCCGCGTCCCGGACGGCCTTGGCGGAGTCGTATTCGCAGTTGGTGCCGGGGAAGGCGGGGATCAGCACCTTGGGCTTGGCAACCTTGACGGCGGGGGCTTTCCGCTGGGTGGCCTCATAGGAGAAGGTCTCCATGCTCTGCGCCGGGGTGGGGATGTTGCAGGCGTAGACGGATTCCAGCTTGTCTTCGTAGGCGCCGAGAACCTGAGTCTGGGACAGGGCTTCTCCGTGATAGGAGAAGCTGCCGTCGGCGGCGGTGACGCCCAGAACTTTGCCCACGGTGCCGTCCGCCATTTCCAGCACGAAGCTGCCGTAGGCGTAACCGAACAGCTCGTCAAGGGTCAGTGCGTCATCAAAGGCGAAGCCGGAGCCGTTGCCGAAGCCCATCTTCATCACGGCCTCCGCGATGCCGCCCATGCCGGGGGTGTAGGCGGCCACGGCCTTGCCGCTGCGAAGGAGTTCGGTGACGGTATCGAAGGTTTCCAGCAGGGAAGCGGTTTCGGGCAGGCCGTTTTCGTCGTAGGCGGGGGTCAGCAGGCAGACCTTGTGACCCGCGGCCTTGAATTCGGGGGAGACGACTTCGCCGGTCTTGCCGGTGGTGACGGCGAAGGAGACCAGCGTGGGCGGAACATCCAGCTTCTCGAAGGAACCGGACATGGAGTCCTTGCCGCCGATGGCGCCGATGCCCAGCTCCATCTGCGCCCGGAACGCGCCCAGCAGTGCGGCAAGGGGCTTGCCCCAGCGCTTGGGGTCCTTGCCGAGGCGCTCAAAATACTCCTGGAAAGTCAGGTAGGTGTCCTCGAAGGACGCGCCGGAGGCGATCAGCTTACACACGGACTCCACCACAGCCAGATACGCGCCGTGATAGGGAGAAGCGGAGGTGATGAAGGGGTTATAGCCGAAGGCCATGAAGGAGCAGTCGTCGGTGTGCTTCTTCTCCACGGAGATTTTCTGCACCATAGCCTGAACGGGGGTGAGCTGATATTTTCCTCCGAAGGGCATCAGCACGGTGCCCGCGCCGATGGTGGAGTCAAACCGCTCGGAAAGACCCCGCTTGGAGCAGGTGTTCAGATCGGAGGCCACGGCGAGGAAGTTTTCCGCAAAATCGCCGGTGACGGTCTTGCCGTAGCTCTGCGCCTTTTCGGCGGCGGCGTCCATGTGCTTGGCCGCGCCGTTGGAATTCAGGAAATCCCGGCTGATATCGCAGATTTTTTTGCCGTTCCAGTTCATCACCAGACGGGGGCTTTCCGTGACCACGGCCACGGGGACAGCGTTCAGGTTCTCCGTGGCGGCCAGTTCGAGGAACCGCGCCGCGTCCTTCGCTTCCACGACCACGGCCATCCGCTCCTGAGATTCGGAGATGGCCAGCTCGGTGCCGTCCAGACCGTCATATTTCTTGGGAACGGCGTTCAGGTCAATTTCCAGACCGTCGGCCAGCTCGCCGATGGCCACGGACACGCCGCCCGCGCCAAAGTCGTTGCAGCGCTTGATGAGACGGGAGGCTTCGCCATTGCGGAACAGGCGCTGGAGCTTCCGCTCCTCGGGGGCGTTGCCCTTCTGCACCTCGGAGCCGCAGGTTTCCACCGACTGCTGGGTGTGAGCCTTGGAGGAACCCGTCGCGCCGCCGATGCCGTCCCGGCCGGTGTTGCCGCCCAGCAGAATGACCACGTCGCCGGGGTCGGGGCGCTCCCGGCGGACATTTTCCGCAGGGGCGGCGGCGATGACCGCGCCGATCTCCATGCGCTTGGCGGCGTAGCCGGGATGGTAAATCTCATCCACAATGCCGGTGGCAAGGCCGATCTGGTTGCCATAGGAGGAATAGCCCGCAGCGGCGGTGGTGACGATCTTCCGCTGGGGCAGCTTGCCGGGGATGGTCTCGGACACGGGAGTCAGGGGGTCGGCCGCGCCGGTGACGCGCATGGCGCCGTAGACGTAGCTCCGCCCGGACAGAGGGTCGCGGATGGCACCGCCGATGCAGGTGGCCGCGCCGCCGAAGGGTTCGATCTCCGTGGGGTGGTTGTGGGTCTCGTTCTTAAAGAGAAGCAGCCATGGCTCGGTGACGCCGTCCACGGTGACGTCCATCTTCACTGTGCAGGCGTTGATCTCCTCACTCTCGTCCAGCTTAGGGAGCTTGCCCGCGGCCTTCAGGTGCTTGACGGCGATGGTCGCGAGATCCATCAGGCAGATGGGCTTCTCGCTGCGGCCAAGGGCATTCCGGGTTTCCAGATAGTCCTCGTAGGTCTTTTGCAGCAGGGCGTCCTCGAAGGTCACGTGGTCGAGAATGGTGCCGAAGGTGGTGTGGCGGCAGTGATCGGACCAGTAGGTGTCAATCATGCGAATTTCCGTGATGGTGGGGTCGCGGTCTTCCTTCTGGAAATAGGACTGGCAGAAGGCGATGTCGTCCAAGTCCATGGCAAGGCCGTAGTTCGCGATAAAGTCCGCCAGCTCGTCACGGCTCAGGCCCGTGAAGCCGGTCAGGGTCGCCACCTCCGTGGGGATGTCATAGCGGATAGCGAGGGTCTCCGGCACGTCCAGAGACGCTTCCCGGCACTCCACCGGGTTAATGACGTATTTTTTGAATTCCCGGATGTCCCCGTCCGTCAGCGCACCATACAGGGCGTAGACCTTGGCGGTGCGGATGAGGGGACGCTCGCCCTGAGAGATGATCTGGATGCACTGGGCGGCGGAATCCGCCCGCTGGTCAAACTGGCCGGGCAGCGCCTCCACGGCAAAAACGTAAGCGCCGGGGAGTTGGACGGAGGGGGAAGCGGTATCCAGCTGCGGCTCGGAGAAGACCGTCTTCACGGCGTACCGGAACAGGTCTTCCGTGATGTTTTCCGCGTCGTACCGGTTGAACAGCCGGACGTTTTCCAGCCGCTCCATGCCAAGAAGGGTCTTAGCCTCATTCAGCAGACCCTTGGCTTCGTTGTCCAGACCTTCCTTTTTTTCTACAAATACCCGATAAACCATGGGGTTATTCCTCCTGATGTGATTTATTCAGAGTTGAGGGAAGCACTGATGAAATCGGCGAGAGCTGACAGCGAGGGATTTTGTCCTCAGGCAAAGGCCGGAAAACGGAGGAATACTGGATGTATTTCCCGTTTTTCGGCCTGCGGCATGGGGGCAAAAGACCCGCTGCTCAGCCGAATGCGATTTTATCAGTGATTCCCAGCTTGCAGCGCGCGCTGGCCGATGTCGCTTCTGCGGTAGGCGTTTTCAAACTGCACGCCGCTTGCAAGGCGGTAGGCTTCCCGGATGGCGTCTGCCAGAGAACCGGCCACGGCGGTGGTGCCGGTGACCCGGCCGCCGGAGGTCAGAAGCTTCCCATTTTCCAGCTTCGCGCCTGCAACATAGGTGTGGGCGGCGGCTTCCGGGGTCATGGTGATCTCGTAGCCCTTTTTGTAGCTGACGGGATACCCGGCGGAGGCGGTGATGACGCAGCAGGCATATTTATCGGAGAAGCGAACCTCCGTGTCCGCCAGCGTGCCGTTGGTAGTCGCCTGCATGATGGTCAGCAGGTCGCTTTCCAGCAGAGGCAGCACCACCTGCGTCTCCGGGTCGCCGAAGCGGCAGTTGTATTCAATGACCTTGGGGCCGTCGGGGGTGAGCATCAGGCCGAAGTAAAGGCAGCCCTGAAAGGTGCGGTCTTCGCTGTTCATAGCGGCGATGGTGGGCAGGAAAATTTCCTTCATGCACCGTTCGGCGATGGCCGGGGTGTAGTAGGGGTTGGGGGCGACGGTGCCCATGCCGCCGGTGTTCAGGCCGGTGTCGCCGTCTCCCGCCCGCTTGTGATCCATGGAGGACACCATGGGCTTGACCACCTTGCCGTCGGTGAAGGCCAGCACGGAGACCTCCGGGCCGGTGAGAAATTCCTCAATGACCACATGGTCGCCGGACTTGCCGAAGACGTGATTTTCCATCATATCCCGGACGGCGGCCTTGGCCTCGTCCCGGGTCTGGGCGATGATAACGCCCTTTCCAAGCGCAAGACCGTCGGCCTTGATGACGGTGGGGATGGGGGCGGTGTCCAGATAGGCGAGGGCGGCGGCCATGTCGTCGAAGACCTCATACCGAGCGGTGGGGATGCCGTACTTTTTCATGAGATTCTTGGAAAAGACCTTGCTGCCCTCAATGATGGCGGCCCGGGCGCGGGGGCCAAAGCAGGGGATTTTAGCCGCTTCCAGCGCGTCCACGCAGCCCAGTACCAGCGGGTCGTCGGGCGCGACCACGGCGTAATCTATCTTTTGCTCCTGGGCAAAGGCGACGATCTTGTCGATTTCCGTAGCGCCGATGGGGACGCACACCGCGTCCGCCGCGATGCCGCCGTTGCCGGGGAGAGCGAAAATTTCCGTGACCTCGGGATTCTTTTTCAGGCTTTTGATGATGGCGTGTTCCCGTCCGCCGCCGCCTACGACTAACAGTTTCATAAACAATCCCCCTTAGTGGTGGAACAGTCTCATGCCGGTGAAGGCCATGACCATGCCGTCCTTATCGCATTCCTCGATGACCAGATCGTCCCGGATGGAGCCGCCGGGCTGGGCAATGTACTTGACGCCGGAGGCTTTGGCGCGCTTGATGTTGTCGGGGAAGGGGAAGAAAGCATCGGAACCGAGGGAAACGCCGTCAAATTTGGACAGGAATTCCCGCTTGTCTTCTTCGGTCAGCCGGTCGGGCTGACGGGTGAAGTAGTTCTGCCAGATGCCGTCGGCGCAGACATCCTCCTCGTTGCCGTTGATGTAGCCGTCGATCACGTTGTCCCGGTTGGGGCGGCCAAGGTCGGCGCGGAAGGGCAGGGACAGGGTCTTGGGGTGCTGGCGCAGGAAGAAGGTGTCGGCCTTGGAGCCGGCCAGCCGGGTGCAGTGGATGCGGGACTGCTGACCCGCGCCCACGCCCACGGCCTGCCCGTCATAGGCAAAGCACACGGAGTTGGACTGGGTGTATTTCAGGGTGATGAGCGCCACGATCAGGTCGATTTTGGCGGATTCGGGCAGGTCTTTGTTTTTGGTGACGATGTTCTGAAGCAGATGCCCGTCGATCTTGAAGTTGTTCCGCCCCTGCTGGAAGGTGATGCCGAAGACCTGCTTCGTCTCCTGCTCGGCGGGAACGTAGTCGGGGTCAATGGCCACCACGTTGTAGCCGCCCTTGCGCTTGGTTTTCAGGATGGCCAGCGCTTCCTCTGTGTAGCCGGGGGCGATGACGCCGTCGGAGACCTCCCGGGCGATGAGCTTCGCGGTGGTCACGTCGCACACGTCGGACAGAGCAACCCAGTCACCGAAGGAGCACATCCGGTCGGTGCCTCTTGCCCGGGCGTAGGCGCAGGCGAGGGGGCTGTCGTCCAGCTCGGGAATGTCGTCCACGAAGCACGCCTTTTTCAGGTTCTCGGGCAGGACTTTTCCTACGGCGGCGGAGGTGGGGGAGACGTGCTTGAAGGACGTCACGGCGGCCATGCCCGTGGCTTCTTTCAGCTCCTTCACAAGCTGCCAGGAGTTGAGGGCGTCCAGAAAGTTGATGTAGCCGGGGCGGCCGTTCAGGATGGTGATGGGCAGCTCGGAGCCGTCTGCCATGTAGATCTTCGCGGGCTTCTGGTTGGGGTTGCAGCCGTATTTCAGTTCAAATTCTTTCATGTTCATTCCCTCCACGCGGTATTACTTTGAGTGCTTGTTGAGGATTCGCTGCTGATATTTCCGGGTTTCCAGATCGGTGTAGCGCACGAACAGGGAGATTTTGTTGTCTGCGTTCAGGTTCTCCCACAGCTCTTGGGTGAAATCGTCGATGTCCGCGGGGATGCTGACCCGTTCCGGCTCTCCCTGAAAGGTGGGAATCACGGGGTTGCCGTCGCAGACGTAGGTGTGGAGGAAATGCCCCAGACCGGGGGTGGCGGGGTATTCATAGAAGAACCGGGCACATGCCGTGCCCTCCGGGTCGGCGGATTTCAGGATGGACAGCTTATAGCTGCCGTCCCCTGCCTGCAGGCCGGAAATGCGGGGCGTCCAGTTGGGGCCGTCGTCCTCAAACTGACGGGTACGCAGGGCGGCTTCCCAGCTTTCACCCTTGGCGAGGTACTCCCAGACAGTGTCCGTCTGGTCGCCGTTGGTGACGATGAGACCCTGACCGGCCTCCCGCACGGGATGGTAGATGATCAGATGGGGGTCTTTCATGAGACTGGGGTCAAAGGCTTCCGTGCGGATGCCGTCCGGCTCCTGAACGAAGACCCGGTTCCGGGAATTGACGCTGCGTCCCATGATGAAATAGGCGGCCACGGCGGTCTTGCCGTCGGGGGTGACCCCCAGCACAATGCCCCGGCCGGGGTAGGTGTTGCCGCTGAGGCGCTCGGCCATGGACTTTATTTCGTAAACATTCATAGCGTTTTCACTCCTGTTCGATGATAACGGTGCGGCCTTCCACCCGGAGCCTGCCCTCGCAGAACAGGCGCACGGCTTCCGGCAGCAGCTTCCATTCGGCTTGCTCCATAATGCGTTTTTGAAGGGTTTCGGGGGTATCTCCGGGGAGAACGGGGACGGCCTTCTGGGCGATGATGGGGCCGCCGTCGCATTCCGCGCTGACAAAATGCACGGTCGCGCCGGAGAGCTTGACGCCGTAGGCCAGCGCCGCTTCATGGACATGCAGTCCGTAGAAGCCCTGTCCGCAGAAGGACGGGATCAGGGCGGGGTGGACGTTCATAATGGCGTTGGGGTATGCCTGCACCAGCTCTTCGGTGAAGATGACCATGCAGCCCGCCAGAACCACTAAATCAATGTCCAGCGCCTTCAGTTTCTCCACCAGCGCCAGCGTCATGGCGCGGTTGGAGTCGAAGCTTTTCCGGGGCAGCACATAGCCGGGGATACCCGCTTTCCGCGCCCGCTCCAGAGCGTAAGCCCCCTCTTTGGAGGAAATCACGGCGGTGATCTCTCCGCCGCCCAGCTCGCTCCGCTGCTGAGCATCGATCAGCGCCTGCAAATTGGTGCCGCCGCCGGAGACCAGAACTGCGATTTTGGCCGTCATTCCAGAATCACCTTTTCCTCGTCGTTTTTGGTGATGGTGCCGATGACGTAGGCGTCCTCGCCGTGGGCGGTGAGGATGTCCAGCGCGGTCTGCACCTGCGCAGCGGGAACAACGATGCTCATGCCCACGCCCATGTTGTAGGTGTTGAACATGTCCCGCTCGGGAATATTGCCGGTCTTTGCAATCAGGTCGAAGATGGGCAGCACCCTGACGGCGCGCTTGTCGATCTTCGCGCACAGGCCGTCGGGGATGGAGCGGGGAATATTCTCATAGAAACCGCCGCCGGTGATGTGGCTGATGCCCTTGACGTCCACGGTTTCCAGCAGCGCCAGAACGGACTTGACGTAGATCTTCGTGGGGGTCAGCAGGGTCTCGGCGATGGTTTTCCCGCCCAGCGCATCGCAGGGCCGGTAAATTTCGGCGGGGTTCTCGTCAATGCGGAAAACCTTGCGGATCAGGCTGAAGCCGTTGGAGTGAATGCCGGAGGAAGCCAGGGCGATGACCACGTCCCCTTCCGCCATTTTCGTCTTGTCTAAGATTTTCTTTTTATCCACAATGCCCACGGCGAAGCCCGCAAGATCGTAGTCCTCCACGGGCATCAGACCGGGGTGCTCTGCGGTCTCGCCGCCGATGAGCGCCGCGCCGGACTGGACGCAGCCCTCCGCCACGCCGCCCACGATTTCGGCAATTTTTTCCGGCACGTTTTTGCCGCAGGCGATGTAATCCAGAAAGAACAGGGGCTTTGCGCCCACGCAGATGATGTCGTTGACGCACATGGCCACGGCGTCGATGCCGATGGTATCGTGCTTGTCCATGAGGATGGCCAGTTTGACCTTGGTGCCGCAGCCGTCGGTGCCGGAGACCAGCACCGGCTCCTCCATCCCGGCAATGGGCAGGCCGAAGCAGCCGCCGAAGCCGCCCACGTCGTCCAGGCAGCCTAAGTTGCGGGTGCGGGCAATGTGGGTTTTCATCAGCTCCACGGCTTTGTATCCGGCGGTGATGTCCACACCGGCGGCGGCGTAGCTGGCGGACTGGGAATTGTTGTGTTCCATGATAATACTCCTTTTCCGGAAATTTAGGAAGCTCTGGATAAATCGGCGAGAGCTGACAGCGAGAGATTTTCCACCAGACGAAGGCTTCAAAAGTGGAGAAATACTTTGTGTATTTCCCACTTTTGAAACTGCACGGCTGGGGGAAAAGATCCGCTGCTCAGCCGAAGGCGATTTATTCAGAGTTTCCTCTATCTATTATTCTTTGCCGTTCCAGCAGTAGGTGCAGACCTTGTCCTTATCCAGCCCGATGGCCTCCAGCAGGCCGTCCAGAGACTGGTAGCCCAGGGAATCAAAGCCCATTTCCTCGCAGATGGCTTTGAGCATACATTTGCCCCGCTGCGTGCTGCCGTCGGCGTACTCGTCTAAGTGCTTCTGCCCCTCGTCGCCCTCCAGATTCTGGACCGTCCGCCGGGCGATCAGCTCCATTTCGGAGTTGGAGCGGGAGAAATTCAGATATTTGCAGCCGTACATGATGGGCGGACAGGCGGAGCGCATATGCACTTCCTTCGCGCCGCTTTCGTACAGGAAGTCCACCGTCTCCCGCAGCTGGGTGCCCCGGACGATGGAGTCGTCCACGAACAGCAGCTTCCTGCCCTGAATCAGTTCCGGCACGGGAATCTGCTTCATTTTCGCCACCAGATTGCGCATCTCCTGATTGGCGGGAGTGAAGGAACGGGGCCATGTGGGGGTGTACTTGACGAAGGGACGGGCGAAGGGCTTGTGGGACTGGTTGGCGTAGCCGATGGCGTGGGGCAGACCGGAGTCCGGCACGCCCGCCACGAAGTCCACGTCCGGCATGGTGCCGGCTTCCATTTCCTTGCGGGCCATGATCTCGCCGTTGCGGTAGCGCATGACCTCCACGTTTTTGCCCTCGTAGTTGGAGTTGGGGTAGCCGTAGTACGTCCACAGGAAGGCGCAGATCTTCATTTTCGTGCCGGGGGCGGCCAGCTGTGTAAGGCCGTCCGCCGTCATTTTCACGATCTCCCCGGGGCCAAGCTCGTAATGGTCCTGATAGCCCAGCTTGTGGTAGGCGAAGGACTCGAAGGATACGCACAGGCCGTCGTCATTCTTTCCCACCAGCACGGGCAGCCGCCCCAGCCGGTCCCGGGCGGCGATGATGGCGTCGGGGGTCAGCAGCAGGATGGTGCAGGAGCCGTCGATGACCTCCTGGGCGTGGCGGATGCCCTCGATCAGGCTGCCCCGCTGGTTGATGAGAGCGGCGGTCAGCTCGGTGGTGTTGATCTTGCCGGAGGACATGGCCATGAACTGATGCCCCGGCCCGGAAAAGGTCTCGGCCACCAGCTGTTCGGCGTTGTTGATGATGCCCACGGTGGAGATGGCGAACATCCCCAAGTGGGAGCGCACCAGCAAAGGCTGAGGGTCGGTGTCGGAAATGCAGCCGATACCGGCGTTTCCGCTGAATTTGGCCATGTCGTCGTCAAATTTCGTGCGGAAGGGAGTATTTTCGATGCTGTGGATCTGCCGCTGGAAGCCCTTTTCCGTATCGTAAAAGGCGAGTCCGGCCCGGCGGGTGCCGAGGTGGGAGTGGTAGTCCGTGCCGAAGAAAACGTCGTAAATGCAATTCTTATGGGAAATCGCCCCGAAGAAACCGCCCATTGCTTTTCCTCCCTCAGCCGTTCAGTTCCGCCTGAAGGGCGGCGTCTTTCTCGAGCACCTTGGCCGCGTCGGCGGCGCGTCTGGCGTCCAGCTTCGCGGCAAGCTCCGCGTCCTCCACCGCCAGAATCTGGGCGGACAACAAAGCGGCATTCACGCCCCCGTTTACGGCTACGGTGGCGACCGGAATACCGGAGGGCATCATGACCGTGGAAAGAAGAGCGTCAATGCCGTCGAGACAAGGACCTTTGCAGGGAATACCGATGACCGGAAGGGTGGTGTTTGCCGCGATGGCGCCGGCGAGGTGCGCGGCCATACCGGCGGCGGCGATGAGCGCGCCAAAGCCGTTTGCCCGTGCGGATACGGCAAAATCCCGAGCCTCCTCGGGGGTGCGGTGGGCGGAGTAGATGTGACATTCGTAGGGAATGCCCAGAGACGTCAGGGTATCCATGGTTTTGCGCAGGATGGGCAGATCGCTGTCGCTGCCCATGACGATTCCGACTTTTTTCATGTGTTGACCTCCTTGTGGCAAATAATACTATTTCTTCATAAAATGATTTCATCATTTTATGAAAGCCGTTTCACGGCAGACCGCCTGGGCGGCGGTAAGAAATGTATTGACTTCGTTTTTTAGCGGCAGTGGCCGCTGGCCGCAATCCTGCGGCCTAATAAAACGCTTTTAAGCGTTTTATTAAAAACTCGTATAAAACATAGAACCCAGGAAAAATATTCATCCGGTTTTCATCCGGTTTTACTTGACAAAATGGGAAAATGGTATTATTCTAAGTGGGAATTTGCAAGAATTGGAAACGTTTCAATTTTCCGAAACTGCCGTTTTTCCGCCGCCGCAGAGGTGTCTTCCCCCGGAGTTCCTCCGGAGAACCCACGCTCAGACGGATACCGGCAAAAAGTTTCCTGTTTGCCGTTTTCGGGGCGGTTTCAACTGGACATGCTGATCGGAATATGATATACTATCAAAAGTCTGTCTTGAAGGAACCGTATCAAAAAGCCACGGCGGCGCACCCGCTTTAAGAATGGAGAGCTAACATGAACAACAACTGTCTGAACATCCTGAAATGGACGGAGGCACAGCTCAAGTACACCTACGACGTTTCTTTGCAGGAGGCGACCCCTCAGGAGCTGCATGAAGCGCTGGGTCAGGCTGTTATGATGGCCATTTCCGACGATTGGAGCCATTCCAAGAAGACCCGTATGCCCAATCGCAAGGCCTACTACATCTCCGCCGAGTACCTGATCGGCCGTCTGGTGTATTCCAACCTGTTCAACCTGGGCATCCTGGACGAGATGAAGGAGCTGTTTGCCGAGCACGGGGTTGACCTGGCGGTTCTCGAGGACATCGAGGACGACGCGCTGGGCAACGGCGGCCTTGGCCGTCTGGCGGCCTGCTTCCTGGACAGCGCCGCTTCCACGGACATTCCCCTGTCCGGTTACGGCCTGCGCTACAAGTTCGGCCTGTTCAAGCAGAGCTTTGACGCCGACGGCAGCCAGGTGGAGAACGCCGACGACTGGACGAAGTTCGGCGACCCCTGGTCCTTCCGCCGCTATAACCACACCGTGAAGGTCAAATTCCCCGATCATACCGTTCTGGCCGTTCCCTACGACGTTCCCGTCATCGGCTATGGCACCGAGAACGTGGGCACGCTGCGCCTGTGGCAGTGCGAGGCCGAGGAGGAGCTGGACTTCAACGCCTTCAACAATCAGGACTACCTGCGGGCCCTGGACGCCAAGAACAAGGCCGAGGACATCACCCGCGTCCTGTACCCCAACGACTCCACATGGGAGGGCAAGCGCCTGCGCGTCAAGCAGCAGTACGTCCTTTCCAGCGCGTCTTTGCAGGATATCCTGCGCGACTACCGCCAGCAGCACGGCACGGACTATTACCGCCTGCCGGAGTTTATTGCTGTCCAGCTGAACGATACGCATCCCGCTATGTCCATTCCGGAGCTGATCCGTCTGCTGATGGCCGAGGGACTGGATTTTGAGGCCGCGTTTGAGCTGACCCGCCGCGTGTTCGCCTATACGAACCACACCGTCATGACCGAGGCGCTCGAAAAGTGGGATCTGGAGCTGCTGCGCTCCGTCGTGCCGGAGGTCTGCGAGATCATTGAGCGCATCGATGCGAAGCTCAAGCAGGAGCACCCGCATTCGAAGCTCTTTATCGTCAAGGATGGGCAGGCGCACATGGCGAATCTGTCCGTCTATATGTCCACCGCCGTCAACGGCGTTGCAGAGATCCATTCCCAGATACTCAAGGACGTTCTGTTCAAGGACTGGTACGCCGTCTATCCCGACCGCTTCCAGAACAAGACCAACGGCATCACGCCCCGCCGCTGGCTGGGCCTGTCCAATCCGGAGCTTTGTGGTCTGCTCGACAGCAAGGTCGGCGCAGGGTATCTGAAGCATCTCGACCAGCTGGAGGGACTGAAGGCCGGTATTGACGAAATGACCATCAAGCAGTTCAACGCCATCAAGCTTGAGAAAAAGCGCCAGCTGTGCCGCGTGATCGAGGAGCATGAGGGCGTCGCGCTCGATCCGTCGTTCATCTTCGACGTGCAGGTCAAGCGCCTGCATGAGTATAAGCGACAGCTGCTCAATGCACTGAGCATTATGGATCTGTATCTGTCTATCAAGGACGGCAGCATCAAGGATTTCACACCGACCGCCTTTATCTTCGGCGCAAAGGCTGCCCCCGGCTACCGCCGTGCAAAAGCAATTATTCATTATGTAAACCGCGTGGCTGATCTCATCAACAGCGATCCCGCCATGGACGGCGTCATGAAGGTCGTCGTCGTGCAGAACTATAACTGCTCCTATGCAGAGCACATCATTCCCGCCGCTGATATTTCCGAGCAGATCTCTCCGGCCGGTACGGAGGCTTCCGGTACGGGCAATATGAAGCTCATGCTGAACGGCGCTGTGACGCTCGGCACGCTCGACGGTGCAAACGTCGAGATCGCAGAGCAGGCAGGCATGGAAAACGAGTATATCTTCGGCGCGACTGTCGAGGAGATCAACATGGTAAAGCCCAATTACAACGCCTGCAGCTTCTACGAGGCGAACCCGAACCTGCGCCGCGCGGTCGACACCCTGATCGACGGGACTGTTCCCACCGATGAAGAGCAGCACGAGCTCTATACGTCTCTGCTCAAAGGCGCAAGCTGGCACAAGCCGGATCAGTATTTCATCTTCTACGACTTCGACAGCTATAAAAAAGCCCGCCTGCGCGTCAATCACGACTACTGCGACCGCATCGCCTTTGGCCGCAAGTGCCTCATGAACGTCGCCTCCGCCGGCAAGTTCTCCTCTGACCGCACCATCCGCCAGTATGCCGAAGACATCTGGCACATCCAACCTGTCAAATAAAAAAGCAAAGCGCAGGGCCGGAAAACCGGTCTTGCGCTCTGCGTCTATACGAAGGAAAAAGAAAGATGTTTGATTATTTGATTCAAAACGGTACTCTGATCGATGGAACTGGCGCACTGGCGGCCGCAGCCGATGTTGCGATTAAAGACGGAAAAATCGCCGCAGTCGGTGATCTCAAGGATGCTTCTGCCGGGACAGTCCTTGACGCAGCAGGGAAGTACGTCACGCCCGGCTTTATCGACATTCACCGCCACGCCGACGCGGCGCTCTTCCGCCCGCATTTCGGCGAGCTGGAGCTCAAGCAGGGCCTGACCACGATCGTCAATGGCAACTGCGGCCTGTCCGTCACGCCTTGCGCCGGTGCATACAAAAAAGAGATCGAGGCATATCTGACCCCGGTTGCGGGCGCGCTGCCGGAGAACGCCGATTTTTCCAGCCTCGCTTCCTATCTGTGCGCTGCAAAAAAGACCCCCAGCCCCATCAACACCGCCATGCTGGCGGGCAGCGGCACCATCCGCGCCTGCGCGGCAGGCTTCGGCACGCCCGAGCTTGACGCGGCCCAGATGGCTGAGATCCACCGCCTGATCGAGCAGGAGCTTGCTGCAGGCGCGCTCGGCGTTTCGCTGGGCCTCGGCTACGCGCCGGACTGCTTCTATTCGACCGAAGCGCTCATCGAAGCGCTTCAGCCGCTTAAAAATTCCGGCATTCCCATCACAGTCCATATGCGGCAGGAAGGCAGCGGCGTGGTCGACGCGCTCCGCGAAATGATCACCGTCGCAAAGGCACTGCATACCCCCGTCGAGGTCAGCCACCTTAAATCCATCGGCAAGGCCAACTGGCGCCGCTGCACGCCGGAGATGCTCCGCCTGATGCACGAGGCCCGTCAGGACGGTATTGAGATCGCCTGCGACGTCTATCCCTATACCGCCGGTTCAACCCAGCTCGTCCACGTTCTGCCGCCAGAGAGCCAGAAGGGCGGTCTGGAAGCGCTGACCGAGAATCTGGCCGATCCCGCGTTCCGCAAAGCGCTGAAAGACCGTATGCTGACCGGCAGCGACTTTGAAAATATCTCGCTTCTCGTCGGCTTTGAGAATATTGTCGCGTCCAGCATCTCGCGGAAGGATTTGCGGCAGTATGAGGGGCAGAGCATCGCCGCCATCGCGGAGCAGCAGGGGAAGGACCCCTTTACCGCACTGTTTGATCTGCTGCAGGCTGCGCACTGCGACGTGACCATGATCGATTTCATTGCTGCCGAGGACGATATCTGCGATATCCTGCGCGACGCACACAGCTGCGTGATCTCCGACAGCACCTATCCCACCACCGGGATGCTCCATCCGCGCGTTTATGGCACGTATACAATGCTCCTGGAGCACTTCGTCCGCGAAAAGCGGGCGCTTTCCATCGAATCTGCCGTGCATAAATGCACGGGCCGTGCTGCAAAGGTCATGGGCCTGAAAACAAAGGGCATTCTCGCGCCCGGCATGGATGCAGACCTGAATATTTTTGATCTTTCCGCCGTCCATACCTGCGCAACCTATTCCGATCCTGCGCAGTTCTCCGCCGGTATGGATACTGTCTTCGTCGCTGGCCGCCCGGCCATCCTGAACGACGCCTTCACCGGCAGCATGGCAGGCACGGTTTTGACGAGATAACCACAAATACAGAGCGCCCGGCAGACATTCGGATTGTCTGCCGGGCGTTTTGCAGAAAGGATCTTGTTTGATATTTCGTGATAAATGATACACAAAGAGAAAATCCGCAATCCTTTTGGATTACGGATTTTTCATCTGGCAGGGGATGAGGGATTCGAACCCCCGCAAACGGAGTCAGAGTCCGGTGTGCTACCGTTACACAAATCCCCTAGCTGAGCTTCTTTCCGAAGCGCATGATTATTATAACGATTTATTCTGAAAAGTCAAGACTAATTTTTCTTTTTTTGCAGAAATTAAATTGAGATGGAAACTGCAATTCTGGATTTCGGCGGAAAAGCAGGACTTTTTTGCCGATACACACTTCTTTTTTCTCGAAAAACGGAGAATTTCTAATTCATGACAAGGAAAACAGACTTTCTTTTACATACGCCATGCGCGGTTTCTTTCCGGCTCGGCGGGTCAAGATAATGGCGCTGAGACTTTTGCGGAGAGGATGAGAACATGAGGCGGAACATTTTTTATAGAAAAATACCGGCCGCGCTGGCCGCGTTCGTTCTTGCGCTTGCGCTGTGCTGCCAGACTGCCGCAGCCGGACGCGCGCTGGTTCCGGGCGGATATACAGTCGGCATCAAGCTCTATGCGGAGGGACTGATGGTCACGGAGGTAGAGAGCGGCACACCTGCGCAGCAGGCGGGGATCCGGAAGGGCGATGTGATCATTGCGGCGGACGGAAAGAAAACAGACAGCGCGCAGGCGCTGCTCGGAAGCATTCAGAAAAGCGAGCCGATTGTCGTGCGGGTGGAACGCGGCGGAAGGGAAGCAGAGTTTCTTGTCACGCCGGAAAAAACGCCGTCCGGCTACCGGCTCGGCGTTCTGGTACGCGACCATATCGCGGGGATCGGGACTGTCACCTATTATGACCCCGAAACCGGAAGCTACGGTGCGCTCGGCCACGGCGTCAGCAGTCTGGACGGGACGCAGCTTCTGATGATGCAGTCCGGCTATCTGGTGCGGTCGAGCGTTGCTGAGATCCGCGCCGGTACACGCGGAACGCCGGGGGAGCTGCACGGACTTTTCGATGTGACGGACACGGTGGGAACCGTGGACAAAAATACAGCCTGCGGGATATTCGGCACGATGACCCATCCGCGTCAGGGGCAGACAGTCGAAACGGCTCCTGCTGAGTCGGTCGTGACCGGCCCGGCGGAGATCCTTTCAAATGTCGACGGCGATCAGGTGCAGCGTTTTGCCATCCGCATTGACCGTGTGGATGCAGACGCGAAAAATGGCCGGAACCTGCTCATTACCGTGACGGACGAGGCGCTGCTTGCCAAAACAGGCGGTATCGTGCAGGGAATGTCCGGCAGCCCGATCCTGCAAAACGGACGGCTGGTCGGCGCAGTCACGCACGTGCTCGTCAATAGCCCGGCACAGGGCTATGGCATTCTCATCGACAGAATGCTGCAGGCCGCAGAGGGATAAAAGCTGACCCGGCTTTCCTGCGAGGAAAGCCGGGTCAATATTTAGAAAAAGCTTAAACAGCCGAACCCTCCGGTGCGCGGTCGTCTCCAAAGAAGAATACCGCGACGGTGCCGGGGCCGGAATGCGACGCGACAATCGTGCCGATATCGCAGATGCGCACCTCGCCGTTCAGATGCGGAAACGCGGCTTCGACGGCGGCCTTCGTCGCCTCGGCATCTGCAAGGCAGTTGGAGTGGCAGATAAACGCCTTGCCGGAATAATCCTCTCCGTTTTCGGCGTGGCGCTTCATCGTCTCGACGGTGCGCGCGACGGCGTTTTTCTTGCCGCGGACCTTGTCATAGGCAATGATGCGGCCCTTGTCGTCCAGACGCATGATGGGGCAGATGCCGAGCACCGTGCCGATCGCTGCGGCAGCGCCGGACATACGCCCGCTGCGGCGGTAGAATTTCAGCTCCGTGGAATAAAACTGGTGGTGGACCTTCTGACGCTTTTCGAGTACCCAGTCCGCGATCTCATCCATGGATCTTCCTTCGTCGCGCAGATCGGCTGCGCCGTCGACCAGCAGACCGTAGCCGGAGGACGAGCAGAGCGAATCGATCACGGTCAGCTTCCGCTCCGGGTATTTCTCCCGCAGCGTCTCCGCTGCAAGCATCGCATTCTGCACGGACGCCGTCATACCGGAGCCGAACGCGATATGCAGCACGTCGCCCTGCTGCAAAAGTGCGTCAAAAAACGTCTCGTACTGAAATTCGTTCAGCTGCGCTGTGCTCGGCAGCTTTCCGGCGTCCAGAAAGCCGTAAAACTGCGGCAGCGCCTCCGGATCACGCCCCATGTCGTCCTCATAGCTGACGCCGTCGACCTGATAGGAATAGAACAAAACGGGAATGTCACGCTGTTCGCAGTAGGAATAGGGGAGATCAATGGTAGACTCACAGGAAAGAATAAAGCCGGAACGCATATCAGGAACCTCCGTGAAAGCATGATGTATTACATGATATCATAGCAGATGCGGGGAAAAAGGGGAACGGGCAATCAGCACGGAATGCCTGTATCGGCGTCCTGCCGCGCCATTGCCTCAAATCCGCCGCGGTAAAACGTGCAGAGCCTGCTGAACTGCGCCTGAATGTCGTACTTCATATCGTTGGACAGCCACTCAACGATCTGCCCATAGCATTCGCACTGCCAGAAGCGGATCAGGATCTCCCGGTCCTCTTTGCTGAGCGGCAGATCGCCATAGGCTGCCGCCGCGTAGGCCTCGACCGTGTGGCGGCAGATCTGCATGAGATAAAACGCGACGGTATCGTGGCTGATCGAACGGTACATATGCATGACCGCGCGCCGGTTTTCCGTCATGAACTGCACGGCGGCATTCAAACACGCCTCCGGCGAATCCGGGTTGGCGTACTGCCGGATGATCTGGTCAGCCCGTTCGGTGATGATCTCCGTCGCAAGCGAGGGAATGTCGGTAAAATGATAATAAAACGTGTTGCGGTTGATGCCGCAGTCCTCCACGATTGCCTTGACCGTGACCTGATTGAGCGGCCGGTCATTAAGCAGCTTCAAAAATGAATTTTTAATGGCTTGCTTGGTGTAAGCGGACATAGCTTGACCTCCTGCGCCGCAGCATAAATACACCATAAGAATACCAGACAGGCGCAGCAAAGTCAATCTGTGCACAGACGGGTTTTTGCCTGAAACGGCACAGCGCACGGCCTGATTTCTACTCTTGCGGTCACGGGCTTCCGGTGATATAATACTATTATTTAGAAAGAAATAAAGAAATTGAGGAGTTGCTTATGAATCGGCGTTTTGTACGCAGTCTGCTGCTGGCTGCGCTGCTGGTCCTGCTCTGCACACAGGTATTTGCCGCGCAGGAGACGCTGGCTGTGCTGCGGCTCGACCCGGAGCCGGGCTTTACGACCCGCATGGAGGACACAGACGGAAATACCCTTACGCAGAGCGGCGTTCTGAATCCGGACGGGCTTGCGAATTCCGTCCGCTCCGCAAAAATCGCCTCTTATTCGATCTATTATAATGGACGGCTGCTGATGACCGTCACGCCCGTCGGCTTCTCCGAGCCGGATGCCGCCGTGATGAGCGGCGGCGCGCCCACCTGCACCGGTTTTTACAAGACCACGTTTTCCATCGACGATACGCGGGAAATTTTCCTGACCGGCCTGACAGAATCGACGCTGGAGCAGGTGCAGACAGAGCTGACGGCCAGTGCGCTGGAGGACCGCTATTTCAGCCTCACCAACGTGGACTTCATTGACGCGGAAAAGGAATTCACGGATGTTGCGGAAGGGGAGATCGCCTCAGACGCCAACCTCTGCTGGGCTGCCGCTTCGTCCAATATGCTCCGGTTCAGCGGCTGGGGGAGCGAAGCGGGCTTCCGGACAGAGGACGATCTGTTTGAGTCGTTCATTTCAGCGTTTACAGACGCGGGCGGCTCGTATACATACGGTCTGGACTGGTTTTTCAACGGCTATTACGCGATGCAGGGCAATGACGGCTGGGCGCAGCTGCGCGCGCCGGGCGAATCCGGAAAGTATCTTTCCGAGTATCCCGCCGACAGTCTGTACCAGACCTATGAAATTTCCAACCACATCGACAATCTGCGGCCGGTGCTTGACGCGCTGGAGCGCGACTGCGCCGTCGGCATTTCCATCGGCAACTATCTCTCCTCGTTCCGCATCGGCGGCCACGCTATCACGCTCTGGGGCT
>ERZ773108.1852-NODE-1852-length-19697-cov-10.379086_pt1 | contig 19697 bp, 20 predicted proteins | sample MGYA00580570_ERZ773108 | MGnify/ENA primary metagenome ERZ773108 (study PRJEB29015, sample SAMEA2737840) | human gut metagenome | biome: human gut; feature: human-associated habitat; material: faeces | place: China | collected 2012 ...
AATATGGTCGATTTTCAGCATTTTACCTTTCCTCCCTTTGCGTTTGTCAGGGCGGGCAGGCCGATGGCCAGCGCCACAATCACGGCGGAAATCAGCTTGAGACATTCACTGGGCAAATCCAGCCGCAGGGCAATGGCGATGATAAAGCGGTACACAATAGAGCCAACCACCGCCCCGGCGGCCTTCATCCACAGCTTCCCTTTGGGCATCAGAGCTTCGCCGATGATAAGGGAGGCCAGCCCGATAATCACCATGCCGCCGCCAAGATTGATGTCCGCCGCCTTCTGGTATTGTGCCAGCAGCGCGCCGGACAGAGCAGTGCAGGCATTGGCCACGCACAGTCCCACAGTGATGGTGAAATTGGTGTTGATGGAGCTGGCACGCACCATGTCCGGGTTGTCACCGGTGGCGCGGATGGAAAGTCCCAGCCTGGTTTTCAGGAAAAGCACCAGGAGCACTACGGTAATTCCGGCAATCAGCGCAGAGGGAACCAGCCGATAGTAAGTGCCAAGCATCGGCTTTAGCTCAGAAAACAGCGTTGCCTTTTTCAGCAGATTCACATTGGAGGAAAAACCCATGACCGCCAAATTCACGGTATACAGCCCGGTATCTGTAATAATACCGGCGAGAATGGAAGGAATGCGGAATCTGGTTTGCAGCAGTGCCGTCACAAAGCCCGCTGCCGCACCGGCCAGCATGGCCGCCGGAAATGCCAAATAGGGATGCCCGGCCAGCGCAATGGTGGCTGACACCGCACATCCCAGGGTAAAGGCACCGTTGGTGGTCATATCAGCAATGTTCAGAATGCGGAAGCTGAGGAACAGTGCCAGCGCAACCAGGGAATAAATGCAGCCCAGCTCCAGCGCATTCATTATCACTGCGGTGGATATCATAGGAACCTCTCCTTTACGGTAACACTCAAATGCATTTGGGAAAGGGGGCGGGTTGCCGCCCCCCTCATTTATATTATTCTTCGCTGGTAACAACTTCAATGACGGTGTTTGCCATATCATTGAATGCACTGTAGTCAATGCCCAGCTTGGCGGCAACTTCGGTATTGACGGTGATAATGCCGCCATCCATCACTTTGTAGGCGGGAATTTCGCCGCCCAGCAGAATGTCAAAGGCCATTTCGACGGTCTTTTCGCCCAGCTCCGTGTAGTTGACACCGCAGGTGGTAAAGGCACCGCTGTAAACGAAGGAGTCCGCGCCGGTATAGTGGGGGACACCGGCCTCATTGAGAATTTCAGCCACAGCGCTTTCGGCGGCCATGACCACGTTATCGGTGGGGGTGAAGACCGCGTCCACACGGCCGACCATGGAAGCGGCGGCTTCTACGATCTCGCCGCTGGTGTTGCCGGTCTTTTCCACGAAGTCGATCTGCTTTTCCTGAAGGTAAGCCTTGGCTTCCGCGATGGGGGTGGTGGAGTTGGCTTCGGAGTTGGAGTACAGCAGGCCGACGGTCTTGATGTCGGGGTTGGCGGCCAGCATCATGTCCAGAATGAAGGCGGTGTTCAGGGCGTCGGAGGTGCCGGTGACGTTACTAAGGCCGGTGAGACCGGCGGCTTCGGGGTCGGAAATGGCGGCGTAGACAATGGGAATGTCGGTGCCGTCGGCGGCGGTGACCATGCACTGGGCGGCGAGAGTTGCGATGGGGATGATGAGGTCAACGCCGTCGCCTACCACCTGCGCGCCGATCTGGTTCAGGACGGTTGCGTCATTCTGGCCGTTGAACTCCTGAATGTTGACCTTGACGCCCTTTTCCTCGGCCAGCGCCTGAAGCTGGGCGACGATGGCGGTGCGGATCTCATCCAGAGAAGCATGATCCAGCTGCTGGACGATGGCGACGTTGAATTCCTGTACTGCGGGGGTGGTATCGGCAGAGGTTTCGGCGGCCGTCGAGGAAGTGGGGGCGGCAGTGGGGGCGGCGGTTTCGGCAGTGCCGGAAGCCTTGCATCCGGCGAACATGGTGAGCATCATCATAACGGACAGAACCAGAGAAATAACCTTTTTCATAATAAAATACTCCTTTTTGATAGTAAAATAATTGTTGGATGGGTTTGCGGGTTCCTGCTGGGGTCGCCATCGTCTGCCGGGAGCGTACATAGGTATTTCTCCTTTCTGAAAATAATAAAAAAGCCCCTGTTCCCCTAAGGGAACAAGGACAGAAAAAACAATTTCTGCGGTACCACCTTGTTTGCCGGAAATCCGACCGCTCTGCACGGCGCCAACACGCCGTCTGCCCGTTAACGCTGGCAATGCGTCAGAAGATACTCTGGTCACCCATTTCCCTCTGCCCTCGGCGGCCCATTTGCTGCCCCGCTTTTCGCTCTGCTCTCAGCTATGCAGAACTCTCTGTGGATGCGCCTTGCAACTTTACTTCCGCTTCGTTGGTTTCAATTTATGTTACGCCCTTTATACATCATTTGTGTACGTTTGTCAAGAACTTTTTTTCGTGTGGCGCGGACTTTTTCCTCAATACTCCCGCACCACGGCCTTGACGATGCCGATGATCTCCGCGTTGGTGCCGTCGATGGGGCTGTAATTGTCATTTTCCGGCATGAGCCAGATCTGGCCGTTCCGGCGGCGCAGACGCTTGACAGTGGCCTCGTCCTCGATCCGGGCGACCACGATCTGCCCGTCGTCGGCGGACTGCTGGGGGCGGACTACCACCTTGTCCCCGCTGAGGATACCGGCGTTGATCATGCTGTCGCCCCGAACCCGCAGGGCGAAGCACCCCGGGTCGTTCCATGGCATGGTGCCCTCCTGATTTTCCACCGCCAGAATGGGCACGCCTGCCGTGACGACACCCACGATTGGAATCTGCCCCGGGCGCGCACCGGTAACCAGCGCCCGTTTGCGCCCCTTAGCGCCGGGGGACTGGAGCAGCCCCTTCTCCTGCAATGCCTGCAAATGATAGCTGACGGAAGCGGTAGAGCGCAGACCCACTGCCGCCCCGATTTCCCGGACGGAGGGGGAATAGCCGTTCTCCTGAATAAATTGGTTGACATAATCCATAATCAACTGTGCTTTGTCGCTGGTTCTGGGCATAAGCATTTCCTCCCTGGGTCGCCTTGACAGTTTGCTTTTTATGTATTGTAGCACATATGAGCGAAAAAAGAAAGCCCTTTTGAAAAACTTTTTTGACACTTTTTCTTTTCGGGGCGCTATACTGGGAACAGAGCCACGTGATTTTTTGGGGGGCGGTGTTATGAACCGGGATGTGGAGCAGCAGGTATGGCAGCGAGTACTGGGGCAGTCGGAGTCTCCCCGGGGGAGTCTCCGGCCGATGGAACTGGAGGCAATGGAAGCGGCGGCGGTTTATCGGAAGCTGGCCGGACAGTTTTCCGGCAGAGGCCGGGAGCAGCTTCGGCATCTGCACGATATGCAGATGGAGATTCTCGCCTGTCTGCGGGGGATCGGGCGGCTGTCCGGCAGTGGGGGCGGAAAAGCAGCGCAGATCGCCGTTCCGGAGGAGCCGGCAGCGAAGGCGCTGGAAAAGCGGTATCACTGCACCCGGCGTGCAGTGACGGAGTATACGGTGCGGACGGTGGACGGGGATTTCGGCATTGTGTTCCAGCACCTTGCGGATTTGAGCCGGGAGGAGTGCGTTCTGCTGGCCCGTCTGCTGGGGGAACAGGCGCAGAACATTTCACGATCATAGGGAAGAAGACCGAACCGGGACATGACCCACCGCAAGGCAGTCATGTCCCGGTTTTTGGTCAATCCTGAATGTTCCCGATCTTTGTCAGGTTGCCGATATGCACGCCCGGCGTGACCGTAAATTCAGGGGCATTGCCCGTTTCATTTGTCCGGAAAGGAGAATATGTTCGGCACAGCGCCGGTTCCGAAGGTTTTCAGCGCCATCCGGTACATTGCCTTGGCGTGAATCCTGTCGTGCCAGATGAATCTGCGCAACACCTTTCGCAGCGACCATTCCTCGTCGTAGCTTCCGAGAAAAACCTGATTCTCCAGAAAATCCCGCTGCCGCTCCAGCAGGGCAAACCCGCGTTCTCTGCACTCCGCAATGGTTCCGTTATTGTCCGCCTGAACGCCGATCTCGCCAAAGTAGTAGTTATTCACATTCTTTGTATGTTTATACATTTCCCGCGCCGTGCGGGGAATCTCGCCGTAGAAGGTGGCTCTGGGCGGCAGAGCGCTTTTGTCTTTATCCGGTATTGACCTATACAGCGCCAGAAAGTCCCGCGCGGATTTCATGGCAAGGGATTTCAGCGCTTCGTATTCCGCCGCAGTCAGCGGCGCTTTCTCGTCGTTAAAAAGCACATCCGAGTCCGCGTCGGAGACGGTAAGCGCCGACGCCTTTTCCTGAACGATCTCCGGCTCCAGAGCGTCCGGGGGAGCGTCGCCCTTCCACGCCAGGTAGGACAGGATTTCGGACGGCATTTTTCGAACAGCTTCATCTTTCGATTTCCCTCTTGTAAACGCGCCGACAAAATTGGCAGAATACAGGATGCTGTCGTCGCCATTGTGTTCCCACACGCATTGTATTTTCATAGAAACTCCCCTTTTGCTTAGACCGTAAGCTCGATCAGATTGCCCTCGACCGCGGCGATGCAGCTTTCGTAATAGCCGTCTCCTGTTATGCGGGGGCCGCTGGTGACTTCGTAGCCGTCGGCTTTCAGCCTTGCGGTCAGTGCATCGACCGCTTCCCTGCTGCCTGTGCTGAACGCAATGTGCGCGTATCCGGTGCGGGCGGGTTCTTTGGGGGAATCTGCCAGTTCCGGCTTATTCATGATCTCAAGCCGCGCGCTGCCGTCAAAGGACAGAAAATACGACCGGAAACCCGTCCTCGGATTGTGATAGCCGTCGTTTGATTCTGCGCCCAGATAGTTCACAAAGAAGCTGCGCGCCTTTTCCAGATCGTTCACATACAGCGCGGCATGTTCGATTTTCATAGCGTTCCCTCCATCATTTCCGGGTCATTCCAGTATAACATACACGGGAGGGCTTTGCAAGAACGCACAAAACTTCACCGCCGTGAAACGAACGTTTCACGGCGGTGAATTCTTATACTTCCTTATACATGGTGGCGGCATCGTCCTTGCGGACGGTTTCCGCTACCTGAAGAACCTCCACGGTCACCGTCCGGGCGCCCATGGAAATCTCGATTTTGTCCCCGACCTTTACGTCGTAACCGGCCTTGACCACGCGGCCGTTGACGCTGATGCGGCCGTTGTCGCAGGCTTCATTAGCGACCGTCCGGCGCTTGATCAGGCGGGAGACTTTGAGATACTTGTCAAGCCGCATCGCTTACTTTGCAACGACGTCCTTCAGAGCCTTGCTTGCCTTGAAGGCGGGAACGCGGGTAGCGGGGATCTCGATGGCTTCCTTGGTGTGGGGGTTGCGGCCAACGCGGGCTTCCCGCTCCTTGGTCTCGAAGGTGCCGAAGCCGGAGACCTGCACCTTGTCGCCCTTTACCAGAGCCGCGGTAACGGCGTCAATGGCGGCATTGATGACCCGCTCGGTGTCCTTCTTGGTCAGGCCGGCGCCCTCGGCGGCGGCAGCAATCAGTTCGGTTTTGTTCATGTTTATATCCTCTTTTCTGAAAGTGAAAATATTTTGAAAGCGTTGTTTAGATTAACATAATTCTACCCAAATTGCAAGAGATTTTTCAAAAAAACTCACAGCTTCAGGATTTTTGCGATTTTTTCGCCTTTTGGCAGCAGCAGACAGTCCTCATGGGTGATGACTTTGAACTTTACGGCGGTAAAGAAATAGCTGACGACGCCCACCAGAACCGGCACGGCGCACAGAATCAGGCGGCCTGTGCCGATCTCCCGCACGCCGATGGCTTTCAGCGCCCACAGTGCGCCCCAGGCAAGGACGCCCATCACCGCCGCGGCGAAGAAGGAACGCAGAAGGTTCGGCAGGATCGCGGGCGGCTTCGGCAGCAGGCGGCGCATGGACAGGATGTTCAGGATACTGATGACCACATAGCCCATCAGCAGGCCGATAGGCGTACCCAGAATGTTGATAAGCGGCATTCCCGCCAGCACGTACACCGCCACCAGATTCACAACGCCGCCGATGAGCATGTTGATGACCGGCCGACCGGCGTGGCCGTGGGCCTGCATGATGGCCGTGGAGACCAGCACCAAAGCGTTAAAGATGATGGTAAAGCCCAGAACCGTCATCAGCCGGGTCGCCATTGCCAGTTTTCCGCCGGAATATCCCCCCAGCAGAGCGGTAATCGGCTCGGCCAGCAGGGCAAGGCCGAAGGCACAGGGCATGGCGATCAGCCCGGTGATTCGCACAGCGGATTCCTCCGTAGCCTTGGCTTCATCATCGCCGCAGAGGGTCAGGTGGGAGGTGATGGCGGGAATGATGCTGATGGTGATGGGGGTAATGAAGGCGCAGGGCATGTTGAAAATGGTCAGGCACATACCGTAAACGCCCCGCATGGTGTCGGCAGAGGACTGGGTGTAGCCCAGATTCAGCAGCTGCCCCATGTAAATTTTGGTTTCCAGCATGGTCATCAGCTGCAAGGCGGCGGAGCCGAAGGTGATGGGAATGGCAATGGCCAGCAGCCCCCGGGCGGTCTCCCGGTAGGAACGAGGCTCTTCCTCCGTCCGGGGCAGAAGGGCGTAGCTCTTCCGGAAGCGGCCGAACAGGTAAATCGCCGAGACAAGGCAGCTTGCCGTGACGCCCAGAATCGCGCCGCCTGCGGCCAGAGGAATTTCGTTGGTCATTTTCAGGATCGCCAGCGCCGCGCCCATGCCCACGATCAGCTTCACCACGGCCTCCAGCACCTGAGAAACGGAGGTGGGCAGCATGTTCCCCTGCCCCTGGAAGAAGCCACGGTAGGTGCTCATGACACAAATCAGCAGCACGCAGGGGCCAAGGCAGCCGATGGCCGCCCATGCGTCGGGCTGGTTCTGGAAGGCGGCCAGCTGGCGGCAGAACACCGTCATCAGCAGACTGCCCGCAATGCCCAGCGCCAGGAAAATACCCCGTGCGGTATGGTAAATCCGGCGCACCTGATTGTAGTGGTCAAGGGAACTGGCCTGAGCGATCATCCGGCTCATGGCAACGGGCAGTCCGGCGGTGGAGATCATCAGCAGTACGTTATAGATGTCGTAGGCCGTGTTGAAGTAGCCGAAGCCCTGCTCGCCGATGATGGCGTTGAGGGGAATTTTATAGAGAGCGCCGATGACCTTGACAATGGCCGTTGCCATTGCGAGCAGCGCGGTGCCCTGAAGAAAATTCTGCTTTCTTTGCATATCAGACATGGTTTCATCCTTTCTGCGGGGGAATGCGGGGTCACTTCGTTTCTTCAAATAGCCGGGGGATGGCGTATTCGGTCAGCTCCTCCACGACCTTCTTCATGTCGATGGTGGGGAAGCAGCCGTTTTCGTAGAGGATTTTGCCCCGCACCATGGTCATGGCCACGTCGCCGCCTTTGGCAGACCAGACGAGACCGTTCAGAACATTGTGGCAGGGGATCAGATGGGGGGCAGAAAAGTCAATGAGTGCAATGTCCGCGTCCATGCCCACCTGAAGCATTCCGCATTCCTTGGCGCGTCCCTGTGCCTGTGCGCCGGAAACAGTCGCCATCATCAGGGCGGCGGGAGACGGGAGGGCGGCGGGATTGCCGCTTTCCTTCCGGGCGGACATGGCGGCAAAGCGCATGACCTCGAACATGTCCAAGTTGCCGCACTCGATGGCGCCGCCGGTGCCGAGGGCTACGTTCATCCCCGCCTTGACGGATTCCAGAATAGGGGTGGAGGACTGGCCGTTTTTGTAGGCGGACACGGGGGTCGCTACGGCGCAGACGCCCTTCTTCCCCAGCAGTTTACGCTCGTCCTCCGTTAAATATGTACAGCCTGCAGCAGTGGTGGGGCGGCTGAAAACATTGTGGCAATTCAGCAGCTCCCCGGGGTTCATGCCGGTACGTTCCAGACAGGAATCCACCTCGCTCTGGGTCTCCGCAAGATGCAGCTGCATTCCCAGATTCTGCTCTGCGGCGTAGCCCACCAGACCTTCCCAGAGCCGGTAATTGCTGATGTACTCGCCGTAGATTCCGGCATCAATTTTGATGCGGCCGCCATCAAAGCCGTTCCACTTTTCCGTGACCTTCACCAGCTCCCGGCACTGCTCGTCGGTCTCAAAGTCAAAGTCCTCGTTCTCGTCGATGAAGCGGTAGCTGGACAGCGCCAGATTGGCCTTGATGCCGGACTCCGCCACGGCCTCGGCGGTGGCGTTGGGGTAGTAATACAAGTCGGAAACCGAGGTGACGCCGAAGCGCAGGCACTCGGCGATGGCGAGAGATGCCGCCGCTTTGGCGCTGCGGGAGTCCATTTTCGCTTCCTTTTGCAGCAGCGCCTGAAGGGCTTCGGTGTTGCCCAGATCATCGGTGAAGCACCGCAGACTGGCGGTCGCCAGATGGGTATGGCAGTTGATGAGACCGGGGATAGCCACCATGCCGGTGCCGTCCACAATGGCCTTGGGCGCTTCGGCAGGGGGCTTTCGCTCAATGGAGACGATCTTCCCGTCCTCGATGCCGATATAAGCGCCGAAGATGACCTCCATCCGGGGGTTCATGGTCACGGCTGTGACATTGGAAATGAGGGTGTCCAAATTGGCACACTTCCTTTCGTGTAGCGTGGGCGTTATTTCGCCCCGCCTGTCATGAGGCGGAACAGCTCCTGCTTCTGCTCCAGCACGCCCGGGAGCATTTCGATGTACTGTTCGGGGAATTTTGGGTTATGGAACCGGCGGAGGGTGCCGTCGGGGAGGTTTACCTTGTTCATGCCACCGCCGCCAAGAGAGAGGATGGTATGCACTTCCTCCATCATGTAGATGTTGTACAGGCAGTCCAGATTGTCCCGGCTCCAGCCCACGTTCTCGAAGCTGCCGGACATGTATTTCTGGCGGTAGAGGTAATAGGGCTTGTAGCCCAGCGCCCGGAGGGTCTGCTCCCCGTAGGCCACCATTTCGGCGACGTCCCCGGCGGAGGGGAGATTTTCCCGCTTTTCAAACAGGTCGGCTCCTTTTTTCAGGGCGAGGGTGTGGACGGTGATGTTGGCGGGGTTCAAAGTCGCCACGGCGTCCAGACTGCGGCGGAAGCCCGCCGTGGTGTCTGCGGGAAGGCCCGCGATCAAATCCATATTGATGGCACTGAAACCTGCATCCGCCGCTTCGCCGTAGGCGCGAAGCACGTCCGCCGCCTTGTGGGGCCGCCCGCAGGCGCGTAAGACGGCGTCCTCCATGGTCTGGGGGTTGATGCTCATGCGGTCAGCGCCGCCGGAACGGATAACTTGAAGTTTTTCCAAATCCAGCGTATCCGGGCGGCCGCCCTCTACGGTGAATTCCACGCACCGGGACAGATCGAAATTGTCCCGGATGACGCCCAGCAGGCGCTCCATCTGAGAGGCGGAGAGGGTCGTGGGGGTGCCGCCGCCGATGTAGAGGGTGCGGACGGTTCTCCCGGACTGCGCCAGAAGTCTGCCCGTGACCGCAATTTCCTGTTCCAGCGCCCGCAGATAGGGTTCCAGCAGTTCCGTTTTCCTGCCGATGGTGCGGCTGACGAAGCTGCAATAGGTGCAGCGGGTGGGGCAGAAGGGGATGCCGACGTACAGCGACAGATCGCTGGGCTGCAGCATATTCACCGCCCGGACTGTGGAGACCGAGCAGTCGATGGCCAGCCTGCGCCGGTCATCGGTGACGTAATATACATTCCGCAGCAGCTCGTCTGCGGACTTGGGTGTGCCGCCCTCCAGCAGATGCTTGGTAGTGATTTTCGTGGGTCGGACGCCGGCCAGTGCGCCCCATGGGGGCGTAACGGACAGCAGCTGTTTCGCGGCGAGATAATAGCTCTGCTGCAATGCCCGGCGGCGCAGTCGGACGGTTTCGTCCGCCGCCTTGATCCGCCGGGTGGCTGTGGCGGTCACGCCGTTCACGGTGATTTTCGTGACTGCGGTAAGCCAGACCTTTCCCCGGTGGAGGGACGAAACCGCCTCCCCTTCCGTGTTGTCGGGAAACAGGGACAGCTGTAACTGCTCCACGGCATAGCGGTCGTCATGACCGTGTAGTGTCAGTTTCATAAGAACCTCGATTATCGTAGATAGGGGTTATACCGCTTTTCCTCCGCCAGCGTCGTATCCATGCCGTGGCCGGGGTAGACCCGGTAGTCGGTGGAAAGCCCCGCCAGACGGCGCAGAGAAGCCCCCATGGCCGCGTCGCTGCCGCCGGGAAAATCGGTACGGCCGCAGGAACCGGCAAACAGGGTATCCCCGGAGAACATGGCGTCGCCAATCAGCAGGCACACGGAGCCGGGGGTATGGCCGGGGGTGCGGATAACGGAAATCGTCAGCCCCGCGAGGTGCAGGGTATCCCCCTCGTCGTAGGTTTTGGTATAGTAGAGCGGCCCCGCCGTCATCTGGGGCGGCATGGTCAGCTCGTCGGCGCAGAGATAGACGTCGCAGCCGGTCTCGGCGGCGATCTCCTTTACGCCGCCCACATGGTCAAAATGTCCGTGGGTCAGCAGGATCGCTTCCACGGTCAGCCCCAGAGCCTTCACCTCGCTCAGCACCTTCTCCGGGGTGTAGCCGGGGTCGATGACACAGCAGGTCTTCGACGCACTGTCGTGGACGATGTAGCAGTTGGTTCCGTAAGCCCCAAGGGTCAGCGTGTGAATGTTCAGCATACGATCACCTATTTTCTTCTGGGGGTGTCCATCAGCTGCTCCGTGTCCAGAATCAGGGTCACGGGGCCGTCGTTGACGGATTCCACCTTCATGTCCGCGCCGAAGCGGCCGTGCTGAGGGGGATACCCCAGACTGGCGCAGTCGGCAAGGAACTGCTCGTACAGCCGCTCCCCCAGTTCCGGGTTCGCGGCGTCGGTAAAGCTGGGGCGGCGGCCCTTGCGGCAGTTGCCGTAGAGGGTGAACTGGCTCACCACCAGCACCTCGCCGCCCACCGCGTCCAGTCCCAGATTCATTTTGTCGTTTTCGTCGGTAAAAATCCGGAGTCCCAGGGCTTTTTCCGCCAGATACCGGCATTCCTTTTCGGTATCGTCGGGGCCGACACCGAGAAGGATGAGGAAGCCTTTTCCGATTTTTCCCACCACCTCGCCGTCAATGGCGACGGAGGCGGAATTGACTCTTGTCAGTACAGCGCGCATAGCGTCTCTCTCCTTAATTCTGTCCTCTGCGGGAGCCGACCACGTCCCGGATGTTCAGCAGCTTCGTCCGCACGGATTCCAGCTCCGCCACGTCCTTGACCTCGAAGCGGATGGTGATGGCGCTGCGGCCGCCGGGCAGGTCTTTGCCGCTCATTTCCTTGACCCGGACACGGGCGGTGGACAGCACCATGGCCACGTCCAGAATCAGCCCGTCACGGGTGATGCAGTCCAGCTCCAGCGTGGTCTCAAAGGGCTGCTCTTCCTGCGTCGCCCAGCGGACGCGCACCCAGCGGGCGGCCTGACGGGGATCCTCCCGGTTCTGGGCGTTGGGGCAGTCCGCCCGGTGGATGCTGACGCCGAAGCCCTTGGTGATGAATCCCACGATTGGGTCGCCGGGGACGGGGGTGCAGCATTTGGCGAACTTGATCATGCAGGAATCGATGTCCTCCACAATGACGCCGTTGACCGCGTGGCGGTTCTGGGTGACCGCTTCGGAATCGGGACGGAAGCGCAGGGGACTTTGGGGCAGCTTTTCCGCGGTCTGCTGCTTCAGCGCCTTGTTGATATCGTCCCGGATGCGGCCGACGGCCTTGGCGGCGGTCAGTCCGCCGTAGCCGATGGCGGCGAACATATCGTCCCAGGTGTCGAAGGACAGCTTTTTTAGGAGCTGCCCTTCCAGCTCCGGGTCTGTGGCAGCGGTGAGGGGCAGCCCCACCCGCTTCATTTCCGACTCGAAGGACGCTTTGCCGTGGACGATGTTCTCTTCCCGCTTCTCCTTCTTGAACCACTGCTTGATCTTGGTTCTGGCCTGATTGCTCTTGCAGATGGTCAGCCAGTCCCGGCTGGGGCCTTTGGCGGATTTGGAGGTCAGCACCTCCACAATATCGCCGTTTTTCAGGGTGGTGTCGATGTTGGCGATGCGGTTATTGACCTTTGCGCCGATCATGGAATTTCCCACGCCGGAATGGATGGCGTAGGCAAAGTCGATGGGCGTGGAGCCGGCGGGCAGGGAGACGATCCGTCCCTTGGGGGTGTAGACGAACACCTCGTCGTCGAACATGTCGATCTTCATGGACTGGACGAATTCTTCTGCGTCGGAGTCCTGCTGGCTTTCCAGCAGGCGGCGCACCCACTCGAAGTCCTTCTCCGTGCCCGTGCCGGTGCCCTGCTTGTACTTCCAGTGAGCGGCGATACCGTATTCGGCGGTCTCGTGCATCTGCCATGTGCGGATCTGCACCTCGAAGGGAATGCCCTGAGAGCCGATGACGGTGGTGTGCAGGGACTGGTACATATTGGGCTTGGGGGTGGAGATATAGTCCTTGAACCGTCCCGGCACCAGACTGAACAGGTCGTGGACATGCCCCAGCACGTTATAGCAGTCGGGGATGGTGTCCACAATGACCCGGAAAGCGTAAATGTCGTACAGCTCGTCAATGGTCTTGCCCTGGGCGAGCATTTTCCGGTAGATGGAGTAGACGTGCTTGATCCGTCCGTAGGTGGTGTTGTGGATGCCTACGGAGGTCAGGCGCTGGGTGATCTTGTCCTGGATGGTACGCATAAAGGCCTCGTCCTTCTCCTTGTGGGCCTGAAGGTAGGACATGATCTCGTTATACTCCATGGGCGCGAGGTAGCGCAGAGCGGTATCCTCCAGCTCCCACTTGATCTTCTGCATACCAAGGCGGTGGGCAAGGGGCGCGTAGACGTCCATTGTCTCCCGGCACTTCTGAATCTGCTTTTCCGGCGTCTGGTACTGCATGGTGCGCATGTTGTGGAGCCGGTCGGCGATTTTGATCAGCACCACCCGGATGTCCTTGCTCATGGCCATGAACATCTTGCGCAGATTCTCCATCTGCGCCTGCTCGGAGGAGGAGAAATTCGCCCGGGTCAGCTTTGTGACGCCCTCCACCAGCTCCGCCACGGTGGGGCCGAAGATTTTTTCAATGTCCTCATGGGAGGCGTCGGTGTCCTCGATGCAGTCGTGGAGCAGGGCGCCCAGAATGGCGTCGCAGTCCAGCCCCATCTCCGCCACGATCTGGGCGACCGCCAGCGGGTGGATGATGTAGGGGGAACCGTCCTTCCGTTTTTGCAGCTTGTGCTTCTGGTTGGCGTAATCCACGGCACGGTCGATGAGCGCCATGTCCGCGCCAGGCAGGTGCTTTTTGATTGCGTCGCACATGGACGCGTAATGTTCTTCAAAGGATTCCATTTCAAACTCAGCTCTCTTTCGCGTGCAGCAGCCGCTGCATGGTCTGGCTTCGGCTCAGGTCGGCCTTTCCTTCTCCGGGGGTCAGCCGGATGGAAACATATTTATGCTGCCGCTGGACGGTGAGCAGTCCCACGTCCCGGAAAATATCCAGACAGGTGAGCATCTGCCCCAGATTCAACGGTTGTCCCGACCAGCGGACGATCTTGCGGCACAGGCACATGGGCGATTCCTGCACAGGGTTCGCGGCGTCCAGATACCGCCACACCAGCGCCAGCATCTTCCGGTCAGGCAGCAGTGCCGCGGCCTCGCCGGAGGTCAGATTTCCCCGCTGCATATCCCGGTAAGGCGCGGCGTCGGGCAGGCACTCGGCATTGCAGCTGGGGCGGATGTCGATGACGTTCATCTGCACGGTGCGCGTCCCCCGGAATTCGTTCACCTGAGGGGTAAAGGCCACGTCCACTAAGTCCCCCGGCTGGATGGACACCGTCTGGGGATTGGCGGAAAAATAGATGGCGTTCAGGTACGTATGTCCGCTGCACAGGCGCAGGCGCATATGCCGTCCGCCGCCCACCATGCTGATGCGGTCGATGGTCAGATTCTTCATCATCAGCACCGGCTTGGGGCAGCCGTTGCCGCAGGGCTCCAGCATTTGCAGGGAGTCCACATTGTGCAGGGTCAGCAGCTCCGGGGAAACGGCGCAGTCCACGTCCAGAACGGTTCGCGGCACGTCGTCGGTGTAATACTGGGCGGCCAGCGCGCAGATCTGGCGGCGGAATTCCGGAATGTTGGCGCGGGAAATGGTAAAGCCCGCGGCCAGCTCATGGCCGCCGTAGCTTTCCAGCAGCGGAGACAGCGCACTCAGGGAGGCAAACAGGTTGAAGCCCCCGTGGCTGCGGGAGCTGGCCTTGCCGTGCTCGCCGTCCAGACAGATCAGGAAGGTGGGGCAGGCGTATTCCTCGGCAATGCGGCTGGCCACAATGCCCACCACGCCCTGATGCCAGCTTTCATCCGCCAGCACGATGGCCTCCGGGGGCTTGCCCATGGGCAGCATGGACACGGCCTGCCGGTAAATTTCCGACTCCACGGCCTGCCGCTGCCGGTTCAGCTCGCACAGTCCCCGGGCGGCCTCGGCGGCCTTGTCCGGGTCGTCGGTGAGAAACAGCTCCACCGCAAGATCGATCTGTCCCATCCGTCCGGCGGCGTTGATGCGGGGCGCCAGCATGAAGCCGATGGAGGACGCGCTGACGGTCTCCGGGGCGCAGCCGCACTCCGCCATCAGCGCCGCGATGCCTGGGCGCTTGGTATGCGCCAGAGATTCCAGACCTCTCGCCACGAACACCCGGTTCTCCCCCTGCAGGGGCATCACATCCGCCACGGTGCCGAGGCATACCATGTCGGCGTATTCTTCCAGCACCGTTTCCTGAGAGCCGCACAGGGCGGAAGCCAGCTTGAAGGCCACGCCCACGCCGGAGAGATTCTTATGGGGATAGCCGCCATCGCAGCGGTGGGGGTCCACCACAGCAACCGCGGCGGGCAGCGTCTGCTTGCACTCATGATGGTCGGTGATGACGAGATCAATGCCCAGCTGCTTACACAGCTCCGCCTCATTGACGGCGGTGATGCCGCAGTCCACGGTGACGATCAGCTTGACGCCCTCGGCGTGAAGCTGGTGAATGGCGATGGGATTCAGGCCGTAGCCCTCCTCCAGACGGCCGGGAATGTAGCTCACCACATCCGCGCCGTGGCGGCGGAGAAAATCCGTCAGCAGGCAGGTGGCGGTGATGCCGTCTACGTCGTAGTCGCCGAACACGGCGATCTTCTCACCCCGGGACATGGCGAGTCCCACCCGTCCGGCAGCCTTGTCCATATCCGTCATCAAAAAAGGGTCAAGCAGGGGCGCGTTGCAGTCTAAGTAAGCTCTGGCCTGTCGATCATCCCCGATCCCCCGGGAGGCCAGCACCATGGCGGCCAGCGGAGCGTAGCCGCTGCCAACCAATGCGTTGACAGCCCCCGCCTCCAGCTGGGACACCTTCCAAATTCCGTATTTCACGATTCATGCACATCCAGTAATAACATTTTCCCTATATTATAGCAAAAATGAACGGGATGTACAATAGGCAGTTGGGAATTTTCTTGTTTAAGGGATTTCAGGGGTATCTCCCCGCTCCCGCCCCGGCGTGACCTGCATGATGGTCACGGCGAGCAGAGGGGCAAAGATCATGCCGCCCACGCCCCAGAGCTTGTAGCCGACGTACAGCGCCATCAGCGTCACCAGGGGGTCAAGCCCCAGATGCCGCCCCACCAGCTTCGGCTCCAGCATGGAGCGGGACAGGGTGACCACGGCATAAACGCCCAGCAGGCCGATTGCCCTGGCGCCCTCTCCCTGCAAAAAGCAGATCACCGCCCATGGTACCAGCACGGTGCCGGTACCCAGCACGGGCAGTGCGTCCACCAGCGCGACCACCAGCGCCCACAGCGGGGCGTAGGCGATCCGCAGCACCACGAACCCCAGGGTCAGAATGGTGAAGGTCACGCCCATCAGCTTCAGCTGCGCCGTCAGCCACCCGCCCACGGCATTTTTCATACGCTTCAGGGCGTCCGCGGCGGGCTTGAGCTTTTCCTCGGGCAGACGTTTTTTCAGCCAGCTTTTGATCTTCGGCAGCCGGGCGGAGATCAGGAAGGAGGAGATCACCGCCGTTCCCAAACTCAGCGCACCGTCGGGAATGTGGCTCAGAATGTTTCCCGCCAGCCCCAGAATATACCGGATGACCTTGTCCAGCAGAGATGTTCCATTGGAGAAGAAGGAGGTCACGTTCTCGCTGAGCAGGGGCTGCACGCTCTGGGGCGTGTGGGACGCCAGCTCCAGCAGCCAGCTTTGCAGCAGGCCGATGCCGGATTTTGCCGTATCCTCCAGATCGGGCAGCACCCCCGCCACCCTTCGCAGCTCCCGCAGAGCAAAGGCGCAGAGAATCAGCACCAGCATGGCAAGAAAGCAGAAGGCCATACTGACGCCGATGCCGGAGCACACGCACCGGGGAACCCGCCGTTTCTGGAGGAAGCCCACCATCGGCTCCGCCGCGAAGGCCAGCAGCGCCCCCAGCAGAAAGGGGAAGCACAGCGGCAGAAGAAACCGGGCAGCCAGCCACACGGCAAAAAACGCCGCCAGCACGGATATGCTTTTTTTCACTGCGGGACGCAAAAAGATTCCTCCTTTCCGACAAAAACTCTGATAATATGGGGTTGCATTCTAAGAAAAGTATGTTACAATACATTGTGGAGGAACAGGTGTTGTTCTGTCACACACAAATTGAACCAGTTTTAAGGAGGTTCGACATGTCGACCAAACCCAAATACTATATTGTGGAGTCTTCCGCCCTGCCGGAGGTTTTCCTGAAGGTAGCGGAGGCAAAGCGTCTGCTTTCCACCGGCGAAGCGTCCACCGTCAACGAAGCCACCCGCATGACCGACATCAGCCGCAGCGCGTTCTACAAGTACCGGGACGCCGTGCTGCCCTTCCAGAGCATGATGACCGGCCGCATCATCACTTTCCAGCTGCTGCTCCACGATGAGCAGGGACTCTTGTCCGAGATCCTGGGCGTCTTTGCCGACGCCGGCGCCAATATCAGCACCATCAATTCCATCGTCCCCACAAACGGTACGGCGGTCGTGACCATCTCTGCGGAGACCATCGACCTGACCATGACGCTGGAGGAACTGATGAACCGCCTCTCCGCCATTCAGGGCGTGCTGAAGGCCGACGTGCTGGCCGGATAACCCCATATTCTGAATTGTAAAACCGCCGCCGCTGTTTTCTGCGGCGGTTTTCTTCAGGCAGCACCGCGCAATTCGGCAAGAAGTCTCAGCCAGGATTTTTGTTCCAATTCAAAGTTTCAAAAACGGAGGAATACTGTATGTATTTCCCATTTTTGAAACTGCGGAAGTGGGGCAAAAAGACGGCTGAGACTCGCAGACGCAATTGCGCGGTGCTGCCTTCGTCACACTTCGCCCATCCCTGACATACGATGAATCGGGAGGGGTGCGATATGCTCATCGTGCAGAAATATGGAGGAACGTCCCTTGCGGGAATGTCGCGCCTGCGCGCCGCGGCTCGTAGGGTCACGGGGCTGGCCCGGCAGGGAAATCAGGTCGTCGTGGTGGTTTCCGCTCAGGGGGATACCACGGATATGCTCATCGAAAAGGCCACTCAGGTCAACCGCCGGGGCTCCGCCCGGGAGATGGACGCATATCTTGCCGCCGGGGAGCAGATGTCGGCAGGGCTGATGACCATGGCCATCGGGGCTATGGGTTACAGCGCCGTCAGTCTCACCGGCTGGCAGGCGGGCATCCGGACCGACGGCGTCCACGGCAACGCCCGGATACAAAATATCGACGTCGCCCGCATCCGCCGGCAGCTGGACGCGGGAAAGATCGTGGTCGTGGCAGGCTTTCAGGGCGTCGATCCCGAGGGGGACATCACCACGTTGGGGCGCGGCGGTTCGGACACCACGGCGGTAGCTCTGGCGGCATGGCTGAAGGCCGACCGCTGTCAGATCTTCACAGACGTGGACGGCGTCTATGACCGGGACCCCAGAATTTACTCCGACGCCACCCGTTTCGGGCAGATCAGTTATGCGAAAATGATGACGCTGATCGAGAATGGCGCGCAGGTGCTCCACGACCGCAGTGTGGAGCTTGCCAGAGAGCACGGGATACCGATAGAAGTTCTTTCCGCCTTCACCGGAGACCCCGGCACCATAGTAGGGGATTTAGAATCATACTACCCAACCAAAACGTAAGATATTCCCCGCAGGAGCAAAAAAAGCGTGTAAAAAAGCAGCCGTCCCGGACCGTGCTGACAGCACAGTCCGGGACAGAAAATTTTATGGGAAATTTGTGGACTTCTGTTAACAAGAGTAAGGCCACGTGTTACACGTGTTATACGTAAAGCACTCCATATGGCCCCCTCCCTATAACCATTCGTCAAAATTTCCGCTGAATCTCCGCCGCGCCGCGGCTCAGCACATTTTCTGCATTCTCCCCCAATGCCTGCTCCAGCAGCGCGTATTCCGACAGGCTTCCGTGGGGGACTGCCCACGCTCCGGCGTCGGTTCCGGGGGCGATCAGGCCGCCCATGGCCGCAAAGGCGGCCACATTTTCCATGGCGCTTTCCAGAATCGCCGCCACGGCGGTCTCGTCAAAGCGTCCCGTTCCCCGCAGATTCCCGATGGTGGACAGCGTCGGCACCCACACCGTTCCGTTTTCGCGCATGGCGCGGAGGGTGTCCGTGTCCAGATACGCGCCGTGTTCCACGGAATCCACCCCGGCCAGCGCCGCGGCTTCCACCGTCCGGGCGCCGTTGGCGTGGGCCATTACGGCAAAGCCTTCCTCGTGGGCAATATGAATCAGCTCCCGGATGGTTTCCGGGGGAAGGCCGTCCTCGGTCAGCACACCGAAGCGATCAAAATCCATCAGACCGGAGATCATGATTTTGATAAAATCCGCGCCTTCCGCCCGCTTTTGGGAAACCATAGCGGCATACTGGGAGCGATTTTCATACTTTTCCCCAATAAAGCCGCCGTAGTGACCCTGCGCGCACAGCGGCGACAACGGCGTGCGGTAGGTGATGCCATATTCCCCCGCCAGCGACCGGGCTTTCGCCCCCACGCCCCAGCGGTCGCCGCCGTCACGGAGGTAGGTAAAGCCCAGCTCTTGGTAAGTTTCCAGCACCCGGCGAACCCAGACTTCATCCACGCCCCCGGAATGCCGGGCGATCGCCCGCTTCCAGTCCGCGCCGTCCAGAACCATGTGAATATGACAATCGCACCGCACGGGAAAACACTTCCTTTCAGGCTCAGTATAACAGATTTCGGCAGACTGTGCAAGCACGGCCATTTTTCATAAGGTTAGTTGACGCTAACCAAATGCTGTGCTATAATGTGATTAAACTTTCAGAAAGAAGGGTCATTATGATTCAAACGACTGTGCAGGTATCCGGTATGGCCTGTTCCATGTGCGAAGCCCATGTGAACGACGCCGTCCGCAGCGCGCTGAACGTCAAAAAGGTTACCTCCTCCCACGTGAAGGGCGAGACCGTCATTCTGTCCGACGAGCCGCTGGATGAGGGTAAGCTCCGGGAGACGATCAACGCCACCGGCTATCAGGTGGGCGGCATCAGCTCCGCGCCTTATGAAAAGAAGAGCCTGTTCTCTTTCCTGCATAAGTAAACCCCATATTGGAAAAGCCGACAGCGAAAACCGCTGTCGGCTTTGTCTATCAATAGCTCATACTGAACTCCTATTAGGGTCTATCTGAAAACCGTCAACATGCCCAAACAGCGGGTCTTTTCCGC
>ERZ773108.1859-NODE-1859-length-19655-cov-25.600306_pt1 | contig 19655 bp, 17 predicted proteins | sample MGYA00580570_ERZ773108 | MGnify/ENA primary metagenome ERZ773108 (study PRJEB29015, sample SAMEA2737840) | human gut metagenome | biome: human gut; feature: human-associated habitat; material: faeces | place: China | collected 2012 ...
AATACGCGACCAAGCTGGGTATCAAACCGGATCAAGTCGAGCAGTATTACATCGACAAAGTACCGCTCAAACGCGGCTGCGATTATCAGGATGTGCTGAATATGCTGCTGTTCTATGCCAGTCCTAAGGCGTCGTACTGCACCGGACAGTCGATCAATGTCACCGGCGGTCAGGTGATGTTCTGATCAACAGCGGAGATCCGTTAAGGATCTCCGTGAGACTAATAGAATGCCTGATGCGCTACGCTCATCAGGCCTACAGGACTTCCGCCACTACATTAAGGAAAAGTTATGGTATCCGCACTCATCACTGTCGCCGTTATCGCCTGGTGTGCGCAACTGGCCTTAGGCGGCTGGCAAATTTCTCGTTTTAACCGTGCCTTCGACACACTATGCCAGCAAGGTCGGGTTGGCGTGGGCCGTTCCAGCGGGCGCTTTAAACCGCGGGTCGTGGTCGCCATCGCGCTGGACGATCAGCAGCGCATCGTCGACACCTTGTTTATGAAAGGACTGACCATCTTCGCCCGACCGCAAAAAATTCCCGCAATTACCGGCATGCATGCGGGTGATTTACAACCCGATGTGATCTTTCCCCATGATCCACTATCACAGAATGCTCTATCATTGGCGCTTAAACTGAAACGTGGATAATTTCGTTGTGAATGTTACTTGCTTGCGAAGTTATCATTTTGAAACCTAAATCAGGTAATCACGCCCATGAAACCTCGTCAGCGTCAGGCCGCCATTCTGGAGTATCTGCAAAAGCAGGGTAAATGCTCGGTTGAAGAATTGGCGCAATACTTTGACACCACAGGCACAACCATTCGCAAAGATCTGGTCATTCTGGAACATGCAGGAACCGTCATTCGTACTTATGGCGGAGTGGTGTTGAATAAAGAGGAATCCGATCCGCCTATCGATCATAAAACACTCATCAACACCCACAAGAAAGAGCTGATTGCAGAAGCTGCCGTTAGTTTTATTCATGATGGCGACTCAATAATTCTGGATGCTGGCAGTACCGTTTTGCAGATGGTGCCCCTGCTCTCGCGCTTTAATAACATCACGGTGATGACCAACAGCCTGCATATCGTCAATGCGCTATCCGAACTGGATAACGAACAAACTATCCTGATGCCAGGCGGAACATTTCGTAAAAAATCGGCCTCATTTCACGGGCAGCTGGCAGAGAATGCCTTCGAGCATTTCACCTTCGATAAATTGTTTATGGGCACCGACGGCATCGATCTCAATGCGGGCGTAACCACCTTTAACGAGGTTTATACCGTCAGTAAGGCAATGTGCAATGCCGCGCGCGAAGTGATTTTGATGGCGGACTCATCAAAGTTTGGCCGTAAAAGCCCCAACGTAGTTTGCAGTCTTGAAAGCGTCGATAAGCTGATTACCGACGCAGGTATCGATCCGGCGTTTCGTCAGGCGCTGGAAGAGAAAGGGATCGATGTGATCATAACCGGAGAGAGCAATGAGTGAAGCACTACTGAACGCGGGACGTCAGACGTTAATGCTGGAGTTGCAGGAAGCAAGCCGTTTACCGGAACGTCTGGGCGATGATTTTGTTCGCGCCGCCAATATCATCCTGCACTGTGAAGGCAAAGTGGTGGTTTCGGGAATTGGCAAATCGGGCCACATTGGTAAGAAAATCGCCGCAACGCTTGCCAGTACCGGCACTCCGGCTTTTTTTGTCCATCCGGCAGAAGCGCTGCACGGCGATCTGGGGATGATCGAAAGCCGCGATGTGATGCTGTTTATCTCTTACTCCGGTGGCGCGAAGGAACTGGATCTGATTATTCCGCGTCTGGAAGATAAATCTATCGCGCTGCTGGCGATGACCGGCAAACCGACGTCACCGCTGGGCCTGGCGGCAAAAGCGGTGCTGGATATCTCCGTAGAACGCGAAGCCTGCCCGATGCACCTTGCGCCGACCTCCAGCACCGTCAATACCCTGATGATGGGTGACGCGCTGGCGATGGCGGTCATGCAGGCGCGCGGATTTAATGAAGAAGATTTTGCCCGCTCCCACCCAGCCGGGGCACTGGGCGCTCGCTTGCTGAATAAAGTGCATCATCTGATGCGCCGTGACGATGCCATCCCACAGGTGGCGTTAACCGCCAGCGTGATGGATGCGATGCTGGAACTCAGCCGCACCGGTCTGGGGCTGGTGGCGGTATGTGACGCTCAACAACAGGTACAAGGCGTCTTTACCGACGGCGATTTACGTCGCTGGCTGGTTGGCGGCGGCGCACTCACCACGCCAGTCAATGAAGCGATGACGGTCGGCGGCACCACGTTGCAATCGCAAAGTCGCGCCATCGACGCCAAAGAGATCCTGATGAAGCGCAAAATCACTGCCGCACCGGTGGTGGATGAAAACGGCAAACTCACCGGCGCAATAAACCTGCAGGATTTCTATCAGGCCGGGATTATTTAATCCTTCAATCCCAGACGTTTCGCCAGCCGATGCAGGTTGGCGACGTCGGTTTCCAGCATCCGCGCGCAGGCAGCCCAGTTGTGATGATTTTGTGCCAGTGCCTGACGAATAGTTTCACGCTGGAACGCTTCTGTCGCTTCACGCAGGTTTTGCTTAACAACGGGCACCGCCGCCACTTCTGGCGTCGGCAACGTCACCTCAGGAAAAGCAAAATGTTGCGCCTCAAGAATCACTTCATCGCCGCTGCGGGTGGCTCTCGCCAGAACTACCGCCCGATGAATAGCATGTTCCAGTTCGCGCACGTTTCCCGGAAAACTGTAGTGTTGCAGTAAATTTCGCGCTCCGGCACTTAATACCACGCGGGAGCGCCCCTGCCGCAAACGACACTGCTCGCAGAAATACCCCGCCAGCAGAATGACATCATCGCCCCGCTCACGCAGCGGCGGCACCGAAAGTGGAAACACGCTCAGGCGATGAAACAAATCGGCGCGGAATCGCCCTGCCAGCACCTCTTCGCGTAAATCGCGGTTAGTCGCCGCCAGCACGCGCACATCGACCCGCAAACAACGGTCATCGCCAACGCGCTGAATATCGCCATACTGCAACACCCTCAGCAGCTTGGCCTGCAATGCCAACGACAACTCGCCGATCTCATCCAGAAACAGCGTGCCGTTATCCGCCATTTCAAACTTCCCGCTGCGATTACTGATAGCGCCAGTAAACGCTCCTTTCACATGCCCGAACAACTCACTTTCCGCCACACTTTCCGGCAGTGCAGCACAGTTGAGATAGACCAGCGGATTCACCGCCCGTGGCGAGGCTTCATGAATCGCTTTCGCCACCAGCTCCTTACCGGTTCCAGTCTCACCGCTGATCAGGACGTTGAGATCGGACGCCGCCACAATCTCAATCTCTTTTTTCAGTTGCGTCATGCCAGGGGACAAGCCAATCATCTGCGTCTGTTTCACCGCTTCAAACGGCGTGGCATCGCCTGGCAGCATATTCTGGCTTTCCAGTTGTTCAATCAGCAACGCATTGCTTAACGCTCCCGCCGCCAGCGCAGCAATCAGCCGTAGCTCTTCGTCGCTGAAAACATCGAACTGATCGGGCTGCATCCCGTCGAGCGTCAGTGCGCCGATCAGGTTTTGCCCGGCAAACAATGGCAGACCAACGCAGGCGTGAACCTTCAGACTCTCCTGCCCAGGAATCAAACCGTCATAGGGATCGGGCAATTCGCTGTCTGCGGGAAAGCGCACCACATCCCCGGCGCGGGCAATCGCTTCCAGCCGTGGATGCCCTTCCAGCGCAAAGCGTCTACCGAGTACATCCTTTGCCAGACCGTCGATGGCAAGCGGAATAAACTGCCGCGAATCGTAACGTAGCAACGCAGACGCATCGCACTCCAGCACCTGACGTAGCGTGGTGATCAGGCGCTGAAAACGATCCTGGTGACCAATCCCACGCTGCAATTCGATGGCGATATTCGCCAGCACATCAACGGAAAAACTCATCTTTGCCTCACTGTCAATTTGACTATAGATATTGTCATATCGACCATTTGATTGATAGTCATTTTGACTACTCATTAATGGGCATAATTTTATTTATAGAGTAAAAACAATCAGATAAAAAACTGGCACGCAATCTGCAATTAGCAAGACATCTTTTTAGAACACGCTGAATAAATTGAGGTTGCTATGTCTATTGTGGTGAAAAATAACATTCATTGGGTTGGTCAACGTGACTGGGAAGTGCGTGATTTTCACGGCACGGAATATAAAACGCTGCGCGGCAGCAGCTACAATAGCTACCTCATCCGCGAAGAAAAAAACGTGCTGATCGACACCGTCGACCATAAATTCAGCCGCGAATTTGTGCAGAACCTGCGTAATGAAATCGATCTGGCGGATATCGATTACATCGTGATTAACCATGCAGAAGAGGACCACGCTGGGGCGCTGACCGAACTGATGGCACAAATTCCCGATACGCCGATCTACTGTACTGCCAACGCTATCGACTCGATAAATGGTCATCACCATCATCCGGAGTGGAATTTTAATGTGGTGAAAACTGGCGACACGCTGGATATCGGCAACGGCAAACAGCTCATTTTTGTCGAAACACCAATGCTGCACTGGCCGGACAGCATGATGACTTACCTGACAGGCGACGCGGTGCTGTTCAGTAACGATGCTTTCGGTCAGCACTACTGCGACGAGCATCTGTTCAACGATGAAGTGGATCAGACGGAGCTTTTCGAGCAGTGCCAACGTTACTACGCCAATATCCTGACGCCGTTCAGCCGCCTGGTAACGCCGAAAATTACCGAGATCCTGGGCTTTAACTTACCAGTCGATATGATAGCCACTTCCCACGGCGTGGTATGGCGCGATAACCCGACGCAAATTGTCGAGCTGTACCTGAAATGGGCGGCTGATTATCAGGAAGACAGAATCACCATTTTCTACGACACCATGTCGAATAACACCCGCATGATGGCTGACGCTATCGCCCAGGGAATTGCGGAAACCGACCCACGCGTGGCGGTGAAAATTTTCAACGTCGCCCGAAGCGATAAAAACGAAATCCTGACCAATGTCTTCCGCTCAAAAGGCGTGCTGGTCGGCACTTCGACGATGAATAACGTGATGATGCCGAAAATCGCCGGGCTGGTGGAGGAGATGACCGGATTACGCTTCCGTAACAAACGCGCCAGTGCTTTCGGATCTCACGGCTGGAGCGGCGGTGCGGTGGATCGTCTTTCCACGCGCCTGCAGGATGCGGGTTTCGAAATGTCGCTCAGCCTGAAAGCCAAATGGCGACCAGACCAGGACGCTCTGGAGTTATGCCGTGAACACGGTCGCGAAATCGCCCGTCAGTGGGCGCTCGCGCCGCTGCCGCAGAGCACGGTGAATTCGGTGGTTAAAGAAGAAACCTCTGCCACCACGACGGCTGACCTCGGCCCACGGATGCAGTGCAGCGTCTGCCAGTGGATTTACGATCCGGCAAAAGGCGAGCCAATGCAGGACGTTGCGCCAGGAACGCCGTGGAGTGAAGTTCCGGATAACTTCCTCTGCCCGGAATGCTCCCTCGGCAAAGACGTCTTTGACGAACTGGCATCGGAGGCAAAATGAGCAACGGCATTGTGATCATTGGTTCGGGCTTCGCCGCCCGACAACTGGTGAAAAATATTCGCAAACAGGACGCCACTATTCCATTAACCTTGATTGCCGCCGACAGCATGGATGAGTACAACAAACCTGACATCAGCCATGTTATCAGTCAGGGGCAACGTGCCGATGACCTTACCCGCCAGACGGCGGGTGAATTTGCCGAGCAGTTTAATCTGCACCTGTTTCCACAAACCTGGGTGACGGATATCGATGCCGAAGCCCGTGTGGTGAAAAGCCAGAATAATCAGTGGCAATACGACAAGCTAGTACTGGCAACCGGTGCCAGTGCCTTTGTCCCGCCTGTGCCTGGGCGTGAGTTAATGCTGACGTTAAATAGTCAGCAAGAGTATCGCGCCTGTGAAACGCAACTGCGGGATGCCCGACGCGTGTTGATTGTTGGCGGTGGTTTGATTGGTAGCGAACTGGCGATGGATTTTTGTCGTGCAGGCAAAGCGGTCACGCTAATCGACAACGCTGCCAGTATTCTGGCGTCGTTAATGCCACCGGAAGTAAGCAGCCGCTTGCAGCATCGGTTGACGGAGATGGGCGTTCATCTGCTGTTGAAATCTCAGTTACAGGGGCTGGAAAAAACGGATTCTGGCATTCAGGCAACGCTGGACCGCCAGCGCAATATCGAAGTGGATGCGGTAATTGCCGCCACCGGACTGCGCCCGGAAACCGCCCTGGCACGACGCGCCGGGCTGACGATTAATCGCGGCGTTTGCGTCGATAGTTATCTGCAAACCAGTAATACCGATATTTACGCGCTGGGCGATTGCGCGGAAATTAACGGTCAGGTATTGCCGTTCCTCCAGCCGATTCAACTTAGCGCGATGGTGCTGGCAAAAAATCTTCTCGGCAATAACACGCCGCTGAAACTCCCGGCGATGCTGGTGAAAATCAAAACGCCGGAATTACCGCTGCATCTGGCAGGCGAAACCCAGCGTCAGGATTTACGCTGGCAAATTAATACCGAACGCCAGGGAATGGTGGCGCGCGGCGTTGACGATGCTGACCAGCTTCGCGCCTTTGTGGTCAGTGAGGATCGGATGAAAGAGGCATTTGGATTGTTGAAAACATTGCCGATGTAGGTGGGCTACTGTGCCTAAAATGTCGGATGCGACGCTGGCGCGTCTTATCCGACCTACGGGGACGCATGTGTAGGCCGGATAAGGCGTTTACGCCGCATCCGGCAATGGTGTCCAAATGCAACACGTTTTATCCGTTCTGGACTTCACCCGCTAACCAACGCGCCGCAGCAATAACCCCCTGCCCCAGAGACAAACCGCCATCACCTGCCGGTAAACTCTGTGGAAAGAGCAATGTGAAATCAGCGAGATAATGCGCCAGACGTGCACGCAGCAAACGGTTATGAATAACCCCGCCGCTAAATACCAGCGTAGTGATACCACGCATCGTGGCCTGCTCACGCATCAACGCGGCAAAACCCTGCGCCAGCGCATCATGAAACGCCCACGCGCGTTGATTAACCGGTGCCTGCCAGTTCAGCCACTGCTGCCAGAAAGTGGCGAGATCCAGTTGATTGTCCACCCGCGGCATTGTCACCGGATGCGTCACTCCGTGGCATGAGGCTGCGAGCGCCTCCAGAGCACAAGCCGCTTCACCTTCATAACTTAACGTGGCTGGCGCACAGCCCAGTGCCGCCGCCACTGCATCGAAAAAACGCCCACACGATGACGCCAGCGGCGCGTTAATTCCACGCTCAATGGCCCGCGCCAGCACGCTCCAGTTTTGCTGTTGCACACTTGCTGTTTCGGGATAATTCTGCCACTCCGGCACAAAGCGCAGGCACTGCGCCAGCAGGTTTCGCCACGGCTGCTTCGCTGCCAAATCGCCACCCGGAAGCGCCACTGCAGGCAAGCCGCCCAGGTGCTCACATTCGCGATAGTTCACCCGCAGGCACTCGCCGCCCCACAAAGCGCCATTCTCCCCCATACCGATACCGTCGAGCGTCAAAGCAATGACATCACCGCCATCCAGCGGCCACTGATGCTCTGCCAGACACGCCGCTGCATGGGCATGATGATGCAGTACCGTTTGCGTCGGCAGATTCATTTCACGCGCCCACTGGCTGGAGACATAGCCCGGATGCGCGTCATGCACAACGTATTGCGGGGTAAAATCGTAGATGTTTTGCATCAGGCGTAACGCTTCGCGCCACTGCATCTGGATGCCATCGTCACTTAAATCGCCCAGATGCTGACTCAACACCGCTTGTTCACCGCGCACCAGGCAGAAGGTATTTTTCAGATCCGCGCCGAGACACAGCACAGGCGGAACATTTTTAAAGCCCGGAGGCAAAGCCAGCGCATCCGGCACATACCCCCGCGAACGGCGCAGCATTTCGCCGCTTTCGCGCACCACCGAATCATCCATCCGCTGCACGATGTCGCGGTTATGTATCAAGAATCCGTCGGCAATGCCCTGCAAATCCGCCAGCGCCTGTTCGTTGCTGATAGCTGGTGGTTTACCGCTCAGGTTGCCGGAGGTCATCACCAGCGGGCATTGCAGTTCCTGTAACAGCAAATGCTGGAGCGGGTTCGCAGGCAACATTACCCCGACTTCGTTAAGGTCAGGGGCGATATCATCACAAAGCTCAGGAACGTATTTTTTATCCACCAGCACAATCGGCGCGGCGGGCGTGGTAAGCAACTGGCGCGCAGCGTCTGGTAAACCTTCTGCCACTGGCAACATAACCGCCAGCGGTTTCGCCGGGCGATGTTTGCGTGCCCGCAGTGTCGCCACCGCGTTACTGTTACGTGCATCGCAGGCAAGATGAAATCCGCCAATCCCTTTGATGGCGACAATGTTGCCCATTTTTAACTGTGCGATAGCTGCCTGTAATGCCGCCTCTTGTTCTGCATGTTCACCATGACTTACCCATTCAAGATGCGGGCCACACTCCGGGCAGGCCACCGGCTGGGCGTGGAAGCGACGATCGAGCGGGTCACGGTACTCTTTATCACAGGCCGGACACAGCGGAAACGCCGCCATCACGGTAAACGGGCGGTCGTAAGGCATGGCGCGAATAATGGTGAAGCGCGGGCCACAGTGAGTACAGTTGATAAACGGATAACGATAACGCCGCTCGCCTGGGGTATTCATTTCGGCAAGACAGGCAGGACAAGTAGCGGCATCGGGAACAATTTGCGTATTCATGGTGCCGCCTGTGCTCTGGCGTATAGTGAACTCGGTGGGCAGTTGTGACCAGATAAACGGCTCACGCTCGACGCTATCAATACGCGCCAGCGGCGGGCAGTGCTGATGCAATTGAACAAGAAACGTTTCCGGGTCTTCCAGCAGCCGGACTTCTACGCCATCGCCGTCATTACAGACATCGCCGTGAAGATCTAATTGCTGTGCCAACTGCCAGACAAACGGACGAAAACCGACGCCCTGCACTTTGCCACGAATACGCAGTTGGACACCGCAAGATGTGTTTTTTGCCATTGAGTTATTCCCGCCATCATGAATTGCGTAACCCGCCCAGCCGGACACGACAGCGTCGCATCCGGCAGTCACAGGTCGGCGATACCGCCCGCTCCGTATTCTACGAATATTTCCGGGAATTCCTTTGATGCCAGAACAGTTCTGTAAGATTTTTAGAACATCAGCGCCGTACGGCGGCGTTTTTCTGCGCTCAGTTGTTCAAGTTTATTGCGATCGACACAAATTAGCGCATGGGTCGGGCAAGCCGCCATACACGCCGGGCCGTCTTCACGATGGTTGCACAGGTCGCATTTATTGGCTTCGGCTTTGTCAGCCCGTACATTCAGCCCCGCGCCGCTGTTGCGAATCACCGGACGTACCACCACTTCCATCGCGCCATACGGGCAAGCCACAACGCAGGTTTTGCAACCAATGCAACGTTCCTGCATCACATGAACAAACCCTTTATCACGGCTGATAGCACCATTCGGGCAGACGTTAGCGCACGGTGCATCTTCACACTGACGGCAAACTGTCGCCGTGGAAATGTTCACACCTTTAATGACATGGATACGCGGTAAAAATGTTTCCGGGGTCAGCGATGCACAGTCCTGATTTTCCTGATGAGAAACCACGCACGCCACTTCACAGGTACGGCAACCAATACATTTACTCGCGTCAGCAATGATGAAACGGTTCATCAAATTCTCCAGCAATGACAGTTAATGCGCCGATACATTCACAAATCATGCCAGTTTTTAATTTACTGTTATTTAAGGAAATTAATTTCTGTAATGCAGGAAAAAAGATGTCATCGACACTAGTGACGATGACATGTGATGACAATGTTTATCGCGAAGGAGCAATGAGTGAGTCGCGGCGGATCAGTTTTCCGCTGAAGGTTTTCGGCGGTGTGTAAGCACCCCCATCGAGCATAAAAATCAGCCGTCCAATAATTTCCTGAATCATCTCAGTCACCGGAATTTTTACGCTGGAGAGCGCCGGAACGATATAGGGGGCAATTGCGATATCATCGAATCCGATAACTGACACCTGCTCTGGCACCGCTACGCCGCGCTCGTGCAACGCTTTCATCGCACCTATCGCCATATCGTCGTTACTGGCAACTAACGCGCTAAATTTAGCCCCACGTTCGAGCAACGTTTCTACCCCTTCGGCCCCGCTGGCGGGCGTCCATTTACCGTTAGCGATAAGTTGTTCATTGAGCGCAATACCATGCTGCGCCAGCGCGTCTTTATACCCGGCAAGACGTTCAATGCTGGTGGGGGAATCCATCGAGCCGGTAAGGAAAGCAATCTCCTGATGCCGGGCGTTTATCAACTCTGCCACGGCGTTAAAGCTGGTCTGTTTATGATCGCACCAGACGCTATGGCTGCTATTTTTGCGCAGGCGGCGATTAAGCACCATTATCGGCTGACTGTGCGCGTCAATGATGTCATCGATCTCATCCACGCTTAAAAAACGCGGGTAAATCATAATGGCGTCGCAGCGCAAATCCAGCAGATACTGAATCGCCTGGCGCTCTTCTTCGGCGCTGTGTTTACCATCTGCCAATAGCAACTGTCGCCCTTTCTCTTCCGCCATTCGCGCGGCATGAAACAGTAATTCACTAAAATAAATGCCGTGGTAAAGCGTGTTGGTCACTACCAGCCCCAGCGTCTGAGTACTCTTCGCCGACAGATTGCGCGCCAGCAAGTTTGGACGGTAACCGCTCTCTTCTACCGCCTGAAACACGCGATCTTTAGTCTCCTGGCTGACGTAGCCATTACCTGAAAGCACGCGGGAAACGGTCGCTTTTGAAACCCCGGCGCGCTTCGCCACTTCCAGCATCGTCGTCATCATTTTCATCCCTTTACACGCAATCAACGCAGTGTACTGCACCGTTTGCCGATTGTCCTTGCACAATCGGCGGGAAAAATATTCAGGTGACCGGTTTCACAAATATAAAAAATGAACAATTCACTCTCTTGCTTATTTAGTGACAACTATTCATGATTTTGTGAAACCGGTTTCTTAATTCCGTTTCAGCATCGGCATTTTTCCGTCACGTCGACTGATAACAACTACATCTACCCTACTGATAACAGGATAAAATCCGATGGCCAAAAATTATGCGGCGCTGGCACGCTCGGTGATAGCGGCACTGGGCGGCGTTGATAACATCTCGGCGGTCACGCACTGTATGACGCGGTTGCGCTTTGTTATCAAAGATGATGCGCTTATCGACAGCCCGACGTTAAAAACCATCCCCGGCGTGCTCGGCGTGGTACGTAGTGACAACCAGTGTCAGGTGATTATCGGCAATACCGTTTCACAAGCCTTTCAGGAAGTCGTCAGCCTGCTGCCGGGAGATATGCAGCCCCCACAGCCCGTGGGTAAACCCAAACTCACGCTACGTCGCATTGGTGCGGGGATCCTCGATGCGCTGATCGGCACCATGTCACCGCTGATCCCGGCGATTATCGGCGGATCGATGGTCAAACTGCTGGCGATGATCCTCGAGATGAGCGGCGTGCTGACAAAAGGATCGCCGACCTTAACCATTCTGAATGTGATTGGTGACGGTGCTTTCTTCTTCCTGCCGCTGATGGTCGCGGCATCTGCCGCCATCAAATTTAAAACCAATATGTCGCTGGCGATTGCCATCGCGGGTGTGCTGGTACATCCGAGTTTTATTGAACTGATGGCGAAAGCGGCCCAGGGTGAACATGTCGAATTTGCCCTGATTCCGGTCACCGCGGTGAAATACACCTACACGGTGATCCCGGCGCTGGTGATGACCTGGTGCCTGTCATATATCGAACGCTGGGTGGACAGCATTACACCGGCGGTGACCAAAAACTTCCTCAAACCAATGCTGATTGTGTTGATTGCCGCACCGCTGGCAATCCTGCTGATTGGCCCGATTGGTATCTGGATCGGTAGCGCCATTTCGGCGCTGGTTTACACCATTCATGGTTATCTGGGCTGGCTTTCAGTCGCCATTATGGGCGCGCTGTGGCCTCTGCTGGTAATGACCGGGATGCACCGCGTCTTTACGCCAACCATCATTCAGACCATTGCCGAAACCGGCAAAGAAGGGATGGTCATGCCGTCAGAGATCGGCGCTAACCTGTCGCTGGGCGGTTCATCACTGGCGGTGGCGTGGAAAACGAAAAACCCGGAACTGCGCCAGACGGCGCTGGCTGCGGCGGCATCAGCCATTATGGCGGGGATTTCCGAACCGGCGTTATACGGCGTGGCGATCCGCCTGAAACGTCCGCTTATCGCCAGTCTTATCAGCGGTTTTATTTGCGGCGCGGTTGCCGGTATGGCGGGGCTTGCCAGCCACTCAATGGCAGCGCCGGGGCTATTTACCAGCGTGCAGTTCTTCGATCCGGCGAATCCAATGAGCATCGTCTGGGTGTTCGCGGTCATGGCGCTGGCGGTGGTGCTGTCGTTTATCCTCACACTATTGCTCGGCTTTGAGGATATTCCTGTTGAGGAAGCGGCTGCCGAGGCGCGAAAGCATCAGAGCGTACAACCGACCGTCGCCAAAGAAGTAAGTCTTAATTGAGGATGAAAATGTCAGTATTTCCAGAAGGTTTTTTATGGGGCGGCGCGCTTGCCGCCAACCAGTCTGAAGGTGCGTTCCGTGAAGGTGGCAAAGGACTGACAACGGTCGATATGATCCCACATGGCGAGCATCGAATGGCGGTGAAACTGGGGCTGGAAAAACGTTTTCAGTTGCGCGATGACGAGTTTTATCCCAGCCATGAGGCGACGGATTTTTATCATCGTTATAAAGAAGATATCGCCCTGATGGCAGAGATGGGATTCAAGGTTTTCCGTACCTCAATTGCCTGGAGCCGCCTCTTCCCGCAGGGCGATGAACTGACGCCCAACCAGCAGGGCATTGCTTTTTACCGTTCTGTCTTTGAAGAGTGCAAAAAGTACGGCATCGAACCGCTGGTCACGTTGTGCCACTTCGATGTGCCAATGCATCTGGTCACCGAATATGGCTCCTGGCGTAACCGCAAGCTGGTGGAGTTTTTCAGCCGCTACGCCCGGACCTGCTTTGAAGCATTTGATGGTCTGGTGAAATACTGGCTTACCTTCAATGAAATCAACATTATGTTGCATAGCCCGTTCTCCGGCGCGGGTCTGGTGTTTGAAGAAGGTGAAAATCAGGATCAGGTGAAATATCAGGCCGCGCATCACCAGCTGGTTGCCAGTGCGCTAGCCACCAAAATCGCCCATGAGGTTAACCCGCAAAATCAGGTGGGCTGTATGCTGGCGGGCGGTAACTTCTACCCTTACAGTTGCAAGCCGGAAGATGTCTGGGCGGCGCTGGAGAAAGACCGGGAAAACCTGTTTTTTATCGATGTGCAGGCGCGGGGCGCGTATCCGGTTTACTCTGCCCACGTATTCCGCGAAAAAGGGGTAACCATCGACAAAGCACCGGGCGATGATGAAATCCTGAAAAACACCGTCGATTTTGTCTCTTTCAGCTATTACGCCTCGCGATGCGCCTCGGCGGAGATGAACGCCAACAACAGCAGTGCGGCGAACGTGGTGAAATCGCTGCGTAACCCATATTTACAGGTAAGCGACTGGGGCTGGGGAATTGATCCACTCGGTCTGCGTATCACCATGAACATGATGTACGACCGCTATCAGAAGCCGCTGTTTCTGGTGGAAAACGGCCTCGGCGCAAAAGATGAACTTGCTGCCAATGGCGAGATTAACGATGACTATCGCATCAACTATTTACGCGAACATATCCGCGCAATGGGCGAAGCGATTGCAGATGGCATTCCGCTGATGGGCTACACCACCTGGGGCTGTATTGATTTAGTTTCCGCCTCTACGGGTGAAATGAGCAAACGCTACGGTTTTGTCTACGTAGACCGTGACGACGCAGGCAACGGCACGCTGACGCGCACGCGTAAGAAATCGTTCTGGTGGTATAAAAAAGTGATTGCCAGTAATGGTGAGGATTTAGAGTAAGCAACCGTGCCGGATGCGGCGTGAACGCCTTATCCGGCCTACATGTCGCACGAACCAGGTAGGCCCGATAAGCGCAGCGCATCGGGCAATCTGGCGTTTGCTATCAGTTCTGATTCCCTCATCAAGAACATCCCTGTCCTGATTCCTTACTGAAAAACTACTCTTCTTCTACCGCTAACTGCGCGAAACCGCCATTCCCTTCCCAGCCTTCCAGACGTTGATAAACGGTTTCAACCGCATCTTTAATCGGCTGGGTCATCGGGTAGTAAAAGCCGACGATATCCGGCTGGATGCCGAGAAAAATCACTTCGCCAATATCTTCTTTCAACTGGTCGATAAGATAGTTCAGAGGCATGTTATGGGTAGTCATCATAAACATCTCGGCGATATCATCCGGGTCGATGATGCGGATTTCGCCGGGGTTTAGCCCCATATCAGTAGCGTCAACAATCAGTAACCGCGTAGGGCGCAGTTCACGGATGGCGACGATGTCGTTTTCCGGTGCACTACCGCCATCAATCACCACCCAGTTACCTTTCGGCGCGGCGGCGCACTTTTCCGCCAGCAGCGGACCTGCGCCATCATCGCCCATCATGCTATTGCCAACACAGAGTAAAACGTCAGTCACGCAGTCTCCTCACCATCAAATAGATGGCGTTTTCCTGATGAATATCATGCAGCATACTTAACAGCATTGTACTCCATTCCTGCTGCTGCGAAGTTTGCGCTGCCCGGGCTTTATCGAATGCATTGGCCAGCATCGGCACATGGTTAATGTCGATGACGATCTCGCCATATTTCGGTACGCCTTCCATTTTGCGGCGGGCTTCGCTGCCCGCCTCCAGAGTGGCAATCCATGCCAGATATTCATCCCATGGGCAGGTGAGCGCCGCTTCCAGGCAATCGATAACCCCAAGGTGGTGACCAATCGCCAGGCTGTAATAGACCACCTGCTGCGCCTCGGCGGGCGTGGCATCGTTCTCATCAATAAATTTACGGCTCAGTTGACTGAACACCACCTTTTCACTCATCGGATACGCGCCTCTTCAACAACATGATTCAGATGGCTGACAATCTCGTTCAGACGCGGATCGTTTTCCGCTTCCAGCCAGCGTGCAACCTGTTCTTCGCCCTGCCCTAACTGTGTAAGGTAATCATCGGCAATCTGACGACCGTAACGATAACCCGCCAGTCGACGTGCTTCGCGATCCACTTTCACACGCAGCGGCTGCACCATATCGCCATGCAGGATCTCCGCCGGTTGTTCATCCTGCTCACCCGGGCCACGGGCGTGAATTTTCTGCTCCAGCAGGCCGAGCGCCATTGCAAAGCCGTACAGCGTGGCGGCAGGCGTTGGCGGGCAGCCAGGAATATAAACATCCACAGGGACAATTTTATCCGTACCGCCCCACACGCAGTAGAGATCGTGGAAGATCCCGCCGCTGTTACCGCAGGCACCGTATGAGATACAGATTTTCGGGTCCGGCGCGGACTGCCACGCACGCAGCGCAGGGGATCGCATTGCACGGGTGACCGCGCCGGTAAACAGTAAAATATCCGCATGACGCGGTGAAGGAACGACTTTAATGCCGAAGCGTTCTGCATCAAACAGCGGCGAAAGCGTGGCGAAAATTTCGATTTCGCAGCCGTTGCAGCCGCCGCAGTCCACGCGGTAAACATAGGCAGAACGTTTGATTTTTTTCAGTAACGACGCCTTCATGCTGGCGATGGATTCATCCACCGTCATGGGGACCGGAATGCCGTTGGCGTCACGGGGGCCTAATAAATTGCTCATCAGATGGCCTCTTTCATATGGCGAGTCAGTTCAATACGGTCGGACGGCACCAGGCATTTCTGGCGCTTACATTCCGGGCAAGTCTCAAAGCTTTCGCGGTGGTTTTCCGCGCGGCTGTCGCCGTTGTGCTTAAGCAGCGCAATGGCGTAGTCGATCTCTTTCTGAACGGCGAAAGGACGATTGCAGACGCGGCAGTTACACAGCGCGAAGCGGGACTGTTGCAGGAAGTCTTCTTTCTTCCACACCGCCAGTTCGTACTCTTGCGACAGTTTGATCGCCGCCGTCGGGCAAACTTCTTCGCAGCGTCCACAGAAGATGCAACGCCCGAGATTAAACTCCCACGCAAGCTCTCCTGTGGCGAGGTCAGTTTCAACCGTTAAGGCGTTTGACGGGCAGGCATTGACGCAGGCCGCGCAGCCGATGCACTGCTGCGGGTTCTGCTCTGGCTTACCACGGAAGTTTTTATCAACCTCAATCGGCTCCAGCGGATAAGACGAGGTCGCCGTGCCGGTTTTGATGACTTTTTTGATAAAGGTAAACATGGCGATTCCTTATTTCAGCGGCGAGTTTTTACGCTCAATGCTGTAGCGCTCGAGTTCTTTGTACGGCACCACTTTGCTCTTCTTCTTACGCACATCGACTACGGTCATGCGGTCGGTACAGGAGTAGCAAGGGTCCAGGCTACCGATAATCAGCGGCGCATCGGAAACGGTGTTGCCGCGCAGCATGTAGCGCAGGGTCGGCCAGTTCGCGTAGGTCGCGGCACGGCAGCGCCAGCGGTACAGCTTCTGGTTGTCGCCGGTCATGCTCCAGTGGATATCATCGCCGCGCGGCGCTTCGGCAAAGCCCAGCGCAAAGCGGTGCGGAATGTAGGTAAAGCCTTCCACCATCAGTGGGCCACCCGGCAGGTTATCCAGACCGTAGTCGATCATGTTCAGCGCGGTATAGACTTCGTTGATACGCACTTTCAGACGGGAAATAACGTCGCAGCCCTGCTCGCTGTGGACTTCCATTGGCAGCAGGCCATAACCGACAAACGGGTGATCGGCACGGGTATCGCGGGCGTGACCGCTGGCGCGGACCATCGGGCCGACGTTACTGAAGTCGCGGGCAATTTCCGGGTCCAGACGACCAATGCCGACAGTGCGTTGTTCCATGTTCGGTGTGCTCAACAGCACATCCACCAGCTCCTGCACTTCACGACGCATCTGTTGCGCCAGTTGACGGGTCTGGATCATGTCATCTTTCAGCAGATCGCGACGAATCCCGCCGATCAGGTTCAGGCCGTAGGTTTTACGCGCGCCGGTGAGGATCTCCGCCATTTTCATAGAGGTTTCACGCACGCGGAAGAACTGCATAAAGCCGGAGTCAAAGCCGGTAAAGTGGCAGGCGAGACCGAGGTTGAGCAGATGCGAGTGCAGGCGTTCCACCTCCAGCAGAATGGCGCGGATCATCTGCGCACGTTCTGGCACCTGAATACCCATCGCGTTTTCTACCGACGTGGTGTAGGCGGTGCTGTGGGCAAAGCCGCAGATTCCGCACACACGGTCAGAGAGGAAGGTCACTTCGTTGTAACCCATACGGGTTTCCGCCAGTTTTTCCATACCGCGATGAACGTAGAACAGGCGGTAGTCGGCGTCGATAATGTTTTCGCCATCGACGAACAGACGGAAGTGGCCCGGTTCGTCGGAAGTGACGTGCAGCGGACCAATCGGCACGACGTTGTTTTTCTTGTCGCCCAGTTCGTTGATGAACTCGTAGGTTTCAGCATCGGTGGTCGGCGCCGGACGCTGACGATAATCCATGCTGTCTTTACGCAGCGGATAAAGTTCATCCGGCCAGTCATCCGGCAGCACCAGACGGCGTTCATCCGGCAGACCAACCGGAATCAAACCGTACATATCGCGCACTTCGCGCTCGCCCCACACCGCCGCCGGAACGCGCGGTGTCACGGACGGATATTCCGGTTTGTTGGCGTCAACTTCGACGCGAACCGTAATCCAACACTTAGTGCCCTTCTCCATCGACAGCACGTAGTAAACGGCGTAATGACCATTCAGTTTGCGTTCGTCGTTACCAAACAGCACCGACAGCCAGCCACCCTGTTTGTAGTAAAGAAACTCCACCACTTCCGGCAGGTAGTTCACCTTTACGGTGACAGTCAGCTGATCTTTGGTCTGCCAGGCGTGGTCCAGCACGACGCCCGGAAATGCCTCATTCAGCGCGGCGAGATAATGTTGACCTAATTTTTCTTCAGACATGCTCAAACTCTCTTTAATCACGCCGCCAGCAAGGAGACGAACGCTAAAAATGCAAAGCCAAACCCAGCCCAGGTAATGCGCGGAGTAATATCAAGACGCAGACGGGCCATGCTGTTTTCGAACAGCGCGATAACCAGGACGCCGACCACCAGTTTTACGATGGCAATCACCAGCGCCAGCAGCAGTCCACCGGCGGTGAAGGTTTCCATTTGTCCCCACGGAATAAACACCCCGACGAACATCTGCAACACCACCAGCTGTTTCAGGCTGATACCCCATTTCATGACGCCAAAGCCGCTGCCGCTGTATTCAGAGAGCGGGCCTTCCTGCAGCTCCTGCTCGGCTTCCGCCAGGTCGAACGGCAGTTTGCCCATTTCGATAAAGGTGGCGAACGCACAGGCACAAAGCGCCAGTACCAGCGGGATGCTCTGGCTCAGCGGCCAGTGATAAACGGTGTCGGTGATGTTGCTGATGTTGGTGGAACCGGCAACCTGTGCGGCAACCCACAGACCAAGCAGCAGCATCGGTTCGACCAGCACGCCAAGCATCGCTTCACGGCTCGCGCCGATAGCGGTAAACGGGCTACCGGTATCCAGACCAGAAATGGCAAAGAAGAAACGCGCGATGGCAAAGAGATACAGTAAGGTGATTAAATCACCCAGTTGCGGCAGCGGAGAACCGACGGTCACCACCGGCAGCGCAGTAGCGATAGTCAGCATGACGCCCACCATCACATACGGCGTCAGGCGGAACACCCAGCCGGAGGCATCCGGGCCAACGCTCTGGCGGCCCAGCAGTTTGAAAATGTCACGATACTCCTGCAACACACCCGGCCCACGACGGTTATGCAGACGGGCGCGCGCCACGCGGGTAATACCGGAGAGCAGCGGCGCAACGGCAAATAACACCAGCGCCTGAATTAACGGATATAAAACACTCATTCTCAGGCTCCTCGTGAAACAATAATCACCACCAGTACCGCCAGTTCAACCAGCGCCATCCGGCGGAACAGCAACGCACTACCTTCGCACTGCCAGCCCGGCACCAGCGACACCGGATTCAGCCATTTGCGCAGTTTCAGCACTGGCGCAAACGCCTGTTTCACCGGCATGGCAAAACCGTGAGCGGTAATCACCATTGATTTTTCGTGGTCGTAGCCGCACACCCAGGCCGCACCGCGGGAACGCGATGGCAAACGATCGCCTTTGCAAATCGCCATAATGATGAATGGCAGCAGCGGGCAGGCAATCAGCAGCAACGTGATCATCGGTTGAGAAACGGTGGTGTTAGCAGGCTCCAGCGGCAGAGGTACAGCAGCAGAGAGCATCGGCAGTAGCCACGGCGCAGCAACACCGCCAATTACGCAGCAAATCGCCAGTGCCACTACGCTTACGCTCATCAGGAGCGGCGCACAGGTGGCGTTTTCGGCTTCTTTGGTACGCGGCGCGCCGAGGAACGTGACGCCATAGACTTTCGCCATACACATCACCGCCAGCGCACCGGTAATTGCCAGCC
>ERZ773108.1861-NODE-1861-length-19637-cov-33.997089_pt1 | contig 19637 bp, 30 predicted proteins | sample MGYA00580570_ERZ773108 | MGnify/ENA primary metagenome ERZ773108 (study PRJEB29015, sample SAMEA2737840) | human gut metagenome | biome: human gut; feature: human-associated habitat; material: faeces | place: China | collected 2012 ...
AGAGAGATTGAACAAGTTAGCAGCTAAACTTTATGACCAGCGCAAAGAAAAGTTTGAGTATGCTGATGATAATTTCTCCATTGTTGTTCCTAAAGAGATGAACAAGATTACAAAAGAAGGTGTATATCTTCATCATTGTGTTGGTGGCTATATCAGTCGTGTTGCAGAAGGTAGAACAAACATTCTGTTCTTAAGAAAGAATGAAGAAATTGATATTCCTTTCTTCACGATTGAGGTTAACAACCACAATGAAATCATTCAAATTCATGGGCTTTACAATCGTTGGCTTGGAAATGAACCTGATGCAGTCAAGTTTGTAATTGACTGGATTCATGAGAAAGGAATCAAATGTCCTGTAAACATTGTGCTCAACAAAGGTCAAGGCTATAGTGCAAGTAGCAGTAAACTTGATGCTAAAGAATATGGTTTGGAGGGCAAAAGTTATGTCTAAACGTACACCTAACAATGCTATCACAGAGTATCCCCAGTACGATGGTATGTACTATGACCGCTGTGAAGGAATCCAGCGTAAGACTCATGGCAATTATCGGTACAAAATCAATAAGCAGTACAAAGAAAAGCGAAAGCAGTATTTGTACACAATAGAAAAAGAGCAGGAATAAAATCCTGCTCTTTCTTGATATAATCAGTTCCTATAAACTGTTTATATATTAGTGCTAAATGGAAAGGAGAATGTCTATGTAGACAGTCAAACAAATAAACTATTAGTTTAATGTTTATTATTGTTCTATTGTTCTTGGCGGAGCATACGAACTTTAATGGTTTAAACTAAAATAATTCAATAAGAGAATTGTATAGGCGATTCTCTTATTCTAATATAATCAGTTCCTATAAACTGTTATATAATTGTCCCTTGTCTAAGGAGGAAAGGAGTTAAAAGCCATGTAGAGAATCTTCTACGTTAATTATTTCTACAATCTCATGTAGATAATGATTATCTATAACCGTAATTAATCCAGTCCATTAATTACGAAGATGTATAGATGGTAAGTAAGAAGTATAGGATTCTTCTTATCATCTATACATATATTAACATATAACATCAATCTTGTCAAGCAGAAAGGAAAAGAAAAATGAAAAAACCGCAACTTAATGTTTGTGTCGGAACAAGTGATGGTTTTATCGAGGAGAGTACTGAACTCAGCTATCTTAACATCCTCACGCAGTTAAAAAGGGATTTAGATTCTGATGACTGTATGTCTACAGCAGACCACGAAAAAGCTGAAAAGCTTATTAAGGAACTCTTTGACTTACTTTGGAAGTATTCTTACTAAATAATTTACTTTATTTGGTTTAAATACTTGACATTTGCGGATTTGAGATTTATAATAATCTCATCTTAAATCAAACAACACAACACATTAAAAACTTTTTTGTTTAGAGCTTAAAGCTCGGAAAGGAATTTACTATGGGTCTCGCTAATTATAACGTCGATAAGGTCAATGCTGTTCTGGAAGCCGTTGAGAATACTCCTCGTAAGAAGTACTACGAAGATATGGGTATTACTCTTGAGAATGTAACTTCTCTTGAGTCTGCTTTAAAGCTCAGTGGTTTGGATTACTCCGTCGAAAAGCGTCCTATCCAGTTCGTGAACAAGGTTGAACAGGAATGGAATGACCAGAAGATTCTGGTTGATACTCCTTTTATCATCCCTGACCAGTTCGCAACCATTCGTACTGATACTAATGCTCCTTTGGGTATTGTTGGTAAGAACTACAATATCCTTCAGAATCGTGAGGCTTTTGACTTCCTTGACTCTCTTGCTTTAGGAGGGGCTAAGTTTGAAACTGCTGGTAGCTATGGACCTAATGGAGCTAAGAGCTTCATCACTATGTCTACTGAGCCTATGAAGATTCTGGATGATGAGTTCTTGCCTACCATGATGTTTCTTAATAGCCATGATGGTTCTAAGGCAATTCAGGCGATGTTCATCAGCATCCGTATCTTCTGTTCCAACTGCATCGCTCGTGCAACCAAGGGAGCAGAGAACCGTGTAAGTATTCGTCATAGCAATTCCATGCAGGCAAAGTTGGAACAGGCTAAGACTATTCTGCTTCAGAATACCAACTATCTTGAGCGTCTTAAGGTTGAGGCTGAAAAACTTGCAGTCACTCCTTACTCCAAGGAAGCATTCGAATCTCTTGCTCGTGAACTCTTCCCTGTTAAGACTGAGGATTCTGAGATTATCCAGATTCGTAATTTGGCTATGATTGAAAAGCTTATGACGGCTTACAATCAGGATGACCTTCAGAATTTCAATAACACGGCTTGGAAGGCTTTGAATGCGATTTCTGACTTTGAGAGTCATCCCACTCAGATGCGCAAGTCTTCCAAGTCTACCACTACTGGTGCGTTCACGGCTGTCGCAGTTAACACCATGCCTATTCTGAACTCTGTTTGGAATCGTATTGCTGCTTAATCGAAAGGAGAATAAAAATGAAAAAGATTAATCTGTTTGTCCTCATCATTGCAATTCTCATGACCTTTATGTACCTCAACAGCAGAGAAAGAGTTGCAGCTTTGGGTGATTCTGTGAAGGATTACCTTACGCAAGTGGAAGAATTACAGGAACAGTTAGCTAAGACTAACGCTCCTATTCCTCCCAGCAACCTTCCCGAAGCAAAGTTTGAAGAAAACACTTATCCTGTTTATGCAGAACTTGTAGATTCTGATGTAGAACATGGAGAATATCGTTTCAGAGTTCTCAATGTAACTCAGGATGAAGGTTTCGATGGTATTTATACTCTTGAAACTAATATGGCTGTATATGAAGATGCTCCTTATATTCTCACCATGGATAATAATGGGACTAAAGAAACATCTGATGACTACATTGCTGTTGTGTGGATTGCGACTCCGTAATCCACACTCACATAATACCTACAAACAACACACTTAATTAAGAAAGGAATTTAACTATGAACACTATCGCTTACAAGCCCACTACCAATATCATTGACGAACACATGATTAAGAAAGCAAGTCCTGATAGTTGGAAAGCTATCCTTGAGTTTGATACTCTTGATGAAGTTCTAGCTCTCTATCATGCGCTTGGTGGTGCAATTGACGAGCACTTTGCTGATGCTCGTAATAAACATATCTGGGCATTAGGTTCTAACACACAGGCAGAATCTATGTATTATGAAGGGCTGGCAGAACAGCAAAGAAAATGTGGTTACAAGCTCATGAGTATCAAGAACGCGCTTGAAAAAGCTTTTCATTGTTCTGAATATTACTTTGAAAGAGGTGCAAATAAATGATTACAATTATCCAGAATAAGGATAGAGCTACATTCAGAGTGATTAACGATGTTGCTTTCGATGAAGTAACCGTTATGATGCAGGATGCTGAAGCTGCGGATGAAATGATTTATCATCTGCTTGTAAATGTGATTAAAGGAGAATAAATCCAAGATTGATTTCTAACTCCCTTATCTATTAATCCACAATAAACTAATTTATTATCCTGTGCTATCGGGTTTACGGGCAGAAAGGACATATCATGAATAACACTTACTTCAACCTCAAGGTCAACTCCATCCCCGCTGGTCAGTTCTTTAAGATGGCTTACGTTTCTGATGTAACTCTCTCTGCTCTTGGTCGTAAAGCTGGTGTCTCTGTCCTTAAGCGTGTTATCGGTACTTATCGTATCGGTGTCAACTACAAGCACACTAAGAAGGCAATCGCAAAGGCTGCTGAGAAGAATATCCCTATTGATACTGCTTCTAAGCTTCCTTGGGGTCAGTGGAAGGATAACAGCAATCGTATTATCTGCCACACTAATAAGAAGGGTGAGTACAATGAGTATCTCCGTGTTTATGATACCCCCAATAAACCCAAGGTTCAGCACTATCTCAACGGAAAGCCCATTTCTAAGGAAGACCTTCGCAAGACTGGTTTTGTTCCTGATAGCTATTTCACGTCTTCCAACGAGACTGGTTGTATGACTATCAAGGCAGACAACATTGAATGGCTTGGTAGACCCTCTGTTTAATTTCAACTGTTCAAACAATCAACATGAGGGAGAGCGAAATATCTCTCTCTCATTTAAGAAAGGAGATTGAATATGATTATTCACGTTACCAATATTGAATGGGACACTGATGAAAACGATATCCCCAGTGAAAGCCTTCCATCTGAAGTTGACCTTGAGTACGATGACCTTTGTACCAGTTTTTTAAGAGATATAGAAGACTCTATTTGTGAAAGCCTTGAAGAAAAGTATGGATATTGTGTAAAGAATTTGGCTATTGACACTTAAAAAGGAGATGTAAATCATGTGTATCGGTAATTTTACCATCACTTTTGAAGGGACTTCTATAGATTTGAAAAACAACAAAGAGTATTACATATTTATTGTTACTCGTTTCGATGATAACAATAAGACTCTTGATTGTAAAGTGTTTTATTTTGCGTTTAAGCCACATTTCAAGTCTGAAGATACAGATTTGATTACAGAGCTTTATAAGCTTCCCACTCGTTCTAAAATTGTTGGAGCTCACATCATTTTTGATGTAGAAAAATAACTCTACTCAAACATAAACAACAACACTTTTATTGAAAAGAAAGGAATTATGACTATGAAGAACGAAACTACTATCTATGCTCCGTATCAGGGTACTTATCACAATGATGAATTTGTTGGATACGAAAGAGCTAAGAAATTCATTGAAGAATGGGATGTATGGGAAAAGTGCTTCCCTACCCATGTCCTTCTTTGGCTTGTGAATGAGAAAATCAAAATGAAAGATGTCTGTGGTATCAAGTATGTCCCTATGTCTTTTGGAGACAATGGGTATACGCCCAGAAATTATTCTCTTATCCCTGAAATTAAACACAACTTCAAGTTTGTTGAAGAGCGTAATGGCTGGACAAGAGACCATTACGAAGATGCTTACCAATATATTGTCCCTTATCGCTATCAAACTGCTTCTCTTAATAAGATTTTCAGAGAGGCAATTCTCATGGCTTATCCTTATCTGAAGAAATACGAATTCAGTGCTTATGTTCCTACTTGCGGCTCTGGTCTTTGCGATATCTACATCAAGATGTCTTATAAGCACAGGGGTGAAGAAGTTACCGTAAGCCTTTACTGCCCTCTTAAAGCATTATTGGAGAAAAACCCTGATATGATTTATCAGAGACATTTTGGTTATAACTCTGACTACTATAAGAGTCAGTCCGAAGCTAAAGATAAGATTCTTGGGGTCCTCAATAGTCAGAAATATAAAGCTTTCTGTAAAAAGGTAAAGGAGGGTTAATCCCTCCTACCTCTAATATATAGTCACTACAAACATTTTGTCTAATTAAGAAAGGAAAATTGATTATGTCTAACACTGCTATTGCTAACTTCTACAAGTCCTCCATTCATGATTATGAGAGCTTTTTCAACAACTATGAAATCTCTGCCAAAGAGAAAGAAATTAACGCTCGTATTAAAAAGCTCTCTGATGAGCTTGAAGAAGCAAGAGTTGAAATGACCAAGGTTCAGAACAATCGCTATAATAGTGATTTTACTCCTCTTGGAAAGAAAGTCATTGTTCATTACAGTTCGAACCGTTCTGATTTTCAGTGGTATTTTGATTTATTCACTGGTGCTCCTGTCAATCGTGACTGTCTTTTACCCGACACTTTTATCATTAAAGAAATTAATTTGAAAGGCGGTGATTTCTGGGTCAATGTTGGCTATTGCTTCCCTCTTGGTGCTATTGTATCTCGTCATTACAGATATAGAATTGCCACCAACAATTCCTCTTGCAACTTTATCATGGATGGTGAACAGTTAATTCCTATTCTTGAACCTAATGCAAAACCTGTTAGTGATGGTAATGCTCCTGTTTATGAAGCTGGAATGGGTGACAGTGCAGTTTCTTTTATCTCTCAAGTTTGGGATATTCCCGTTGAAAATATTGGCGTTAACTATACTTTCAGAGAATTGAGATTCGCATTAAGTAAAAATAAATCTGCTGAAATCATCTTCCGTACTGCTCCCAAATCTATTCAAAACGCTCTTCTTAGTCTTAAGATTGAAACTGCTGAACCTGTTTACAAACTTGTTCATCTTACCAAGGCAGAGTATAAAGAAGCCAATGACAGAAACATTCTTGATGATTGGATGAATTTGCAGTCTATTGTTGGTTCCGCTTTTAAGAAAGACGAGGATACTCAGTATTATGGTTACAACGGTGGACAAACTTTAGAGGATTTCTGCCATTACACGAATCAGGAATGGTTTAATATCATTGAAAAAGCTAAGTATTGGGACGAAGAATTTCAATTCAACCATGTCCAGATTGGTGGGTATGGTGGAAATGTTTTCACTAGCACTCTATCTGCTTATCTTAGGAATTATACTTCTTATAGAAATTCCAAATTCTATCAGTTCTATACTTTTGGTAAGTTTATGGATTATGTTTGTGAAGAGGCTGTCAACCAAGGTTTTAAGAGTTTAAACTCGTTTATGGGCGAACTTCGTGATTATCTTGATATGTGCGTTTCCATGGATATCAAGCCTACTCTTTACAGCTCTTACCTTAAGCAGACTCATGATATCACTTCTCGCAACTATGAAATCAAGCTTACCGAGGAACAGGCTGAGATGTTTGAAAAGGCTTATAAAGATTTCAAGCCTTTTGTTACAGAGGATAAGACATACAGTATTGTTCGTCCTAAGAATGCAGATGATGTTAAACGCGAAGGTTCTGAGTTGAATCATTGTGTGTATAGTTACCTGAGCAGAATAATCAAGAGAAATTGTCTGATTGTTTTCCTTCGTAAGACTAAAGATACTGACAAGTCTCTTGTTACTATTGAAATTGAAAACGAAGCTATTGTTCAGGCAAGAGGAGCTTCCAACCGTAGTATCACTGAGGACGAGTACAAAGCTATTTGTGAGTATGCCAAGAAAAACAAGCTCAAAGTTCATGTTACTCCTCGTGACTAATTAACCTTAAGCAACAACAAGCAACTAATATTTAAGCTGACCTAACGGCTATACGGGGAGAAAGGGTTGTATTATGACTAACACTAAGACTTATGAGAACATGACCGTTACTGTTACTTGCAAGGAGAATGAAGACACCGAAATGATGGAACTCATTAAAAAGATGAATGACACTAAGGCTACACTCTCGCGCACTGAGGAATTTTACCTTCCTCGTATTAAAGCTATTGGTTCTGCTAAATGGACTGAAATTTGCAATCAGCTTCTCGGGTTGTGTGAGACAGCTACAAGTTTCAATATGAGGGGTACGATTGATAATTTCTTGAGAATTTCTTTTTGTAGGGACGATACTGGTGAACGTTGCCGCATGTGGCTTTCTTATAGCTCCGTTGGTAAAGACAAAGGCTACTTCCTTAAGTGCTCAATAAACGGGGGTATCGGAAGTACCTGTTTCTTAAATCCTGATGAAGAGTATTATTCTTCTGAATGGGGTGAGGACAAAGATGGTTGGCTCGTTAAATGGGATGATTATAACATTTATAATCTTTTCCGTTCTGCTCTTATGAAAGAAATTGAGCGCAGAATTAAAGTTGACGAGGATAGAATTCGTTCCATCCAAGAAAATTATTCTGAGATTACTGGGGAATAATCCCCAGTTTTCTTATATACTAAGCACCTATTCACACTTCAACTTAAAAAGAAAGGAAACATAACTATGACTAACACTAATACTTACAAGGGCATGACCGTCACCATTTCTTGCGAAGAAACCGAAGATACCGAAATGATGGAACTTCTTCAGCGTTATCAGGATGCCAAGACTGTTCATGAAAATACTAAGGAATATTACATTCCTCGTACAGAAGCAATCGGTAGAGCTAAGTGGACTGTAGTTGTTAATCAGATTCTCTCTTTGGTAAAAATCGCTGAAGAAGCCAATCTTTTTTCAAGAACAAATCTTTATGCTCATTATTACAGAGATTATGGTAATGATGAAAGTGTCGCAATTAGCAAACAGGGTGGTTGTTATTATATCACTTGGAGAAGTGGTAGTTATACTGACTCTATTGCACTTAATGCTTCTCCTGAATGCTGTCCCGAACCTTTGCTTGAAGATAAAGATGGTTGGCTTGCTAAATGGGATGAATATCAAATCTATCCTACATTGAGAGACAATCTTATTTACAGTATAAAAAAAGCAACTAAGGACATCATTGAAGAAAAGAATAAAATTGTTGAAACTTACAAAGGATTTGCTGGGGTATAATCTCCAGCTTTTTCTATATCAAAACATTCTAATTATGATAAAAAAGAAAGGAATTACGATTATGACTACCAAGAATAAGAAAAGCAATCCTCATATCGTTTGGAGCAACTATGACCTCAACCTTGAAGATTGGATTGATGGCATTAAGGAAAGACTCGATGAATGTGGGGTAGATTACTCTGAGTGGGATGAGAATAAGTTCTATGAGGAAATGGTCAAGGTAAATAATTGGTACTTTGAAGATGAAAAGTGCAACCTTAATATTCCAACTGGACGTATCATTGAGATTGCTGATGTTGGTCTTTGGGATGGACGTAGAACAGGTTACAACCTCCTTAACGAATATAATATCAAGGCTTGCCTTAACTTTAAGTCTGGTTGCGAGTATGCTGAATGGTGGATTGATGAAGCAGACGATTTAAGAAGCAAACAAACACATCATGATTCCCACCATGAAATTCTTTATAGAGAAATTCGTTCTAATATGTCAAGTGACCAAATTGACAATTTCTGCTGGAAGATTTATAATGGACAAGTGACAAGAAGAGATATTAACAGATATACTGTTTCTTTAGGAGAAAGGATTCGTAAGGTTTATGGTTGGAGTAAAAGTAGTTTAATTGGATTTAAAAATGGAAAAATGGAAGTTATAGGAGAAGATTTTGAATATAACGAAAAAGCTTACAATGAATACAAAGAAGGGAAAAGAAAAAATTATCTCCCTCGTTTTATTTGTAAGTGTGAGTGTGGAAACATTTGGAAGATTTTTAAAACTTCTTTACAAGGGAAGTCTTGTCCTACCTGTTGTCCAGAATGTGCTAAAATTAAAAGAGCGGATTCTATTAAAAAATGGAAAGAAACAGAAGAAGGTCAGAAAATTGTTCAAAAATCTATAGAAGCTCTAAATAAAAAAGCAAAAGAAAGAAAGAAAACTAATTCTTATGATTTATCTGGAGATTGGGCAGTAGTTACCAACGATAAAGGAGAAGAATTTTGGGTAGACAAGGAAGATGTTGATAAAATTAAAGATTATTATTGGTTTTATAATCCAGAAGGCTATGTTATAGCAACTGGTAAAAATGGAAAACGTATTAGATTACATCGCTTAATTATGGATGTTTTAGATAATCCTACTGTGGATGTAAATCATAAAAAGCATCCTCCTAGAAAAGAAAAGAAAGTAGATAATCGCAAGGAAAACTTAGAAGTTGTTTCTCGTTCTATTAACAATATGAATTGTGCTTTAGGTCTCAACAACAAAAGTGGCATCACAGGAGTTTGTTGGGATAATACTAAAAAAGGTTGGAGAGCTTATTTAACCATTAATAGGAAGCGAAAAGAACTTGGAGTATTTAAAGAGAAGGAGAAAGCAATTCAAGTAAGAAAAGAAGCAGAGATAAAATATTTTGGAGAGCATCGCTATGATGCTTTGAACACATGAGAAAAGAGCGGGTAAGTTTACAATCTTACTCGCTCATAAAAACTCCAGCCCCGTAAGCTGTTCATATAAATGAAACCCTTGTCTTAAGGAAGAAAGGAGATGAAAGACCATGTAGAAAATCAAACAGATAAACTACAGATTTAATGTTTATTATTCTGTGATTGTCTTGACTGGCTTCATGGAAGTCTAAACATTAAATTAAAACATAACACATAGGGTTAAGAGGTTACTGGTCTCTTAACTCTATGTGTATTGTAACATACAAATTCATTCTTGTCAATAACTTTTAAAACTTTTTATTTAGAAAGGAATTACGATTATGTCTAAGAAGTATGATTACAGCAAGTCCGATATTGCCAACATCGTTGAAGAATTTAAGGCATTACTTGCCGAGCATGAATGCGTTGATGATGTTTGTATTTATTACAACAACAAACGTACTCGTTATATTCGTAATTTGTGGGATAAGGAAGAAAAGAAATATGTCCCCCTGAATACTTGGATTGATGATGTTGAAGGTGTTCATCCTACTAAGTATTGCGAGTATGCTCCTTCTACCAATATCATCAGTTTCTCTTCTGAGGGAACTTTGTGTGATTATATGTATTCAGGTGCTCCTGAATGGCTTGAGGAATTTGCTCTTAAGTATGGCATGTATATTGAATGTGCAACAAGCTGGTTTTTCTATTTCGCTCCTTGCAATGTTTGGAGTGATTATGAAACTGATGATACTGAAGAGCATAAGAATTATCCCATTATTCTCTTCGCCCCTGAAGATTATGATGACAATAAAATCCCTGCTATTAAAGCAATTGCTCAGATTTGGGAAGACCTTTGCAAAATGTCTGAGGATAAGGGATGTTGTGCAATTGGATACGGTATGATTTTCAAATACGAAGGTCAGAAATACAAGATGATTCCTCGTTCTAATAAGCAAGGTGAATGGAGTTGGGAACAGTGGGTTGATAAAATCAAGAATTATTTATCCATCGTTGGTTGCACTGACATTGGATGGTACTGTGGTCACATGGATTAATTGAAAGGAGGTAAACAATATGTTACGAATTATTAATGGCACTGGTAAGTGTTGCCCCGATTGTGGAATTGAGGTGAATCTCACCTTTGATGATGAATTTGACTACATTTGTCCTGTGTGTGGTCAACTTCTCTATCCTTGGGAATGTGGTAATACAGTCGAAACTACCATGCAGGACATCAAAGACCAAGAAACTTTGGAACACTAACAATAATATTTGTCGAAAAGAAAGGATTTAAGAATTATGTCTAAGTATACCAACATTGAAGCTGTCAAAAATTACGTTGAACTGGCAAGAATAAATCTGATTAAGCTTGGATTCACAGAATTATCTGAAACAAAAATCGTCGTAGAATGGAATACAAGAGCTAAGAATCGGTTAGGTCAGTGCTGCCCTAAACGTTCGATTGATGGTAAACGCTATTTCGTTTTGAATTTCAACAAGAGATATTTTGAGATTGGAGATGATAAGAACGTACAAGGAACTATGATTCATGAAGTCGCTCATTGCGTTAACAATGGGCTAAACCATGAACATTCAGGCGGTTGGTATAAAGCCATTACCAAATACAATGCTGTTTATGGTACACATATTCAGAGATGTAGTTTTGATGAAAACTATAATATGTATCTTAAACAGCGACTTGAATATAACAGCAATTACAAAATTTACTGTGATTGTTGTAAAAAGGTGGTGAAAACTTATCAGCGTAATTGTAACACAGTTCAAGGTATCAGGTCTAACCCTTCTGTTTGGAGATGTGGTGGCTGTGGTAAAACAGGAACTCTTAAGCTTTTGAGTTAAATTAATTAAAAAAGAAAGGAAGTGCTTATATGTCTAATATCATTCTTACTGATTCTCACAACATCGTTCGTTGGAAGCCTGTAACTGGTACAAAAGGAGAAAACTTTTATATGTCTAGAGATGAGAAATATTATATTTCTCGTCCTGTTTTCTCCCGTAAAGGTTGGGAACTGAGTAAGAGAAGTGTTATTGAAGGTGTAGTTGTTTATACCTTCATTAAATCTTTTTCTTCGCTCAAGGCTGCAAAGAACTATGTAGCCGATACCCTTCATTCCGATAACTACAACTGATAACAAAACAATTCGTTTTAATTTGAAAGGAGTTTAACTATGAAATACAATTCTTCTACTCTCTACAATTGGCTCAGTGGTGATTCTGGCTCCAAAACTCAACTTCATATCTATGCGGTTGAAAGTGAAGAAGAATATCTTGAACTCAGCGCTATGATTGACGATGGTAAAGGAGATGAAATCCTTGAGCGTCTTGGCTACTACAGCGATAAAATTCCTATCGAATGTGTCGCTGGTAGTGAGTTCACTGCTTATGCTTGCGAACTCATTGGCGATTTCCTTGTCGTTGAAGAAACTGTAACCATTGATTGTTAATTAATCCCTCACATATTTGAAAGGAGTTATGAATTATGTCTTACACTTTATACCATGGTTGCGTCAAATCTGCTATTGAGCCTATTATCAATGGAGAATATGGGGTAGAGAAATCTACCCCTATTGTTCATCCTTGGCTTTGTGCAAAAGGGAAAGAAATCTTTTTCTACGATAAAGAATTAATTAAAGAAGATGAAGGAATTGATGAAGAAGACAATGATAGTGCTATTGAATATTGTATTGAACGCTGCAATGGACAAGCGCAAATTCAAAATGCTTGTCTTCCTCAACCCTTTGACATTACTTGCGTTTTAGAAGTAACCTTCTACTACGATGAGAATGGAGATTCTATTAATTCATGGGAGGATATTTGTATTGAAGATAATAGTTGTGAAAATATGAGAGCAGCAGTTTGTATGGACGCTGACACCTTTAATTCTTTAGTAAAAGAAGGTAAGGTTGGCTTTAAGGTTCATAAATATGAATTCTTTCCAAAACTGGCTCTGTGTTATATTGCTTCTATGCCCACTGAAAACACTCTTTTTAATAAGGATTGTTTATCGAAGGGAGAATTAAAGGCTTGCAAAGCTATCATGGATGCAGGAATTTATATTGATGAACTTTATGAAGCCAGTCAAGTAGATTGCTACGAAGTTCTTCTGCTTACCTTTAAACAGTAAAAAACTTTTTAAATTTGAAAGGAGTACAAACTATGAAAAACCAGCCTATCACTTCTAAGTTCACATCCGTTAATAGTTCTAAGCTTCCCCGTATCTACAATCATATTGATTGGAGTCAGTTGAAATATGACAAAATTTGGTGTAAAAACGCTTTTAGTCATTCAGAATCAAACTTTGCTCCTTTAATTATTTATGATTGGGGGTGCGGTCGTTATCCCGAAGTTATTGGAGACTTCCTTAAGTGTAAGAACATCAAATACATTGGCTATGACCCGTATTGGTATCCTGATGGGTATAGGAATTATCCCGATGAGGGTTATGGTTTTCCTAGTGCAGATGTGTTTATCTGTTCTAATGTCCTTAATGTAATCTGTGATTGGACAGAAGTGAAACGAATCTCTCAAATGCTTCGTAATCAGTATAGACCCTTCTTTATCACTGTTTACGAGGGAACAAAATCTTGCATCGGTCAGGAAACTCGTAAGGATTGTTGGCAGTGGAATAAACCAATTGAATCTTATATCATGAATTATAAGGATGTAATTAAAAAGAAAGTGCTTACAAATGAAAAGTATAAATCTTATATCATTTAAATGATACCGTTTAAAATTGAAAGGAGTATAATTATGTCAACCTTAAATCTTCGTTCTGTTCGTACCAACCTCGAAAATGAGTATGGCAAATTTAAAATCTTTACCCCTTGGGCAAATGTAGAACATAGATATTATATCGAATTCTACCCTTCCAAAGTTGACGTTCTTGATGAAAGTCCCGAGAGATGTCTTGGAATTATGACTATCTATAATCCTGAAACTAAAAAGCTTTCTATCAAATGGATTTGGGATAGTCGTGATTGGAAAAACCATTATGCGCTTTCTTATACGCATAGTTTTGTTCCTATCGTAAATTCCATGCTGTCTCATATCAAAGAAATTGAAAAGGAGTGTGCGTAATGTTAACTTATTTCTGCGGAGACCATATCAATAAGCCTGTTGTCATGATTGCTTTTGGAGACCCTGAATATTATGATAACATTTCTTTGCCTACTTCTCATTATGATGGCAAATATATTAAAGAAGCCTATATGTATGAATACCTTCGAGATTTTATGAAGTATCTTAAGGAACAGTCGGAAATGAAAGAAGAACTTGAACGTCCTCCTGTTTATTGGATTGTTGACCTTAAGAGCAACATTACTCTTTGGTCTGGTCTTGCTTTTAGGTCTAGTTTCATTTTAGCTATAAGTACTCTTAAAGAGTATTATGCAACAGAGCTTAAATTATCTTCTAAACTTCAAAAGTATGAAGTTAATCTTGAAGTTAAAGGCACTCTCGAAGTTGTCGTTGAAGCAAAAAGCTTTGATGATGCCAAACACAAAGCCCAAAACCAGCTTCATTCTTTTACAAGTGAAGACCTTTACTGCCTTTCCACTAAGGCAATCAGTGCTATGGATGAAAACAAAACTGCCCATGAGTACTGTTAATATATAGTCCCTAAACACCCATTAACTAACAAATTTATTTTTGAAAGGAAGTTTTAATTATGGCTAAGTCTGTTAACAACAAGAAGGAATTCACCCTGTCTCGTGAGGAATACATTCAGCATCTTTCTATGAGAACGAATGAGATTCATATGACCAGCAAAAATTCCAAAACTGGTATGGGAGTCATTGATTTGGCAGTACCGACTTGTTGTTGTCGTGAAGATGCCCCTTGTAAAAAAGATGGTTGCTATTGCATGAAAGGAACCCAGACTTTAACAGTCGTTCAGGCTTCGTATCTGCGTAACCTTCGTATTTACAATAATGACCACGAGGATTTCTGGAATCAGGTTGACTTTAAGCTCAAACATTCTGGTCTTGGTCTTTGTAGATTTTTCGACGCTGGTGATATTCCTGATTATGATTTCTTCGATGGAATGGTTAACATCGCTTTGAAGAATCCTAAAATTAAGTTCATGGCATTTACGAAGAAGTATTTCATTGTGAATGAGTGGCTTTCTGAAAATGAAAAGCTTCCTAAAAACTTAAACATTATCTTCTCTGCATGGGATAAGGATTGGATTGTTCCTAATCCGTATAATCTTCCTGTGGCTTATGTTGATTTTAAGGACAAGTCTAAGAACCCTGATTTTCCCAAGAATTATACGACTTGTCCTAACCAGCATGATAAAACTGTCACATGCACGGTTTGCCAAAAATGTTGGAATAAGAAAGTAAAAACTGTTGTGTTTCAGCAGCATTAATGTTATAATAAGAAAGGAGGTGGTGTAATGCTGTATGCTTTATTCGCATTTTTCGTGGGCTTACTCGGAACAGCAATCTTTAACCAAGGTTTGTTCGGAAATGCTTTGTCAACTACTGTCGTTTTTCTACTGGCAATCCCCATCATCCTTGCAATTGGTGGAGCAATCCACGAAAGCAAAGAAGAAGAACAAAAATGTCAAGCAGAGTTTGAGAGAAAACAAAGAGTTAAACGTGGTCATCTTGAAGATGATTTAACTCCTCAGCAAAGGATTCTTTGGGATTCTCTTCATAAGTATCGTTATAGTGATGTCTTAACAGAAAACATTATTAACGAAACTAAAAGAGAACATGACCAGAAAATGTGGAGTTGGAGGTATAACAAAGAACTTAAAGAAAAGTATTATGCTGAGTACTGTAAAACCCAATCTCAAACTAAATATCTCATGTATACGTATTATGAACGTAATACGGATGTAGAAGCTAAAGAGCTTCAGAAAATCGGGCTTCTTGACAAATATAGGAATTATACCTTTTGGGATAATTTTCCTGATAATTGGAAGTTGTCTGATGAAGAATTAGAGGCATTAGATTATGAGGATGATGACTGAAAGGAGGTGATGTATATGTAGATTCCTTGAAATCTAATGAAAGGAGGTGAGGCGTATAACCATCGAAGGTTGCTTGCTTTGCTTCGAAATTGCAATCGCAATCTTGTGGCTCATTGGTAGAGCTAAATAAGATTGGGGAGAGAAATCTCCCCTTTCTTACAAATTAACCTTAACAATTAAACTATTTATTTTAGAAAGGATTTATTATCATGAAAAAGAATCTTAACAATAACCTTGCTCCTATCTCTTCTGCTGTTATTTTTGCTGAAGTTATGTCTGAAATGCTTGACTCTTACTTTACAGAGTGCATCTGTCATTTTAATAAACTTTGTATGCGTAAGCGTAAGGATGAAACCAGTCGTTACTTCTTCTCTATGAAAGAAGTAAATTATGTCAGAGATAGGTTGCAGAATCCTGATAGTGTCATTGTCAAGCCTTTGTATGATAATGGCTCTATTTGGTGTTATGAAATGGATTATGCTCAGGTAGTTAAAGAAAAGAGAGGGGGGGAAAATTACTGCTGAAGCCTAAGTGTAATCAAAATTAAAGAAAGGTTGTGATACTTTGCCTTATTTTGCAATTGGTCTTCCCATTGCCATCTTGATTCGATTGTTTACAGGAGTTCCTTTGTTTTGGTTTATTGTAATTCCTATTACAATTCTCACATTCATTGGAATTGCTAAAATGGATACAGACTCAATGTTGTATTCCAGAAAATTCAAAGATGGTAAATCTATTGATTCTTTAGCTATGGCTAAAAAGTATTATGAAGAATACCGTCGAATGGATGAAAAATATGAATATAAACATTTCTGTGAACAACAAAAATATTTTTGGAAGAAAATAAGGAGGGAACATCCTGTGACTCAGATTTATCTTAAAGATGGCACCGATATGTGTTGCGATTATGTAACTTGGAATGAACGACTTCAGGAAATTCATCTTCGTGATAATAATCGAGAAGAATATAAAATCGTTCGTTATGAAGACATTGGTTCAATCCGTGTCTGTTAAGTGAAGTCTTGGTAGGGAGGGTGGGTTAGACTTCTTAGCACTTATAGTTACTCAGTGGCTATAAGTTAAGATTCTTACTCAGTGAGAATCTGTTTCCCTTTTAATGGGGAATTTTTTCCTTATTCAAGGGGAGATTTTTTCTAATTTCCAAGGGGGAGATTTTTTAGTTTCCCCCACCACCACCCCAGAAAATTAAAAATCAGTAATCGAAAGGAGAAACGCCTTCCTTTCAATAAACCCTCATCAAAGGGCAAAACTTTTTCAGGTTCGTCGGATGCGAAGGTCCCACTATGTTTCTTTCTTACTTTATCTCCCAACCCACCCACCCTTTTTAAAGTGCAACGGGGGAGTCTTTTTAATCCACAAGGGGGCGATTCTTTTTTCCGCTTCGCTACCCATAACTCTCCCCAAGAAATATTCAGCAAATATCCCGTCATTTCATTCTCACCATTTCATTATAATCAATTCTTTATAAATTTCATCTTAGAATCAATTTCCTTTCCTACCCATCAAATTATACTACTTCACACCTACTTTACAAAATTAAAGCTTAAATATAGATAATTTATTTATAAGTACTCCAAATATTTCGCCAAACTACCCTCAAAATAAAAAAGACCCAACTTATAAAAGTCAGGTCTTTTAAATCTTTATTCTCTTTTAAATCTTTATTCTTTATTTCCCCATCTTGAAGCAGCGATTCTCTTGCCACGTTCTTTCATGGCTGCTCTCTGTTCCTCAGTCAAATTGCGACTCTTGGGAGGCTTGGGATTTCTCATCCACTTAGCAGGAATCTTAATAGTCAAACATCTGTTCTGTCCATCACTGTCACTGTAGTCAGATACAATGCTTACTTCGTCAGGATAATTCTTGAGATATTCTTCCATAGTTCTAATTACAGTAAAATAATCAGAACTCCATACTGCAACATCTTCTCCATGAATGAAATCAATACTGGTCTCAGCCATTTAAATTATCCTCCTTTGAATTTTTGTTTGGATTATTTAAATTCTCATAATATTTTTTAGCCATGTATTCTGGCTTATAGTATGGCTTGACTTCTGCTCCATGATTAATGAGCCACTTATTAATAACCTCACCTAAATCAGAAGCGCACCTACTACAAATATAAGGCTGCATTTCTTCTACAGCAAAATGATAAGATGCAAGTGTTGTAAGTAAGGATAGATTTAATCTACGCCCTGAATAAACAGGTTCTTTGCAACATACACATCGAGGGGTGTCATCCTCTTTTTTCTTTTTTGAAGAGGAGAAAATTTCTTGTGTTGGTAAGGGAGAAGTTTTTACTTCTGTCATAGGATTAGTTGTTTTAGTTTCAACTTGTTCAGTTTTAGAATCTTTAATGACAGGCAGAGGATTTTTCCTCGGTCTACCTCTTGGCATCACATGCACCTCTCTTTACATTTCACATTCTTTACATTAATTATTATAACAAAATGCCTGTAGCTTGTCAAGGGTTTAATAACTTTTCTTGACTTACTACAGACATTTGGCAACTTTAGTTGCTGTGGATTTCTTTAGGTTGTATAAAGCATACTTGAGCAAATACAAATCTTTAAAAAAAGATTTGAGCAATAGATATACAACTAAACAAAATTATGGATTAATTATATATTAATTACTTATAAATTTCGTTCTGTTTTTTGTTGCATCATCATTTAGGTAAAAGTATACTACTAATTTTTAGTAGCTTTGTACTTTTGTATTTGTAATGTATTATAATTAAATTATTTATATTTGTTTTGCTTTTTCTTTTAATTTAATTATAATTATAATTACTTTTCAGTCTAAATTAAATTCACCATATTTTAAAATTAAAATATATCCAAACTATATTCAGACCGTACTCAAGTCCTAAGCTTGCTTACAAATAAATTATATTATTATAAATCTTTAGCTTTATTAAAAATCCATTAACCTTCTCTGGTATAATTGATTACAGGGTCATCTTTCAAAGCAAAGAATTTATGACCACCAATATAATTAGTAGTGCTTCCATCTTCATTTACATAAGTAATAGGTTTTAAAGTCTTAGCATTCTCATGCCATGTGCCTTTACTATGCGCAGGAGCATAGAAGAATAACACAAAATCATCTGTAGGCATACTATAATTATCGAATATCTCTTTTACTGCTTGTCTACATTCATCAGCAGCATTTGTGTTGCCATAGGCTTTAAGACATTCTTTTTCAAATTCATCAATATCCTTATATCCATCATAGGAGTATTGTTTTCTTACTTGTGAAGGGGACATATTGTCTCTCAGCATTCCATTATAAATAGCCTGTGCTACGAGTTTCTTTCCTACAAAGGGCTGATTACCACTCTCACCAGCTACAATGCTTTCTACTACATGACGTTCAGAATCAGTCAGATGAATTAAATATGCGTAGCGATAAGTTGAGGTTTTAGGTTGTTCAAGTTCAGAAAATTGACTTCCAGAAGTTTGACCTTCGGAATACTGTACGCTCATGTCTGAAAAAATATAAACAGACTCATCGTTATTTTTAGCATTATTCTCCACCATCTTACTCATGTCCACATAAAAAATTCTATCAGGACTAATATTTCCAATATTGTTTGTGTCCCAATAATTTTCTTTCTGTGTTTGAAAGTTTTTAATGGCAATATAATGCGAGCATCGCTCGCGCGATGAATGAAGAGATGAGATTTCAGTTTCACTCAGGGTTGAAGCTTTATCTTTAGAAGTATTATCTTCGTCTGCTTTATTTAAGGCTTGAGCATACCCTACTACACTTACTACTAAACTGAATGTGAGACAAGTTGCAATCGCTTTATAAATACTTGTCTTAATTAGAGGATGTGTATTTGTGAGCTGTGCTTCATGTGTGGGGGTGTTTGGGTTTGTGTTGTTATGACTATATTCAAGTCGATTAGACTTGGCGTATTCAAGTCGATTAGACTTGGCGTATTCAAGTCGATTAGACTTG